>Ga0190359_1000321_pt1 | contig 33441 bp, 27 predicted proteins | sample 48721823_MG_FD_161269 | JGI IMG/M metagenome (GOLD analysis project Ga0190359, IMG submission 161269) | Hydrothermal vent microbial mat bacterial communities from Southern Trench, Guaymas Basin, Mexico - 4872-18-2-3_MG | ecosystem: Environmental > Aquatic > Marine > Hydrothermal vents >... | reverse complement strand
ACTCTTTTCTGTCAAGAGGATTTTAAGGGAAATCTTTTTCTTCTTTTTAATATGAAAATCCGCATAAAGGCTTTTCTCCACTGTAGTTTCTTTATAATCAAAAACATGCCCGTCCGCCTCTACGGCTTTTATCTTTCTTTTTTCCGGAAGGAGAACATGAAAAAAGATCTCGCCTCCGGCGCAGAGGACATCCATTGAAATCCGGTCTTTCCCCTGTGTGTAGGTGTATCCGACTGACTTCCCTGAGGCAGCATACGATGCGCGCACCACTGCCTTATCCACTCCGGCAGCCGCCCAACGCGGGGAGATCTGCAACGAGTTGAAAAGCTTTGACCTATCCCCTATGCCGCACAATCCCTCTATAAAAGCATACAGCATGGCGCTCGAACCCCAGGCATCCGCAGACGATGCCTCAGGGCTTGTGCTCGTCTCCTTTGTGGAGGGCGAACCATCCGGGAAATACCACAGATAGCTTTCTCCGGTAGAGGATATCATATCAAAATATCTCTTCAATATATCTACTCCATAGCGTTCGAATCCATTCTCAAAAGCCGCTTTGGAAAGCTCACCGCCGACCAGGGGCATGATTCCGCCGTTAACATATGCCCCGGCTTTGAGCTTTTTATCGCCGAACACTCCATCGGGAAAAGGAGGATCGATGGAGAACCATTCTGCAAAAGCACTGGTCTGCCGGCGGCGCTTCAGATACTCATTGATGATGGATACGGCTTTTTCGTGGTCCGCAGCTCCCCTGTTTATATCCATGGGATTGCTCAGGCTCAGCTGTTTTTCTTCATCAACACCTTTAATCTTGACCGGTGTCAGCTTAACAAAATGGGTGTAGAATTCCCCGTTCCAGCATAATTCGTTCATATTTTTCTTGATTTTCCGAGCCCTTTCCTCCCATTTATCCGCCTGTTTGTCTCTTCCGAAGTAACGATTGATGAAAGCCATGATGGAAAAAGCCTCATAATAACCGCTGTTGTCTCCGTGCATGACCCCCCAAAAAGTGCGGCCGTTGATTTGAAACTGGAGCCAGTCATGACCTCCTGCGGTATAGGCAAAATCCCAGGTATCTATGGTGTACGCTCTTTTTACAAGACCGTGTTTTTGATCCCACCTCCACGGATGCCGCAGCACATAGAAGAGGGCTTTTTCCATCGAAGGATAAATCTGTTCCAGCCACCTGTCATCTCCGTCCGCCTGCCATGCCAAAAAGACCGCTTTTATAAACCGGTACTCCACATCTGCTTCCACGGGCACCCGCACATATTTGGTCCAGTTCTCCTTCTCGTACGGAAGCCTCTCTGGAAAAACAGTGACGTAATCAAAGATGCGGCCGCTTTTTGACTGGGTGTCTGCAAAATGCTGCACCGCACTCTTAAGGTCTGTCTCAAAATATTTAACAGCCCTCAGCATGCCGCTGAAATCCCTGATCCAGAGGGAATTTGTATCCGGAGTTCGGTATCCGGTTATTTTTTCTCCGTCAATCACCATTTCTATTCTGGCTTGTTGTAAAAAAGAACGGATCAACGGATAGAATTCATCGAATTCTTTCTTTCCGGTTTTTATGTGTATCTCTTTTTCTTTCACAGTCCTTACTAAGGCTTATACCAAAGCCGCTGCTTCCGGTCAATGGTGTATTTTCTAAAGAAAGATTCGACAACAACATCTGTTTCTGGTAAAAATGATTCTTAAATGCATGTGCTCGGCCTTCATTTCATAGATATCTCTCTCATACTTCTGTACATAGTGGTCATTCTCTGGCTGGGTAAAAAAGCCGGGGAAGCCACAAAAAGCACCGGAGATTTCTATCTTGCAGGACGCAAACTCGGTAAGTTCTATCAGTTTTTCCTTAATTTTGGAAACTCAACAAATGCTGACCAGGCCGTCGCCGTATCCAGGGAAATCTACCGCCAGGGAATCGGGGGCATGTGGATACAGTATCTGGTTCTTTTTCTCACTCCCTTCTACTGGTTCACCACCTATTTTTTCCGCCGCATCAGGCTCACTACCATAGGAGACTTTTTTACGGAACGGTTCAAAAGTAAATTTCTTGGGGGAAGTTATGCTGTGTTCATTCTGCTGATGGCTTTTCTCGGAGGCGGAGTCGGATACATGGTAGCGGGAAAAACCATGATGGCCATGACACCGAAGCCCATAGAAAAATGCACCAGGGCCGAGCAGATAAGCATACAGGAGTTCAAGGAATACCAGGAATTGAAATCCAGATTCAATGAAGGGCTCAATCCGGAGGATCAGGCAAGATATGAGGTTCTGAATGAAAAAAACAAGCGGGGCGAGCTTCATTCGTTTGTATCCTATGTGGACCCAATGGCGTTTTATTTTGCTTATGCCGTTATAGTCGGAATCTATACTATGCTCGGAGGATTCAGGGCCGCTGCCATCACAGATGCCCTTCAAGGGATTCTGATCATAACATTCTCCGTTATTCTGATACCTATCGGATTGAGCAAAATCGGAGGATTCTCAGGACTTCACGCTTCGGTACCTGATTATATGTTTGAACTTTTCGGTTCCGTAACTATGAGCGAATATGCCTGGTACACGATCCTGGCCATGGTACTGGCAAATCTTGTCTCAATCATTGCCGTAGCCCCGGGTATGGCCACAGCTGGTTCCGCCAAAGATGAAAACACGGCTCGTATAGGAATGATCGGGGGGATGTTTTTCAAAAGATTCATCATGATATTCTGGGCTCTTGCCGGACTCCTGGCCATCGGCCTTTACGCAGGAAAGATCCACGACCCGGACCTTATATGGGGATTTATGACCAAAGACCTTCTCTTTCCCGGAGCTGTGGGATTGATGCTCATAGGGGTCCTGGCCGCAAACATGTCCACCCTGGACGCAAGCTCTGTTTCTTATTCAGCGCTTTTTATCAGGAACCTTTACCAGCCGCTGCTGCCAAGTAAATCCGAGAAACACTATCTCGTCATAAGCAAGCTCTTCATAGCTTTTATTCTTCTGGGAAGCATCTGGGTGGCTCTGTTGGTCGATAATCTTCTGGTCCTTTTTAAGTATATGATATCCATTCCTGCTATATACGGAGCAGCCATATGGCTCGGATTCATATGGAGAAGGCTTACCAAAATCGCGGTCATCATCCAGGTCTTTCTCTGTGTTGCCATATATGCGGTTCTACCCAATCTTTTTCAATCCATGGACTGGGCCCGCCGTTACGAGCCCTTTCTTAAAGAGACCAAGGCACAGGTCATAACAGTAAAGACCGCGGCTCTGAATGAGGATGTGGAAAAAGGAAGGGCTGAAAAGGTCGGGCAAAAAATATCAAAATCTCATTTCATTGAACCGACCGGAATATTCTTCGAAGACATCGTCCGTTCAGACCCCAACGACCCCGAATCCCCAAAACTGGGATTGGGCAGATTTCATGCAGAAATCTGGGTGATGAGCCTCTGCGGAATCGATTTTTCCCATTTCCGCAAAGCTCAATTAGTGGCTGTAAGGTTCTTTTTTGATGCGGCTTTTCCATTTGTCCTTCTCTTCATCCTTTCTTTCCTGACAAAACCTGTCCCATCAAAAAATTTGAACCGCTTTTACGCCAGACTTCACACTCCGGTGCAAAAAACACCAGAACTGGATGAGAAAGCTGTGAAAGAGTCATACAAAAATCCGGAAAAATTCGAAACACAGAAAATACGGCCGGGATCAAACTGGGAGATTTTGAAATTCACTAAAATGGATTATTTGGGTTTTTGGGGAAGCTGGGCCCTGGTAGGAGTGATTATTTTCCTTCTGTGGCTCGTCATAACCATAAAATGATAGTTTTTAACCTGGACTATTCACAAGTCGAGGTTGCTGCAGATGCGAGGCGCAGGGTAATACATATTTTATGAATAACCAGAATTATCTTGAGACCATACGTTTAAAATTAACGATAGACAAAGACAGAAGAACAACCATGATCCCTGTCATAATCAAGAGGTCTTTTGTAAAATAAGTGATATCGTTTCCCTTTAAGAACAACTCCCTGATAATCCGGATCAAATATCTGAGGGGATTTATATCCGCAAGCCAGCGGAAAGCCCGTGGAATATTCTCAATCGGGGTGAAAAGCCCGGAAAGAAGAAGAAACGTGACCATGGAAAACCATGAAAAAAACAGCGCCTGCTGCTGGCTGTTACACAGAGTTGATATAAGAAGTGCATAGGAAAGAATGGCGAATAAAAAAATCACGGCCGTAATGAAAAGATACAAAAGACTCCCCCTTATTTGTATATTAAAAACCAGAATAACCACCGCAATCCCTATTCCCATCTCTATAAGGCCCAACAAAGCCATAGGGAGCGCCTTCCCGGTAAAGATCTCTATAGGAGTCAGTCTGGAAATCAAAAGGGTATCCATTGTCTGCTGTTCCTTTTCCCTTACAATCCCTATGGAAGTTAAGAACATGGATATCATTGTGAGAAGAAGAGCCACAATCCCCGGCCCCATATAGTTGATGCTTTCCAAATCAGGATTGAACCGGATGACCGTTTGGCTCTCCAATGGAAGCTCAAAGCCTTTTTGCTTGATATCTGTCATTATATAATACCTGACTATCCCATTAAAATATCCGGCTGCAATCCCGGCCGTATTGGCATCGATGCCGTCCATAAGGATCTGTACTTCCGGGTAACGGATGTTTTTATTTCCTGCTTCAAAGCTGTCCCGCAAAACAATAATGGCTTTGGCCGTGCCTTTCTTGAAAATGGAGACAGCGTCCTCCGGAGAGTGAGAGACTTTTTTCACATCAAAGAGCGATGAATGATTGATACGGTTCACGATTCTGAAGGCAGCCCTGCTCTCTGAAAGATTGACGACCTGCACTGGAATGTTTTTCACATCAGTGGTGACCACATAACCAAGGACAATCGTCTGAAGAATAGGAGCGATAAATATAAGAACAAGCATTTCTCTCTGCCTTAAAATCTCTATCAGCTCTTTTTTGAAAAGATAAAAGATTCTCATTTCCGTGCCTTTCTTTGTTGACTGAATTTAACAGAGGCGACAGCCAAAAAAAACAGACTGAAGCCTAAAAGCATCAGGCCTTGAAACACAAAATATCTTATGGATGACCCTTTAAGGATAACACCTCTTATGACTTCCAGAAAATACGTTGCCGGAACAATATAAGAAAAAGCTTTCAATATGAATGACAGCGAATCTAGAGGGAAAATAAATCCGGAAAGAAGGATGGAAGGAAGCAGAGTGATGAGAAGCGCGGCCATCATGGCGACCTTCTGGGTCGATGCCATTGTAGAGATTGTAATGCCTAGGGAAAGTCCGGTCACAATATAAAGGAGAGAAAAAACCAGCAGTATCAACAGGTTTCCCCTAAAAGGGATATGAAATACGGTGCGGGCAAAAGTAAGGATCACAGCCCCTTCCAGTAAGGCAATAAACACATAGGGAGTCGTTTTCCCGAGTACGATCTCATGGGATTTTAAGGGTGATATAAAGAGAAGTTCAATAGAGCCCGTCTCTTTCTCTCTAGCAACGCTCAGGGATGTTAAAAGTGCGCATATCATGATCATTATCACGGCCACAATCCCGGGAATGATATAAAAAGCGCTTTTATTTTCAGGATTGAAATACAGTTTTGTGCTTATTTTGAGAATATCTTTTATATCCTTGAGTTCTGAAATGAAATCATAAACCAGCATTTCGTTGTACTGATGGACTATGTTGGCGATGTTGGAATCGCTTCCGTCTATGACAACTCCCATATTTGATGTCTGGTTCTTTTTTATTCGGTCCGAGAAGTCAAAAGGGATGATTATGTACTGTTTGATGCTGCCGGATTTCAGCATTTCTTCAGCGGTTTCCTCAGGATCCTGACCTTGCTTCCCTCTGGCCATCCGGGTTACGGAATAATAACGGTTATTGGAAAACTCCTGCACAAGTGACCTTGAAAGCTCGCTTTGAGAATAATCAATGATCACGGTCTCTATGTTCTTTAAGTCAAAGGAAAGAGAGTATCCGAATATGAGGATCATAATGATAGGAAGCAAAAAAAGGATGACCAGACTTATAGGGTCTCTTAATATATGATAAACCTCTTTAAGTATAACCGCTTTAGTTCGCTTCATGGCCTGTCACTGCTTTCCTGAAAAGTCTTTCCATGGATTCGGCTTTTTCTGCTCTCATCAATTCAGAAGGTTCTCCATCAAGAATGATCCTTCCTTTATGGATAATGAGTATGCGGTCCGCATACTCTGCCTCATCCAGGTTATGCGTGGTTACAAGTATGGTTTTGCCTTTTTTCTTCAGGTCATAAATTTTTGCCCAGAACTCTCTCCTCACTTCCGGGTCCACCCCTGAAGTTGGCTCATCAAGAAGAATGATCTCCGGATCTGAAATAAGGCATGAAAAAAGGGCCACACGCTGTCTTATTCCCGGAGGGATGTCTTTGACTCTTTGAGTGAGTATTTCCCGTGGAATTTCTTTTGTGATCAATTCTTTTTTTTCTTTTATGATCTTTCTGGGAACTCCTGATACTCCTCCGCAAAACTCAATATTTTCATAAGCATTCAATAATGGATAAAGGGAAAATTTTTGGGACATATACCCGATGAATTTCTTGATCTTATTTAGATTTTTTGTCACTTCGTAACCCTTTACCCAGACACTCCCTGATGTTATACGCAGAAGTCCTGTCATCATTTTAATGGTAGTGGTCTTCCCAGCGCCGTTAGGGCCTAATAAACCCAGGACCTCCCCTTGTTTGATGTGAAAGTCCACGGCATCTACAGCCGTGAAATGTCCGAATCTTTTCGTAAGCCGCCTGGCAACAATAATATCGTTCATGTCCCCAAAGAAGTCTTTGCTGCGGTCAATCATCCCTCACGCCTCTTTCATAATAAAGGTATATATCCTCGAGTGAAGGCTTCTCTTCCCTGGTCTCCTTAGCCTTTATACCGGCTAAAAAACCAGAATCCCCGGAGAACAGGCATTTTATATAACGCCCCCTGATATAAAAATGAGCTCTGACTTCTTTTTTTGAATTGAGTTCTTTTAATGTTTCAAATATATTTCCTGCCGGAAGGATCCGAAACATTTTTTCCGGAAAATTGTCTTTGATCTCCCTTATGCCCCCCTGCTTTATGTTTTTTCCCTTCCTGATAAAAACGATAAAATCTCCTTTTTCAGCTTCGTCGAGATAGGGAGTAGCCATAACGATTGTTTTCCCCTCTTTCTTCAAATCATCCATTATTTTAAAAAATTCGATCCTGGAGAGGGGGTCGACTCCGGTGGTCGGCTCGTCTAAAATCAGCACTTCCGGAGAGGACAGCAGAATTGTAGATAAAGCTAGTTTCTGCTTCATTCCGCCGGATAAGGCCCCGGCCCGCCTTTTTCTAAAAGGAAGCATTCCTGTTCTTTCTAAAAGACGATTTTTTAACTCTTTTTTCCTCCCTGTCTCAACCCGCTGGATATCCGCAAAAAAATCCATATTCTCTTCGACAGTAAGGTCTGTATAAAGAGAGAAGCGCTCCGGCATATACCCTGTTATATCAGTCACTCTGGAGAAATTTCCATTAATCGGGGAATCATCGATGAAAATTTCTCCTCTGTCTTTCTTGATAAGCCCCAGAATGATTTTAAAAATCGTTGACTTTCCTGCTCCGTCTGCACCTGCTATTATGGTGATCTTCCCCCTCTGGGCTGAAAAAGAGACTCCATCAACCGCTCTGATAGAGTCGAATGCTTTGAAAAGATTTTTAACTGCAAGCATGTCTATACTGTTGACCTGTTGATGATGATTGTGACCGGCATCCCGAGTTTAAATTTTTCCATAGGACCTTTGATACTTACTTTTACCTTATAAAGAAGCGATTTTCTTTCTTTTTCAGAAATGATATATTTAGGGGAAAATTCAGCTTCCCTTCCAAAGTTAATGATCTCACCTTTGAATGGGATCTGTTCGCCGTCCAATAAAATGGAAACCTCCTGACCGAGAAGGAGCCCGCTGATCTCTTCTTCTTCCAAAAACGTCTCAATAAAAAGGCTGTCCTGATCAAGAATATCTGCTACAGCAGATCCCGGAAACACGGTCTCTCCCTGAGAAATAAATCTCTCCAAAACGACTCCTGCAACAGGAGAATCTATGATATGATCCCGTATTTGAAGCATCAACTGTTCCTTCTGATTCCTTATGCTTTCGTATTGAATGGAAAGCTCGGATAAAGATTGGTTGACTTCAAAAAGAGATGTTTTGACTTCTTCTAACTTCAGTTCAGCCTTTTTTACTTCATCTTCTGATATCGATTCTTTTTGGCTGAGCCTTTTAAACTTCTGGACCTGATTTTCCCAATAATCAAGATTCGAACGTAAAAAATCTTTTCTATTCTCCAACTTTTCCCTGCTGACTGGCAGTTGCTTTTCCCTGATATCCAACCCATGCATTTGCGCCAGAAGCTTTTCAGAATTGATTTCAACCAAGATATCCCCCTTGTTGACTCTGGCTCCTTCCCTGATACTTACTTTATCCGCACTGCCTCCCACCAAAGTTTTGACGGTTATGACATCTCCGTCCACGACTCCGGATGCTTTGATTGGTTCAGCCTCCCTGCCTTTACATGAAGCTGAAACCAGTACAAGGATCAAGCCCGATATAAAAATGACTCTTTTTCTCATAGTCCATACTCCTTTGTCCGGCTTATTAATGTGTTTATCTTTACATTGATCTTCTCTACCTGCAGGGACAGTTCATCCTTCATGGCTTCATATTTTTTCTCTGACTGAAGAGCCGCCAGATAGTCCACATTGGGGATTTGTTTTTCCTCATAAAGCTCTTTTTTAAGCTCAGCGTCTTCTTTAGAGTAGGCTATCATATTCTCAATATTAGCCTTCTTTTGATCCAATGATTCTTTGGCTGAATAAAGCTGTCTCAAAGTTCTTGTTATATCCTTTATAAAATCATCCCTCTGATTCTCAAGTTTTTGGATGCTGACATCTATGATATTTTTCTCGCAAGAACCCTTATTCCAGTCGAAAACAGGCACATTCAATACCACTCCTCCCTGGAAATAAAGAGACCATTCCTTGGCAAAATAATCTATTCCGGGTTTTCCGTAATGCAGTTCTGCAAATCCGTTTATACTTGGGAGATATTTTCCGGAAATGATCTTTTTCTGAAGCTCTAGGACTTTTTTCTGGTCCTGCATGGTCCTTAACACAGGATGGTTGTTTTTAAAGTAATCAAGGGCCTGTTCTTCACTCTGCTCTGCCTCTTTATACTCCGGATCGATTTCTTCAGGATAATGACCGCACATTCTGTGAAAATCTATTCTGACTTTGTTAATAGCCTGATCTAGATCATTGATGTTCATATCCGTCTCTTCAAGACTTGACTTTGTCTCTAAGAGGTCTGTTTTTTTAACCAGGCCCTCTGCATACAGGTCGCTCAGCTTCTGATTGTGAAGCTCAAGAGCATGCCTCAGGCTCAAAACAGCTTTTTTCTGGCTTATGAGTATTTGATAATCATAAAAAGAAGACTTGATGAGGTCAATAAAAGAATCTTTCTCCAGCTCAGTCTGGTTCGCTTCCACAGCTTCCCGTACCTTCTCCATTTCCACTCTGCGGGAAAGGATTCCTCCTGTGAACAGCGGCTGTTTAAGGGAAACGGAAAGGTCATAATTATGATAAAGCCCTGCCTCATAACTCTTTCCGGGCATTGAAATCATCCCTGGTATATCAATCCCAGGAAATTCAATGGTCATTATATCGGATCTATACAAATAGTCAGCACTGAAATCCAAACTGAACAGCTTATCCTTTAAAGACTGCTCTACCCGCAGCCCGGCTTCTTTTTCGGAAAGAAACCGGTTTTTATAAGAACCGCTCATCTTTAATCCGTCTTCAACCGCCTGTTTGAGACTTATTTTTTCAAATGCATCCACAAACAGAAACAAAAGAAGAAAAATTGATAAAAAAGAGATTATTTTTTTCATTTTAGCATCCCTCTCTTTATGAGATTAACCACGCTTTTTATCCTGTCTTCAATGAATTTATCATTTATGTCTATTTTTCTGTCCAAAACAGCCTCCACCATAGGAAGGCCTATGAAACAAAAAAGGGATGGAGGCATGATGTTCAAAATGACATGAACCGGATCTGATTCAGAAATAATGCCCTTTTCATACCAGTCACGCACCATTTCCTTGAATATGATTTGGGGCTTAAAAGAAGCTTGTTTGAACATTTTGGCAATGATTGCGGAAATATGATCTGGATTCTGCACCAGATCATGGATCATGATTTTTGCAAGTAACTGATTTTTACTGAAAAATCTTATATATACTTCAGGGAGCGCTTCAAATAATTTATCCGGACTATCTGTCTTCATTATAAATTTCCGGACATCTTCAAGAACGGCTTTCATGGTATCTTCTATGATCACCCGGTACAGATTTTCCTTTGATGAAAAATAATAAAAAATCATGGCCTTGTTAATACCCGCTCCCTTGGCAATGCGGCTGGAACGGGCCCCCCAGAATCCGTGTTTTGCAAATTCCTTTACAGCGCTCTTTAAAATCCTTTGTTGTGCCGAATCTTGTTTTTTGTTCATTTTAACCAACCGATTGGTTTAACCTTTTGGTTAAATCTATCATAATTATTTTTCTCCTGTCAAGTCGTTTTTTTGTTTCAAGTCGAGATTGAAGAGTACCTACTGAAATTCAGGGATGGCTGTAGCGAGCACAAGCCATATCTGAATTTCAGATCGGCTTGTGGTCTAGCTCTGAAGCTTTAGTGGTGCAATTCCTTCCCTGTTTTTTTGATTGATACAGGCTTTGGTCAGCCTCTTTGATGAACTTTTTGTAATCCTCACATTCCGAATCAGCCTGAATACAGGCGACTCCCAGGCTGATGGTTATATTGATTTCATTCCCTTCAGAGACTATGGATGTACTGGCTATTTCTTTGCGGATTCGTTCTGCCTGCAACGCAGCTCCTTCTTCGTCCGTATTCCTCAGGATCATCAAGAATTCTTCCCCCCCATAGCGGGCTAAAACATCCTCTTTCCTGCACATTGATTTCAGGAGTTCTGCTGTTTTTATGAGCACATAATCACCTGCCAGATGACCGTGGGTGTCATTTATTTTCTTGAAATGGTCGATATCGATCATGACTAAAGACAGAGGGACTTCAAATCTTTTTGAGTGGCTCATTTCCTCTTTCAAACGCTCAATCAAATATCTCTTATTATAGGCTCCGGTAAGGGGATCATGGACTCCCAGTTCATACAGCTCATCTATAGCGACCTTTTCATCTTCATCGGCTAAGGAGAACTTGAAAATCGTTGTAGGGCTTATATGAATCTTGTCGTTTTGTCTCAGGGCCCTGCGTTTGATTTTTTTACCGTTCACAAATGTCCCGTTTGTGCTTTTCTGGTCTTCTATAACAGCCTTTTCACGGCTCCATTCCAATTTCAGATGTTTTCTGGAAACCCTGTTGTCTTTTATCACAATATCGCATTCCTCGCCTCTTCCTAATAATGTAGATCCTACGGAAAGAGGAAACAACCGCCCCTGCATAGGACCTGAAAGAAAAAAAAGATATGCTTTTTTGGGTTTTCTGCCCACCAAACCGGTTATGGATGTGTTTGAGGTCTGATCAAATTCCTCAGCCTTATTTTTTATTTTCTTCTCACTCATGACCTTTTAATACTACTCAAAAACAAACAGAGACACAATATCAATTTTCTCGCGAATTCAAATCATCTCTTCGAATAGGAATTGAAAAGCGTTTAAAATGACTTGAGATATGATCGGATCACCATTATCTTTTATGGAAGATCATTGATTTTTTTGACATAAATTCTCTCCTCTGATATAAGCATCTCTGGATATGATATATATAATTTCACAGGGAAAAAAAATGAAAATATCATCTCTTATTCTGTCCCTTCTCCTTATCATCGTTATCATCGGACTCATCCAATCTGTTGGCATATCCGCAGAAGAAAAACCTTCGTACAATCCGGAAACAAGGATCTATACCGGTGAAGTGCCGGTTGGTATCAGATCAGGACCAGCACAAGCTGATCTTTCAAGAACCCGTGGAGATTCAAAAAGGGCAGAGCCTGCAAATAAGTTTAGACTGAAAGAGATTGACCCGGAATTTGATTAAACTTCCGAAAAGTTGGATCTTGAATAATAAAGGTTGATTTAAACCGTGCTTGTGAAAAAGGACAACCGCTTATTCCAGCAAAGATTGCTGCATTGGTACAGCCGCAATCAAAGAAAACTTCCCTGGAGAGAAACCAAAGATCCATATAAAATATGGGTTTCTGAAATCATGCTCCAGCAGACCACTGTCCAGACAGTCATCCCCTATTACAGAAAATGGTTTCAACTCTTTCCGGATATCAAAGCCCTAAGCCAGGCTCCTCTTCAAAAGGTTCTCAAAGCATGGGAAGGATTGGGTTACTACCAAAGAGCCAAAAACCTTTACCGCGCCTCGCAGATCATTATGGAAAAACACAAAGGTCTCATCCCGGAAACCTACAAGTCCTTAAGAAATCTCCCCGGTTTTGGCCCGTATACAACTGCGGCGGTCCTTAGTTTTGCTTTCAGCAAGCCCTATCCTGTATTGGATGTAAACGTGCGCCGTGTCCTGATGAGACTTAAAGGGCTGCAGCAAGAAGCCAATCCTTCGGTGGATAAAATTCTCAAACCGTTTTTGCTCTCTCTTTTCCTTCCCCGTAAATCAAGCCTTTTTAATCAGGCTTTTATGGAACTGGGTGCCCTGGTCTGCCGGCCTCAAAATCCATCCTGCCTTCTCTGCCCTTTTCAAGAATTCTGTCAAGCCTATCAAGAGGGAACCCAGGAAATCATCCCTAGGCCAAAAAAAATAAATTTTCACAAAATCGAAGCGGTTTTGGGAATCATCAAACAAAACAATCGTTTTTTGATCCAAAAAAGACCCTCCAAGGGACTTATGGCAGACCTATGGGAGTTTCCAGGTGGAAAAATCAAAAGAGGAGAAACACCTGCTCAGGCTCTTTACAGAGAAATCAAAGAAGAGCTCGGATTGAAGGTAAAAGAAAAAAAAATTCTCACACAGGTGACGCACTCTTACACTCAATTCCGTGTGACTCTCCATGCCTTTCTCTGCACACTGCACGGAACACCCAAGGCAAACAACCAAGCGCTTAGATGGGTAACCCTCCGAGAGTTTAAAAATTTCCCCTTTCCTTCCGGATCGGTCAAAGTCATCGAATTTCTCAGAAACAATCAAAACCGGATTTCAATAAATCAAGCCGGCTAAAAGGAAAGTGATTTGGTATTGACAACCCATTTTTATTCCATGTATTATCACTAATGCAGCATACAAATGATAGAAAGGAGTTATCCATGAAATCTGCCTTGAGTGCATTTTTCGGCATCGCGGCCTTTGCCTTTGGCCTGTTTGCAGCAGCCGATGTCATCCAAACTCAGGAAAGTGACATTTGGGAGGGATTGGAAGCTGATCTGACAAAAATCAGTATCCGCAATGACATCCTGACACTTCGATTCAAAATCCGCAACACAGGTGATGATTCACAAACAGTGGAGTTCTATTTCAAAGACTGCTATGTCATCGATCCTACGAATCAGAAGAAATATTTTCCCCTAAAAGATTCTGAGGGCCAGTACATCGCCGGCCCTAAAGAAAAAGAATGGGAGGGCGGCCGGTACCATTTCTCTATTGGTTCGGGCTCATCATCTGGTTTCTGGGTAAAATTTCCGGTTCCTGCTGACAATCCCGAAGCCATCGATATCAATATACCCGGTTTCTTTCCTTTCGAAGAGGTTCCTCTGAACTGAGGGAAAAAACCGAATCAAACAAAAAATGAGAGCCAAAACAATTTTATGTCTGTGTGTGTTCAGCCTCCTGTTGTTCTGGAGCGGGAGGGCATCCCCTTTATTTGCTCTGGAAGAAGAGGAAATCACCATCCCCCCGGAGGCTCACCAGAAAGCCATTGAAGCTTTGAAAGCCCTGGGACCTGGGAGAGGAGCCCTTGAACTCACATATAAAGTCCTGACAATCGAAGGCATCACCAGGGGCCTGACAGCCCGGATTGAGAAGATCCAGGCCGCTCTCAAAGAACTGGGAGCCGAGGAGACTGAAACCGATTACAGGATCGAACTTCCCGGTGATATTCTCTTTGACTTTGACAAATGGACCATCCGCAAAGACGCTGAAGAGACGCTTTCCAAAGTCGGAGAGGTCATCAGTGCTTATCAGCATCCGGTCATCATCACCGGCCATACAGATTCGAAAGGATCGGAATCTTACAACCTGGAATTATCAAAAAAGAGGGCCGAATCGGTCAAGCAATGGCTGGTAGATCAAGCAGGCATTGACTCGAAGAGAATAGAGACCATGGGAAAGGGAGAAAGCGAACCGGTCGCTCCCAATACCAATCCTGACGGTTCTGACAATCCTGAAGGACGGCAGAAGAACCGGCGTGTTGAGATAAGAATCCGCAAGAACTGACTCCTGACCAGAAAACGTTCAGCCTTCAGTTTCCGCTCTTTTTGCCCATCGGTGGTATTTAAGCAGTCTTGTCAAAGTACTCTCTAAAAACACTCTCTTCCGTTACCAGGACCCTAGACAAACTCCTTTAAAAGAAACTTGACTCACTGCATTTGTCCTGTTTATGATTAAGAAAGGCTCAGGGATAGAGAACATCAAAACACAAATCAGAATAAAGGAAAAGGCACAATGACAAAAATAATTCATGCGTACATCCATGCAAACAAACAAATCTTAACTAAAACTTTTACAGCTTTAGGCATTTTCTTTTTCATCATAAGCATGACAGGCTGTGCTGATGGAGAGAAAGAGAGTGTCTTTAATGCTGAACTGGACAGCAGCCGCTCCTTCTTGATCCTTTCTACGGAAAAAGCCTCCGTAGAATATGAAGAAGCTCTGAGAGAAAGCCGCAAACTGCACCCGGAAGCACGATCAGAAATTTTTAATCCTTATGAATTATCTTCGCTAGAGTCTGCGCTCAAAGAAATCACTCCTTATTATGTTCAGGTATTCATTCTCCCGCAGGAGCTTGACGTAAATTTCGGGTGGAAATGGTTGACCATGTGTTCCCGCCTTGATGAAGACCCTTTTATAGATACAAGAACAGGCTTTATAACAGGCGCCTCCCCCAAAGCAGCGGCTGATTTTGTTAAGAGAATATCCAAAGCTGTTTCCGGAGAGCTCCGGATCCCTGCAAAGATGATCGACAATCTCGGTCCAAATATGCAGGCAGGAGAAAACTCTTTCCATAAATTTTCCCATTCCAATTTCGTCCCTGTTCTGGGAAAAGCCATGGAACTGGAGACCCTTTCCCATGGGACCGGGGGGATAAGTCAAAAACATCTGGATTCAATGAGCAGAGCCGGTATCCTTCATTTCGGAGGGCATGGGCATCCAGGACAAATCGACAATGGCATGACAGCCGAACAGATATTAGAAACTGATTTCTCTCCGTGTGTGTGCTTCAGCGGAGCCTGCTACACTGGTGTTGTCGGAAAATATTTTGAAATGTTCGGACCGGACGGCATAATCACAGAGAAAAAAGTCGAAAAGGACGGGTCGTTCTGCTTGAATCTCCTTCAAAACAATGTGATCGGATATCTGGCCTCCCTGCACCCGGACCACGGCATGCCTGTTTATCAGGAGATGGAGCACATGTCTTTGAAAGGAGCCTCTCTGGGTGAGGTCATCAAGTACACTTATGACGGAGTCGTACTCGGTAATGAAGGCCGGCTGCCCGATTTCGAGAATCTGTCCAACGGAAAAGCTTCCCCCCAGTGGACACCAACTGAAATCATGCTCAAAGGAACAGCCAGCAGAGTGCTCTTCGGGGATCCATCCCTGAGGTTACTAAAGCCCCTCCCGGTTGAAAAGCCCTTGGAAATCACGGTGGACCTCGAACCTGAAAAGCTCATTATCGGGGCCATTATGAACAATCCGGAATACAAGGCGATTTTTACGGATACCTACCATGACTACTTGGCTTTCAGGAAGAACATGTTCAATGACAGAGTCCTGTTCTCTGTCAATCTGCCTTCAGGATTTGAGAATCCCTCTTCTGTCAGAGTATTAGGAGCTGCCAACGGTCCTAACCGAATAAAACACAGACTTCATGCATGGAGTGTAGAAAAAGACGGAGGAAAGCATTTTTTACATGTACAGGTAGACCTTGCTTCCCAAGGATTTATGAAATCAGAGTGGCGTAACGCCGGTGCTGCTGTAGGAATCGAAGTGACTAAATAGTGTTCAGTTCCCTTTAAAGCCCTAATTTTTCTTTCAAATCCGACGGCAGTGCATCCTTGTGAACCATGACCGCAGTGGTCTTCATACGAAAGTAGGGTTTGGACATATAAAGGTATCCCTTATAAACACCATTAGTTCCGCCGGAATTCTTAATATAATAATAAGTGTTTCCGTTCTGGTCCTTTGCAAGACCTATGACGTGCATCAAGTGGTCATCAGTGGTGTGATAGCTGTTAAAGGTCTTCTGGCGGCTGGTTTGATCGACCTGCATTTCCTCCACTGGTTCTGTGATCTCGCCCTCAGGCTCCTGCTCGGGAAGAATGGCATATCCTTTGTCACGGCTTGAAAAATACTTCTCACTGACATCCCCGTCCCAGACGAAGGAATAGCCGTTTTCAAGCGCATAGTCCACAGCCCTTTCCAGGTCATCGATGGGAACATTGTAAAAATCGCCACAGTAGCACCAGTTGTCAGGTATTTTCAGAATGCACTGGCTGTAAAAGGGCGCATATGTATAAGAAGTGAGTTCTACGTAATCGTCCGGATCAATTCTGACTCTTTCTTCGGCAAAAGAGCGCGGCGTGTAGGTTTTGCCTTCATATTCAAAACTTTCCGGCGGCACACCCAGATAGGCGCTCAGTGCCCCCGTAAAAGCCGCCTTCCACTGTATGGTAGGATGTCTCGATGAGAGCACTGCGTCAACAATCCCTTTCAAAACACGGGACATCTCCCCATGGTCATGATAGTCCACACCCAGCCTCATTCCGTCATACACTGACTCAGGCACGATTCCGTTTTCCCGGAACCGGTTCATGACATCATGGCTTAATCCTCCCTGTCCGAAGTTAGCTGTACCGTGCATCCGGATGTAGTTTTCTGCTTTTTTTTGGTAATTGTAATGAACAATATACATTTCAGATAAGTCCATGGCTTCAGCACCCAAACGCAAGGCTTCGGATTCAATAAAAGAGACGGTTGAGAAGCACCAGCAGGTCCCGGTCCGTGCCTGGTCTTTTACCGGAGTGTGCTTGATCTCTTGAGTGACAGTGAACTGATAGGCTGTATCTTTTTTTTCTGTCTGAACAGCAGACAAAGAAAGACACAGTACGGCTGCCACCAGCCCAAATACCAAATATCCTGTGAATTTTTTGTATCGCATCTTTTTTGCCTCCTAAAAAATAATAGGTTCTAATCACCCTTAATTATCCTGACCTCTTCATAAAAAAATGGCAATATTCATTTCTTTGCCTTGCTTTCTAGGATATACTTGTTTTCAACAAAAAAGACAACTGAAAAATTTGTGTTTGTATTCACTTTCATTCTCATCGCCACTTTTTTACCTTACAGGCGAGCCGGTCTGAAATTCAGATATAGCTTATGCTCTTTATTGGGACAAAATGTCACTCATAATAATTATTTTTCCCTCTGTGGTTTTTCATTTTCTTTTATCAAGATAACGTGTATTATAAACGACAAAGTGTGTAACTGCATGCGAATCAATCCTTACGGAAGGCGAAAATGAACAAAAAAACAGCAACCTTTCTTCTGATATTGCTTTACACCATCTTTTTGCATCCGGGCCTGTATTCGGACCCAGGCACTCTACAGGCCCTTCAGGACTATGGCGATGCCATCAAAAAATTCGAACAGTATGTTGAAAAAAAGATGCAAAGCGATAGAATCCCCGGCCTTTCCATAGGTTTTATGAAAGATGACTTTACCTGGGTCAGAGGATTCGGGTATTCAGACCTTGAAAACAAGGTCAAAGCCAAACCTCAAAGCTCCTATCGTATGGCTTCGGTCTCCAAAACATTCACAGCTATTGCTGTCCTCAAGTTAGCAGAAGACGGAAAAATCGACCTGGATGAGGAAGTCCAGACCTATGTCCCTGATTTTCCCAAAAAAAAATGGCCTGTGACCGTACGCCAGCTTCTGGGCCATCTTGGCGGAATCAGCCACTACAAAGACTACGACAAAGAATGTCATTTCAAGCATCATATGAACACAGAGGAGGCCCTTTCCGTGTTTAAAGATTTTGACCTGGTTGCAGAGCCGGGAACCAAATACCATTATTCCAGTTACGGATTCAATCTGCTCGGAGCGGTTGTGGAGAACGCTTCAGGCCGGCCCTTTGGAGAATGTATCACAGAGATCGTCTTTAAACCTTTAGGCATGAATGCCTCAAGAATGGACTCCCCTGAAGACCTCATCCCCAATAGAGTCCGGGGCTACCGCCTTATAAACGGGGAAATCAAAAATTCTGAATTCATTGACATTTCAAGCCGTTTTGCTGCAGGAGGGACACGTTCCACTGTGATAGACCTTTTAAAATACGGAAAAGGAATCTGTGAGAAAAAAATACTAAATCCTGATACATGGGACTCGGTTTTTACTTCAATGGCGACCAAGCAAGGCCAATCCACCTGGTATGGGATGGGATGGAGGGTTGTCCCTATGAGAGGTCACTTTAGTGTCGGTCACACCGGCTCACAGCCGGAGACAAAAACGCAGCTTCTCATATTCCCCACTGAAAACTTTGTCATTGCGGTCGGAGCTAATTTGGAAGAGGCAAATCTTTCCTCTTATGTGAATGTCCTGTCCGAACTTATCCTGAACCAGGATCTAAACTCCAAAGCTTTTATTTCTGACCCTTTTGAACAGGTCCTCTACAATGCCCTCTCCCAGGTGTTTGACTACGGACTCAGCAGATATGACTACTTCGGCTTACAGGCCGCAGGAAGCAGAAAAGAGGTCAGCAGGGCATTTGACTATCTCAATCAGCACGCACAAAAAAACGCATTGAAAACAAATTTCGAAAAAACACAAAACAAGCTAAAAAACGGGATTCATCCTTCAGAGGGAAAGCCTTTTATCCGGATCGGAGCTTATATGGCATCTTATCTTGAAATGGCTTACGGAAAATCCAAGCTTAAAGAGTATCACCAATCAGGCCCCCTGGCCTTTTTTTCTGACTTCAGCAAACTTTCATCAGACTATAGATTAAGAAAAGAAATCACAAACACAATACGTTCTTTACAAGAAGACTGGAAGCGCACCTATTCAGATGATTTGCGCGCCATGCACATCACCATTGAAGCTGACTTTGACTCCCTTCTTCAAAAGCTCAGACAACTCTCTTCGGAAGCCCGCATTTATCCGGATTTTTCTGAAGAAATCACAGGAGCGGCCTACTCTTTTATTCAAAACAACCAAATCGATAGAGCTATGGATATCCTCCAGAAAAGTTCCGAGATATACCCGGACCAGCCTTTTACTTTACTTCTTTTAGCTGAATGTTCTGTGCTTAAAAAGGATGCTCAGAATTCCCTTGAATATTATAAAAAATCTCACTCTTTAGAGCCCATAAGCCTTAATCATTTTGCTTCCTTTTCCGAAAAACTCAAAAACGCAGAAAAAAAAGACGAACTTTTTCTTCTTACAGAAATAGCCCTCGAATTATATCCGGAAAATGCAGAAGCCCATAAACAAGCCGGGTATATCTATTTTGAATTCGGGAAAAAAGAGATGGCAGCAAAAATGTTCAGAAAATCCTTACAAATCAATCCTGAACAAAAAGATGTCAAAGATATTTTGGATAAACTTCAAAAAAAATAGGTTAAAAAGGACTGAAACATGAAAAAAACAAAATTTTATCTTTGCCTATTCCTTCTCTTATCAAACCTCTTATCCGCACAGCAAACTGATATATATCAAAGAAAACAGCAGTTCGAAAGAAGCCGGGATTACGATGTGGTTCATTATATCCTGAAGTTTACCTTTGATGAGGATAACAAAAAATACCGGGGAGAAACCACCATAACGCTCTCCCCTCTCAAAGATGACTTCAGTCAATGTATACTTGATGCGGCGGACTTTACGGTTACTTCGGTAATAAATCCAGCGAAAGCCCCCCTTGATTTTCTGCACAAGGATGAAAAATTGATCATAAACTTGAAAAAAGCGTATGATTACGGAGAAAAAATCAATCTCACTATCAAATACCATGAAGAAAATCCAAAAAACGGACTTATATTTATTGAGGCAACACCCGATCACCCTCCTCAAATCAATGCTTATTCCTGGCCTGAAAAAGCTCATTACTGGTTCCCCTGTTATGACTTCCCAAATGACAAAGCAACCATTGAACTTATTGCCACAGTCAAAGAGGACTACAAAGTTCTGTCAAACGGAGAGCTGAAAAAGATAGAACATGATGACAAGTCAAACATTAGGACCTACCACTACTCCCAAGAACTTCCCATTTCTTCCTATTTGATCACTTTTACAGCCGGACCTTATGAAATTATCAGTGACTCTCTGGACGGGCTCCCTGTGGAGTATTGGGTCTACAAAAAGGATATGCCGGACGCAATGCGCAGTTTTCGTAAGACCCCGGACATGATCTCCTTTTTCAATAAAAAGTTCGGTTTCCCTTATCCCTGGGCCAAATACGCCCAAATATGTATCGCCGGTTTTGGCGGAGGCATGGAAAACGTCAGTGCAACCATCCTGGGAGACGCGACCATTCATGACCAAAGAGCTGAACAGGACTTTTCAAGCGATTCTCTGGTCTCTCATGAGCTGGCTCACCAGTGGTGGGGCGATACAGTGACTGAACGGACATGGAGCCATGTCTGGTTGAGTGAAAGTTTTGCCACTTATTCAGAATATCTGTACAGCAATCATGACCTTGGAGAAGACGAAGGGGCTGTGAATCTCAAGCAAAAAAAAGACAGTTATTTAGCAGAAGCTCATCACAGGTACATAAGGCCTATTGTGTTTAACAGATACAACAGTCCCTGGGATATAATGGACAGCCATTCCTATCCTAAAGGGGCTGTGGTGCTCCATATGCTGCGTTTTATCATGGGGGAAAAACCTTTTTTCAGAGCGCTCAATCATTTCATCAGCAAACATGCTTTCGGGGTTGTGGACACTCATGACTTCATGACCTCCATCAAAGAGGCAACCGGACAGAACCTGGACTGGTTTTTTGATCAGTGGATCTTTAAACCGGGCCACCCTGTGTTCAAAATAAACAAAAAATGGGACCCAGCAGCCAAAAAACTGACCTTAACTATCAATCAAACACAAGACTTTTCCAAGGGAGTTCCCGTTTTTACACTCCCTGTCATGATTGAAGTGACAACAGAGGAAAAAACTTTTACAAAAAAAATCTGGATAGATAAAAAAGAAAATGAGTTCTCTTTTAAAGTCGATTCAAAGCCACTCATGATCCGGTTTGACAAAGGCAACTTTCTGCTTAAAGAATGGTCTTTTGACAAAACCCTGGATGAACTCCTTTTTCAACTCAAAAAAGACGATGTGATCGGAAGGATGTGGGCTGCATCAGAGCTGAGCAAATACAAGTCTGATCCGAAAGCTGTATCCGCATTGATCAGAGCTGCTGAAAAAGATCCATTTTGGAGTGTCCGGCAAAGTGCGGTTAAAACACTGGGGAACATAGAAAACCCGGAACTGATCCCCGTATTTAAAAACATTTATAAAGATAAAAGCTCGAAAGTGAGAGCAGATGCTGTTAATGCCTTGGGAAATTACAAAAAAAAGGAGTTAAGGGCATTTTTCAAACAAACTTTTTTGACAGATAACAGCTACGTGGTCCAAGCAGAAGCTTTAACCGCCTTGGGAAAATGCGGCGATCCATCAGATATCCCGTTTATAGAAAAAGCAAAAAATACAGATTCACCCCGAAACATCCTCAAAAGAGCGGCTCAGAGAGCCCTTGAAACAATAAAGAGCCTCTAGATTTGACCTATACTGACCAGCCTTCCTTCCTGTTCAGGAATGAGATACTATTATAAATCAGTCCATTCTGTTCTCAATCGCGCTATTTCCTGGTCGTCACTTTCTCTGATAAGCTGATGTATGTACTGCGGGTTTTCCCCTCCTCTGATTTTCTGCGTGCGTGAGGTGATCCAATCCCCGTAAAATGTCTCATTTCTGTAATTGACCTCTATACTGGTCAGCCTTGAATTCATTATGACCTTCTCCGGTACTGTCTCCGCAGCACACTTTATGTAAACAACATTATTCACATGACGGTTAAAATCAAGGTCTGCCTTTAATACAGGAAACCTTAATTCCAGGTCGCTTTGAGTAAAATCCGGAAGACGCTTAAACTCATCATTTAACGCCCTCTTTTCATACATTGGAAAGGAAGGGAGGTGCTGATTTATTTTCACAGGCTTTTTCTTTTTTAAATCCACGGCCATCCAGGATGATGTGGCTTTCGCTGCTATTGATTTTGAAGTGTATATTTCATATTCACGCAGGGTAAAAATTCCCTTGACCAGACAAGGCCAGGTCTTAACCTCAATGGTTTCTCCCTTCTTCGGGTAATGATCGATCTCTATGTGATACCTTGAAAGAATCCAGGCGAGATTTTTCTTCAGAAGCTCTTCTCCAGAAAGGCCTGACTTAAAAGCATGTTCAGCAGCGGATTCCTGAAGGAAATTCAGCAGCATCTCCATTTTCAAGTTCCCATTAAAATCCACATCAAAGTTGCGGATAGTGAATTTTTGGGTATATACTTTATCCATCATTTCCCGGTTTCCAGATCCATTGACTTTCTTTCCAGCTCTGCAATTTTGGTTGATATGAGCCTCTGTATGGAACGGGACTCGATAAATCCGACTAGTTTGTTATCCTCTGTCACGACAGGAAGGCATTGCATGCGGTTCCTTTCCATTTCTTCCTTTGCCTCAGTCATAGCTGTTTCAGGGTGAGTGATAGCGATGACAGGTTCCATCAAGTCATAAGCTAATAAAACCTCATCCAATCCTGAAAGCATGAAAGTTTGCTTCAGATGATCAATGGAAATAATCCCCATTAGGTATTTGTCTTTGTTCACCACAGGATAGTAGAGATTATCATGACTGCTGAATATCTCCAGAATTTTATTTAAACATGTATTTTCATAGATGACAGGAGGATTTTTATCCATGATATCCTTTACCTTGCTTTGCCTTATTAAATCCTCTTCCGTTACATTAAGCCCGGTTTCTCCGGCTTTTGTCACAGCCATTTTAACAAATGGCGGCCCTGCCAATTCAAGAACAAATACCGTAGAAATGATGATGATAACAATGGCGTTGCTGATTTCTCCGGGAAATTTATGTCCTGCCAGAATAGAAAGCCCTATAGCCACACCTGCCTGGCTGAAAAGGCATAATGGCAAATATTTCCGGACTGATTTTGACGCCTTGGAAATACGAGCCCCAATGGTCGAACCCGCCATTTTCCCGGCTGTTCTTCCTATAAGGTAGACCACAGCTATCAATACAAGTGGGACACTCATATAACTCAAGTTCAGTTCGGCCCCGACCAAAACAAAAAACAGGACAAAAATAGGAGGAGTAAACCCTCTGAGCAGGTCAAACATATCTTTGCTTTTCCGCGGAGTCAAATTGACAACTGTCACTCCAAGGGACATTGACGCCAGCAGGATATCAAATCCAAAAAGAAGCGCTACCCCTAGAGTTAAAAGCACAATTCCAACAGAAAACGCGAGCACTCTTTCTCTCTCACTATAATTTTTAAGTATCCTGCTCAACACATATCCTGAGAGCACACCGATAAACAGGGATCCCATGATCTCATACAGGGGAGAGACGAATGTTCCCAGCAAACTGCTGCTTCCGTTTCCCAATATAAGGGCGGCTATGCTTGATGCTACGGCAAAAAGCAAAAGAGCCAGTCCATCGTCCATGGCCACAATACCGAGAATAGTCGTGGTCAAAGGTCCCTTACTCTTATACTCCCATAAAACATTTGTGGTGGCAGCCGGTGCTGTTGCAGAAGCGATAGCCCCCAAGAGAAGCCCCAGCGCCCAGGCCGTACCGGCATTATCCATCAAGAGACTTCCCACTACTCCCACCAGAACCGTAACAAGAACGAACGCAGCAATTCCTTCAAACAAAAGAATATAAATAATCTGTTTTCCGTATTTTATAAAAGTCTCTTTTTTTAATTCCCCCCCTATGGTGAACCCAATGAGACCCAGTGCAAAATAATTAAAAAGCTGGAATGATTCCATAACCTGCTCATTGACTATGTTGGCTCCGGTTTTACCGAGAAGAATTCCCACGGCAATATAACCAACTACCTGAGGTATCCGCAGTTTCTGGAACAAACGCCCCCCATAAGTCCCTCCGAACAAGGCTAATCCTAAAAGGATCAATACATTCAGATGGATTGCCGGGATCTTTGAAAAAAAATTGAGAATTGAGTCAAACAATCATTCACTCCACTCGATTCTGCTCTTTCTATGGAAAATCTTCAAGAGCAAAAGGATTTTTTCTGCCTGAGAGGAAATATCTTTCTCTTCCTTCCGAATTTTCCTTTAAAAAATTGTATCATTTTATATCATATATAGAGCCAATAATCAACCGGCTCTGTTCATGGTGATGTCCCCATTAACCTGGATTATTCACAAGTCGAGGTTGCTTAAACTTACTGAAATTCAGGTGTGGACGTGGCGACATTGAAGATTTAGCCTTCGGAGTGCTGTGTTTGAGGGAACTCGGCAAAGCCGAGCTGTGAGTATGTTTGACCCACGGACGGGGGGAGTTACGCAGCAGCCGAGAACACAGTGCGAAGAATGGCGTTAAAAATCTGAAGGGAGCACAGACCATATCTGAATTTCATATCGGCTTGCCTTAATGGTAAAAAAATGCTCATCGCTATTTTTTCATGAATAGGTCAGGTTAATTATTTCTTTCCTATATGGACATGAACTCTTATAATATACTTCCTAAAAGAAACCATGCGCAAAATGAGTTTGTTCTTTCTTATCTGTCTTTTTTTGCTTTTCTCTCAGTGCCGGACCCGACAATCCATTGAGCTTGAAACGGAAAAAGAAGAAATATCCAGAGAGCACCTCCTGAGAATCAACGACATTATTCAGCAATCCATTGAAAACAAAGATATTCCGGGCGCTGTGGTGCTGGTGGGAAGAAAGGACAAGGTCATCTTCCGCAACACCTATGGAAACTCTCAACTGGTGCCTGAGCCCCGGCCTATGGAACAGAGCATGCTGTTTGACCTCGCCTCGCTCACAAAGCCTGTGGCCACAGCTACCTCTATTATGATCCTGGTTGAAAGAGGAGAGCTTCATCTCAGAGAAAAAGTGAAGGACTACATCCCTGGATTCAAACCCTTTACGGATGAACAGGGTGAAGTCGGAGAAGATGCCCGGATATGGCATCTTCTAACCCATACCTCAGGACTTCCCCCTTATATACAGGAAGAAAACATCGCTTCTAATTTTGGAAGTTTCTGCACGCTTGAAAATCTGATCGCCTATATCGCTTCTTTGGACAAAACAAATCCTGCGGGGGAAGAATTTCACTATTCCTGCCTGGGATTCATATGCCTCTCCTTTATCATCAAACAGATAACCGGACAAAATGTGGCCGAGTTCTCAAGAGAAAACATATTTCTCCCTCTGGGCATGCATCACACTCTCTTCAACCCTCCCGAGGAACTAAAAGAAAGATGTGTTCCCACTGAAGTAACTGAGGACCTGTTTCTTAAAGGATTTGTGCACGACCCTCTGGCACGGCTTTTAGGAGGAGTGTCCGGAAACGCAGGGCTTTTTTCTACAGCCGATGATTTAGCCGTCTTTGCCCGGATGCTTCTTAACAAAGGCATGTACAAGGAAATCCGGATCTTAAGCCCTCTGGCTGTAGAGCGGATGACTGAGATCTGCAGTCAGGCCCCTTTTGCAGGACGTGGATACGGCTGGGACCTGGATTCCGCTTATTCCTCTACAGGAGGAGACCTTTTCGGCGCTTCCTCCTTCGGCCATACGGGTTATACCGGAACATCCCTGTGGATAGACACTGAAACCCAGATCTATGTCATTCTTCTTACGAACAGGGTGCATCCGGATGACAAGGGCTCTGTGGTCTCCCTGCGCAGCAAAATCGCCAACATCGCCGCCTCTTCCTTTATCAAAAAAAACAAGAAAAAAAATCGATAGTTGGTTCTTTTTGCAAAGAAAACTATGGCACTGCAGATGCCCTGTAACGACGCAGATACGGTAAGATCGGCTCGCCTCAATAGTAAAAAATGGCGATTAAAATTTAATACCTAACCAGGAAAAGAGCTGCTATCATCATTCTTAAAATAATCTTGCATATCGCTGAAACAAAATGAATAATAAATACATCGCCATTTTTTTATGAATAGTTCAGGTTAAAAGACTAATTCATTATTTTTATATAGTCAGAGGAGATAATTCAATGGTATGCGCTGTTTTCTATTGAGCGGAGGTACGGGTTAAGACAAAGGCATAGGACATATAAGCATTCGCGATAAGAGGGTGATAATGTTGTGATATGGTTCTATACTTGCCGCTCTTGCCAATGGGCTCTCTGGTTTCCTCACAATACGATTCTTCAAAAGTGAAATACATATTTTCTACCTGGATCTTCCAAGAATCTTCGCTTACTCTAGTTATAGAAAAACCAGGATCACCTTGAAAAACAGTCTGACCTGCGGTTAAAGTGTGGTAGTGGGTTCCTGTTCCATCATCACATTCGAAATTATTCCAGAAATAAATTTTAGCTTCAGCAGGCCGGGGAGGATCTGTTGACCCAACAGAAATGTCTTCTAGGTCACCATCAAATCGAAAATGAAACATAATGTGCTCATAGCCGTTAAAAGGATGCGTGTTGTTTACAAAATTATTAAGACATTCACCTGGAATCGTGCAGGGGAAGGGATCTGTTGGAAAAACACCCGCGTCTCCATCACCTGTTACATCAATACTTTCAAACGTGACTCCATAAAAGCCCACATTGACTGTTTTCTCTTGCTCCTGTTGATCGTAAATAAATATCTTAATATCTGTCTGCTTCTGTTTTGTTCTGTTGTCTACAATATAAGTACCGACACTGATACCAACATAATTTTCTCCATCTTTGTAAACATAGTTGTAATCCCCATTGTTAGGATACGGATTAGTCGAACCCACAGGAATCTTAGCAGACCAGGTGTAACTATCGCTTCCTGGTTTTTTACCAAAAAGAATCAAACTGCCCATAACCACAAAGCAAACCAATAACATACAAACCCATAATTTTTGTTTTTTCATCACAAACTCCTCCTTTTGTGCTGTTTTGACTTTAGTACCATTTATTAGATTAGAAGAATTGATTCCTCTTCCATTTCTTCTGTCTATAAGAATTCTTCTTCAAAACCTTTTTCTTGTCAATCCAAGGTCTTTAAATGTCGCATTATGACGTTTTTTGTCGTTTATTTTCATTAAAAAAACAATTTTAATGACAACCTTTTTGTAATCCTTTGCGTATGTATATATGTATCGGAATTCGATAAATCCATGATAAAATTTAAAAAAATTCAGAAAAAAGAGGCCCGCCATGAAACTTTTATCCAGAGCTGAGGAAATCATCCTTTTGTCTGTAGTAAAACTGGAAGAAAACGCTTACGGGATATCCATAAGGGAACTTATCCGCAAGACTACAGGAGTGGAGTGGTCTTTGGCTCAAATATATGACCCATTGAACAAATTGACTCATAAAGGATATCTGATCAAATACAAAGGCCGGAGCACTCCGGAACGCGGGGGAAGACATAAGTACCTGTATAAAATAACAGAAGAGGGCAAAGAGGCCCTTTTAGATATCCGAAAAGTCTATGAGAACATATGGGAAAAAGTCCCTAAGAATGCATTGATATAACAAAAAAATGAGTGAACCAAAAAGACCTCCCCGGCTTGCAGAACAGCTGTTGAGAATGATCCTTCTTAAGGAAGAACTGTGCGAAAAATTAGGGGATTTCGAAGAGGGATTTCAATATGAACTTAAAACAAAAAGGGCGCACAAAGCCTGCCTATGGTATTGGTCGCAGGTTTTAAAAGCCATCCCTCTTAGTGTTAAAAATCTATTTTACTGGAGTTTTTCTATGCTCAAAAATTATTTTAAAATCGCTTTTCGTCATATCAAAAGGCACAAAGCCTATTCAATCCTTAATATCACAGGCCTTGCTTTAGGCATGGCCTGCTGTATTTTGATTCTCTTCTGGGTGCAGGATGAACTGAGCACTGATAAATTTCATGAAAAGATCGACTCGCTTTATGTTGTCCGGAACATCCAGCACTACGGAAATGAAACCAAGGAAGGCATGGGTTCTGTCCCTGCCTTTGGGCCTGCTCTTAAAGCCGAATATCCGGAAATCATCAATACGGCCAGATTTAACAACGGCCAGGGAGAATTTCTGTTTACCAGAGGCAAAACAAAATTCAAAGAGCTTATACAAATGGCGGATCCGGAAATTTTCCAGATCTTCACCTTTCCGCTGATCCAAGGAAGGATTGAAGACCTGTTTTCAGGGCCGAATGTGATGGTACTTTCCGAAAGCCTTGCCGATAAATATTTCGGCCGGGGCAATCCTGTGGGAAATATCATAACCGTTAATGAAGAATATGATTTCAAAGTGGTGGGAGTGATGAAAGACATCCCTCATAACTCAACCATCCGCTTCAATGCATGGATTCCCCTGGAATTTGCCAATACTGTGTTTAGGCAGGACTATACCAAGACCTGGTACAATCTTGGCTTCAGGACCTATGCGGAAGTAGGTCCAAATTTCGATCTGGAATCATTTAATAAAAAGATTTTAAACCGCATCAGGGATTCCAGACCTGAAACGAATTCAGAGCCCTTTCTCTATCCCTTCAGTCAAGTCTATCTTCAAGTCTGGGGAAGGATAGTTCAGATTCGGATATTCACCATTATTGCTTTTCTTATATTGATCATCGCATGCATCAATTTCATGAATCTGACCACAGCCCGCTCTTCCCAGCGCTCCAAAGAAGTAGGCCTCCGGAAAGTGGTTGGTGCCAGAAGAGTCCAGGTGACCAAACAGTTTTTCGGAGAATCCATTCTTTTTACCTTTATTTCACTTATAACTGCCTTGATTTTGGTGAGAATTCTCATGCCCTTTTTCAGAACACTGACCGGAAAACCACTTCATTTTTTAAGCCTCATCAATGGACCAATGATAGGAGGCATCTTCGCTGTGACCGCTCTCACCGGGATCATAGCCGGAATATATCCTGCTTTGTTTCTTTCCAGTTTCCGGCCTGCTGCCGTATTGAAAGGAAAAGGCATCTCAGGGAAAAAAGGAGACCTTTTCCGCAAAATACTGGTGGTCCTACAGTTCTCTCTTTCTGTGATATTGATCATCGGGACTCTTGTTGTCTTCAATCAAGTCAAATACATAAAAAATAAAGATCTCGGATTTGATAAAGAGCACCTTCTTTATATCCGGGTGGAAGGCAATTTAAGGAAAAGCTATGCTTCTATGAAGTATGAACTTCTCCAGAGTCCTGGGATAAAAAATGTGTCATTGACCACACATTCTCCAACCGGAATCTACAACAACGGACAGGATTGGGACTGGGAGGGCCGTGAACCCAATATCAATCCTTTGGTCACTTATTTTGGTGCAGACCCTGACTTTCTGGAAACATTTCAAATGGAGATTGCCGAAGGAGAATCCTTCCGAAAAGGAACCGAAAACAGCGGCTCAAATGTTCTGATTAACGAACGGTTCGCAGAGATCATGAACCTGGATAATATCATCGGTGCCCGTCTCTCTCAAGAAGGCCTCACACTTCAGGTAATAGGTGTTGTCAAGGACTTTCACTTTACACCGCTCAATAGGGAAATCGGGCCTCTTCTTCTTTATCACAATCCTCAAATGCGCGAATACAATTATATGTTCATCCGGCTCAAGCCGGGAGATATTCCCGAAGCCCTTGCAGCCATAGAAAAAGCCGCAAAAAAATTCAATCCGGGATTCCCGTTTGAATACAGATTTTTGGATCAAGACTATGACCGGCTCTATAGAAGCCTGGAACGGGAAATGGGAATCGTAAGGACCTTTACGATTCTGGCCATTCTGATTTCCTGTCTGGGACTTTTCGGTCTTGCTTCATTCACAGCCGAACAGAGAACCAAGGAAATCGGAATCCGCAAGGTTTTGGGGGCCTCTATTTCTAAAATTATTTTTATGCTGTCCAAAGAATACGCCAAATGGGTCCTCATCGCCAATGTCATAGCCTGGCCTGTGGCTTATTATCTGATGCACCGCTGGCTCAGTGACTTTCCCTACAGGATTACCCTTTCCTGGACAATATTTTTTGGAACAGCTCTTCTCTCCGTTCTTATTGCTCAGATAACCGTTACCTTCCAGGCCCTCAAAGCCGCCCACTCAGACCCTATAGATTCTTTGCGCTACGAATGAAAATTGCAACAACAGCTGCTGTTACAATAAAAATATCATCGGATACGGAACTCCCTTTGCTTCTAATATAACATCTCAGTCCCGGCTAACTTTTTAATTACACCATATAGCCTATGATTGCAAACAGGAAACAATTCTGGAGCGGCTTTGGCTGCATATTGAAAATAAAAGGTTGTATCCAAGAAATGAAACTCATATAATTCTTTCATGAGCTTATGGGGAAAGAACGTGCTTCAGCAATTAACAAGTATTATTTAAGGTAAGGGAGATAAAAATGAATAAGAACAAACTAAACCGGCGGGATTTTATTAAAACATCCCTTACTGCAGCCCTGGCTGTCAACAGTCTATCCTGTGAATCGCTCTTTAAGAAAAAAAATGTTTATGATTCCAAAGGGCTCCCCACACGGATACTTGGAAAAACAGGAATCAAGGTTCCTTTGATCGTAATCGGAGGAGGGAGCCGTTTCTGTAATGTAACAGATCCGGAAAAAAGCATGGAGATCCTTACCCATGCCCTTGACAATGGTCTTTACTATTGGGACACCGCCCACAGCTATGTTTATAATGGAGTGGTCGCTGAAAAACGGTACGGTCTGATACTTAAAGACCGCAGGGATGAAGTTTTTCTCTCCACAAAATTCGGAGAACGTACTTATGACGGAGCTATGAGGCAGTTTGAAGAAAGCCTCAAGCGCCTTCAAACAGACCATGTGGATCTGCTTCAGATCCATCTGATCACCTCATTGGAAGATGTCGATAAGATCGGTGCTGAAAACGGAGCGTTAAAAGCTCTCATAAAACTGAAACAGGAAAAAGCGACCCGGTTTATCGGATTCTCGGGCCATCTCTCTGCAGAAGCCATGGCCGAAGCAGCCAGACGTTATGACTTTGACACCATGCTTATCGCGCTCAATCACTACTCGGATGGGAAGGAAAATTTTGAAAAAAAAGCCATTCCCGAAGCTGCCAAAAAAAACATGGGCATTCTGGTTATGAAAGTGATCCGTCCCAAAGAAACCGTGGAGGGCGTTAAAACGAACGACCTGATCAATTATGCCCTCAATCTGGAACATGTCTCAGCCGCAGTCATAGGCACGGATGGGATGGACGTTCTGAAAAATAACATCCAACTGTTAAAAAATTTCAAGCCAATGAGTGCCCAAAAAATGCAGCAGATGACCTCTCACCTCAAACCTTTTTTTGAAAGCAAAAGCCTAGAATGGATGAATCCCGGCTATACGGACGGGATCCCTGTTTAAAAACCGGAGCTTAAAATGAATGTAAAATATACAACAAAAGCTCTCTTCATCCTGTCCGCGCTCCTACTTCCTGGTCCCTGCTTCAAGGCTTTGATGTCACTTCCTTTCAGCTCACAGGCAGGGTCAAATGCAAAACAAATCCTTCCAATGTCTACCGGGATATGTACGTTTTCTTTCACTTCCAGGACCCCGCTCCTTTCTACTATGTGCATTTCTCCGCAAAAAGCGACCCTCTACACAATATCATCGGCCTTGTTAACGGAAAAGACCGGGAGAAAATCAACTTCGAACCTGAAGGCGAATCTGTTTTTCGTTTGATTGACAACAACTGGCATACATTCAAGGTGACCTATGACGCGTCCACCGGAGAAATAAAGGCGTATATGAATGATATGGAAAATCCCATTCTTACAGCCAATGACCAAACCCTATCCCACGGCCTTGTGGGAGTCGGTTCGTTTGACGATACCGGATATTTTGATGACATCTATCTGAGGGGAAAAACAGAATCTCAATAAATTCCCCCCAAGATATATTAACAAGATTTTATTTGGATTTTATTGGGGAGCTGAGGAAAGAATCTTGATTAACCGGTTGGCAAAATATTCAATGATTCTTTCCCGTACTTCTTCATCATCTAATGGCATGATCAATACCAAAAAGGCAGGACCGGTCTCATTTTCTACCCAACCCATCAAAGTCCGGGAGCGGTTGAGGATGATCTCTTTTTTCTCAAGGTCACAACGTGTGATATGGAACAGGAACATCCCCCCTAACTGTCCTCGATCGACCAGGGTAATCCGGCATTCAAGTTTAGCCATGGGACAGTCGATGTATTGTTCTTCTGTAGGAAAGTCTTCGACCTGGCTTGTCGTCACATTGAAATAACTTTTTTCTTGATTGGGAATCCCAAATTCGATTCTTAGGATTTCAATGATAATATCCGTATCGATTTTATCCTTGATGCTGAGATAATCAGAGCTTTCGGATTTCATCAGATTTTCAAGCAGTGCCCGATCACGAACAACATAACCGTTTCGTACAAGTGTTTTTTCGAATATATTTACATCTGAAATGACTCTTTCTGCCGTGGTAACTGATTGGGAAGGCTGTGCAATCCGAATAACAATCTTAAGCTTTGGATTTGAAGAGATAAGCTCTTTCAGTTCATCTGTAATGATTATTTCGTCCTGAGCAGAGGAGTTTGCATACGGGTGGCCGACATAACTACTCGGACCCAATCCTGTGTACATCATGCAACTGAGGATCGATCCCAAACATCCAATCAGAATGCAGATTTTCCATGCTTTCATCGCTTTCTCCCTAAAAGAAACATTATAATTTTTTCTCAATTATGCTCAACATATGCCTTTTGTGTTGATATACTGAGTTTATAATACATCTTAAGGAGATATCCGGTCAATAAGTATTCCAGACAGGAGTTCCCCCAAAAATTTAAGGGTCGAAGAGCGGGAGTTGATTATTTTCTTCAATCCACTGGTGATGGAAGCGTTGTAAGCCTGAATTACGGCCGAAAAGGAACTCACGAATACCATCGGCAAGGGCATAGAAGTGAAAATCCGGTATGCCGAACAATC
>Ga0190359_1000320_pt1 | contig 33479 bp, 34 predicted proteins | sample 48721823_MG_FD_161269 | JGI IMG/M metagenome (GOLD analysis project Ga0190359, IMG submission 161269) | Hydrothermal vent microbial mat bacterial communities from Southern Trench, Guaymas Basin, Mexico - 4872-18-2-3_MG | ecosystem: Environmental > Aquatic > Marine > Hydrothermal vents >... | reverse complement strand
GTTGAAAGGTGCTCATGTAGCTCTTCGGGCCCTGGAACCAGAAGATGAAGAACTGTTGTTCCGGTGGGAAAACAACCCATCCGTCTGGAGAGTCAGCCATACGCTTACTCCCATCTCACGACATCAAATCAAAGAATATCTGGCCCATATACATCTCGACATTTTTCAAACCAGACAACTTCGCCTGGTAATTACACATACAGACAGCGACCAGCAACCGATAGGGCTCATTGATCTGTTCGACTATGACCCCTTTCATCAACGGGCCGGAGTAGGTATCCTGATCGCTGAGAATAAAAACCGGCACAGGGGATTTGCCTCTGAAGCACTGGAGTTGCTGGTGAATTATGCATTTACCAGTCTGATGCTTTATCAATTATATGCCTCCATGACGGTAGATAATCCCGTCAGCCTACAATTATTTGAAAAAACCGGCTTTAAGTTAATCGGAACCCGAAAAGGATGGATTCGTACTTTTGATGGATGGATGGATGAATGGTACCTTCAGCTTATCCGCCCCGATTGGGCTAAAAGCCATTCATAATCCGGTATTTCCGTCTGAAAAACATACCGTTTCTCTTTTTGATCCACCTGAGCACAATAATGAGTCAACCCGTTGGTTACAACCACTAAAAGAACAGGTACCTGCTGATAATAACTGGCTGCCTGATCAAATACCTGCTGAGATAAAATCACATCTGGTGCTTTACACTCAACAAGCATCACCGGTATCCCGGATCGTGAAAAAACCAACATATCGCAACGCAGATTCATTCTGCCAGTCTTAATATGATGCTCCAGAGAAATCAGTGACTCAGGATAATCCTTATATTCCGTCAGGTATCTTGCAAAATGTTGTCTTACCCACTCTTCAGAAGTCAGCACTACCCATTTTCGGCGAAAGGCATCAAAAATCAAGCGACGTGTTCCGTCTGATTTTATATTGAATGAATAAGTTGGTAAATTTAAACGCTCCATCATAATGCGATAAAAGCAAATATACTGACCCTGTTTGAAATACACCTAATGAAAACAAAAAAGGAGATCGTTGAAAACTGGTTACCCAGGTATACCGGCCGGCCTTTGGATGATTTCTCCCCTTACATCCTCTTAACTAATTTTAATCAATACGTTGAATTATTCGCCAAATGGAATAAGGTGAAGATGATCCAGAACGTACCTATGCCCAATGCCCGGTCTGGTGCCATAACCATAATCAATTTCGGAATGGGCAGTGCCAATGCAGCTACCATCATGGACCTGCTTAGTGCCATCACCCCAAAAGCCTGTCTTTTCCTCGGAAAATGTGGCGGACTGAAGAAAAAAAACAAAGTGGGCGATCTGATCCTCCCCATTGCAGCCATTCGCAGTGAGGGAACTTCAGATGATTTTCTCCCGCCCGAAGTTCCGGCACTTCCTGCCTTTATGCTGCAAAGAGCCGTATCAACCGCAATACGTAACCATGGAAGAGATTACTGGACCGGTACGGTTTTTACTACCAATAAACGGGTATGGGAATATGATGAACGTTTCAAAAAGTATCTTTATAAAACACGTTCCATGGCAATTGACATGGAATCAGCCACCATATTTGTAGTGGGATTCTATAACGAAATTCCGTCCGGAGCCCTCCTGCTGGTCACCGACCAACCAATGATCTCAACCGGGGTTAAAACAGCCGAAAGTGATAAAAAAGTCAGCCATGATTACGTAGCCGACCACTTGCAAATCGGAATTACAGCATTACAGGAAATAACCGAGAATCGCTCTTCGGTGAAACATCTTCAATTCTAATCCCTGACTGATAATGAATTACGAACAAATCCTCCAGGATATCGCACAACGTAAGTTTAAACCGGTTTATCTCCTGCAGGGCAATGAGCCCTATTTTATCGACAAAATCACTGAGGCATTTGAACAAAAAGTACTTACCGAAGAACAAAAACCCTTTAACCTGAATATTCTATACGGCAAAGATTGTGATGCCGGTACAGTGGATAACACAGCCCGGAGATTTCCAATGGGATCAAAGTACAACCTGGTGATCGTTAAAGAAGCACAACTCCTGAATCAAATAGATCAATTGGTTTTTTATGTTTCCGGCCCTCTGGCCTCTTCAATTCTTGTGATCTGCTATAAATACAAAGAACTCGATAAACGTAAAAAACTGTTTAAAGCATTCAATAAAAATGGCGTGGTTTTTACTTCTAACCGCCTCTATGATGATAAAATTCCACGCTGGATCATCAACTACCTGAATAAGAAGAATATACATATTGAACCCGGTGCTGCAATGATCCTTAATGAATATATCGGAAACGATCTCTCCAGGATTTCTCATGAACTGGATAAATTACTGATCACCCTCCCCGGTTCAACCCCCAAGATCACGCCAGATCATATCGAACAAAACATAGGAATCAGCAAAGAGTATAACAACTTTGAGTTAATGAAAGCAATGGCCAGGAAAAACATCGCCAAAACCTACCGCATCATCAATTACCTGGGCGACAATCAGAAACAAAACCATATCAATCTGACCATCAGTTCATTATTCTATTTTTTCAGCAAGGTACTGGCCCTGCATTTTATGAAAGACCGGTCAACCCGGAAAGTAGCTTCGGCACTTCAGATCAATTCTTATTTTGTGCCTGATTATTTACAGGCCATACAAAATTATTCCAGAAAAAAAGTAGTTGAAATTATCTCTATCTTAAGAGAATACGATCTGAGATCCAAAGGAGTAAACCGGGTGGGAACCTCTGAGAGCGATCTGCTTAAAGAAATGACCTATAGAATATTACATTAAAACATAACTTTCATGACTATTTTCCTTGTGATCGTTACCTCTATATTCTCCATCGTGGCATTCTCAAACACAAGTCTGCTTTACAGATATCAATTAAACCCGGTACAGATCCTGAAACGCAGACAATATGCAAGACTGATTCTGCATGCCTTTCTGCATGCCAACTGGACACACCTGATCATCAATATGCTCGTTCTTTACAGTTTTGGTCAGGGATTGGAACAGTATTTTCATCATTTTTTCGGCCATCGAGCCATTCCTTACTATATCCTGCTCTATTTTGGAGCGATCCTTATCTCTCCACTCTATGCATTATTGTATAAACACAGAGACGACTACCATTATAATGCTGTGGGAGCTTCAGGTGCTGTTTCGGCAGTGGTTTTTGCCACTATTTTTTTTAATCCCTGGAGTAAAATCTATTTTTTCGGCCTACTACCTATCCCCGGAATTATCTTTGCCATTCTTTACCTGGGATACAGCTGGGCGATGAGCCGTCGTTCAGATAGTCATGTAGCCCATGATACGCACTTTTTCGGAGCCATTTACGGTTTTATCCTTCCGATTCTGCTAAATCCCGAACTTTTTTCACTCTTTATCAGGCAATTAACAGGAGGACAGTAATTGAAAAACCGATATCTCCTTCTCAGAGACCATCTGATTTTAAGGGATGACCCTGCCCTGACCCCTGAACTCTGGCACGATCTGTATACTACCGGATTCGGCTTGGTTGTATTTGCCACCGGTAACCGGTTACCTTTTCTCCCGGCTCAGATAACCCTTCTGCAACAATCTTTTATAGAACAGAACATTCCTTTTCCCGAAGGATTTGAACCGGCAAAACTTGAAACTCAGCTTACCCGTCTGCTGAACCGAAACCGGTTACTGAAAGGAAGCAGAATTCACCTGTTGGTATTTGCTGATAATTCAGGATACCTGGCATATACCACTGAAGTCCCTGACTACTTTCCTTTGAATCAAAAAGGATACCTGATCAGACTTACAGAATCAGGAACCCCCTCCGGAAAACACGGAACTGCTAATTGGATCACCTGGTCTATCGAACATTACTTCAGCGAAAATCATAAACCGGATGAACCTGATATAATTACCATTTTTACTGACCCAAAGGATCATATTTCCGGATCTGACCGCGGAAACCTGATACTCCGACTGGAGAATCAGTGGTTTTTGGTGTCCGGAGAACAATCTCCGGACAGACAGGTAATCACCCGGTGGATCAAAGAGTGGTGCATTCAAAAAAGTATTCCTTTTTCAGAATCCGGAGAATTATCTGCGCGTGTATTAGCTGATGCTGAAGAGGTGTTGTTAATTAACGATACACTGGGAATCCAATGGATACTCGGATACGGCTCAAAACGTTATTACCGCAAAACCGCCCGGGAGTGGTCAGAAGCACTTACCCGGTTTATACAGTCAGGAGATCAGTTCCACATTGGATCCTCCGGATAGCGGGTCCATAGTCGATATTTTTCATCCTCATTCAGCAGTACCTGCTTCCACATCTCCATACCCGTTCCGGTCATGATATCATAATCCTCAATAGAAGTTACCAACCATGAATTCTCGGAAATTTCACGATCCAGCTGACCGGAGTACCAACTGGCATACCCCACAAAAAACCGGATATCAGATCCTGAAATCCAGCCCTCCTCAATTCCCTGTTTCACCCTGTCAATAGGGCCACCCCAAAATATTGACTCTGAAATCTGTACACTTTCAGGAATCCTTTTTCCGTGTACATGAATATAATGAACCGTATCCGTACTTACCGGCCCTCCAATAGAAATTAATGAGTTCAGCGACGGAAAATCTTTTATAATTTCCCCTACCGGCACATCAATCAGATTATTTAAAACAAACCCTGTTGTACCCTCTTCATTGTGTTCTGTAATCAATACAACCGAACGCTTGAAATAGTGATCCTGTAAAAAAGGTTCGGCAACCAGTACACGCCCCTTCTCAGGAAGCACATTGTTGTGCTCAATCTTAAAAAAATCCAGATTTTCCTGCATCATTCGTTTCTGTTCTCAGCCACCAAGATAAAGAATTTTGTTATTTTCGACCACAACTTAAAGTAAATCCCTTTTTAAAATGAAATCCAATCCTGCCACACGTCTGCAAAGCACCCTGAAAACCGGCGAACACCGTGGTGTAAATCCGTCCATTACCGACTCGGCTACTTATCAGTTTGATGACGGTCCGTCAATGACCGCCTGTTTCGAAGGAAAAGCTAAAGAAGCTTATCTCTATAACCGACATTGGAACCCTACCATTCACCACCTTTCCACCGCCTTATCGGCCATGGAAAACACCGAATCCGCCTGGATTACCGGTTCGGGAATGGCCGCCATTACCAATACCATCCTGCAACTCTGTTCGGCAGGTGACCACCTGATCAGCAGCCTGACCAGCTATGGCGGAACCTATGCATTTTTAAAGAACCTGCTTCCCCGTTTCGGTATTGAGACCACCTTTGTAAATATCACCAATCACGAATCAGTAATAAAAGCTATCCGGCCCAATACCAAACTGATCTACACCGAAAGTGTAACCAATCCCCTGCTCCAGGTTTCAGACATTTACACACTGTCTCATATCGCCCATGACCACCATCTGAAACTGGTGGTTGACAATACCTTCACACCGATGATTATCACTCCCACCGATCTGGGCGCTGATATTACGGTCTATTCAATGACCAAATTTATCAACGGTAAAAATGATGCGGTTGCCGGAGCAATTTGCGGCTCCGAAGATTTTATTAACGATCTTATAAACGTCACATCAGGAGTTTCCATGTTGCTGGGGCCGGTTCTTGATCCGATCCGGGCATCCATGATTCACAAAAACCTGTTTACCCTTCATATCCGGATGAGACAACACAGCCGTAACGGTCTTTTTATAGCTCAAAAATTAGAGGATAAAGGAATGAAAGTTATTTATCCCGGACTCTCCTCACATCCGCAACATCAACTGATGACCAGGATATTTAATGAAACATACGGATATGGAGGCATGCTGGCTGTTGACCTTAAAACAAGTGAAAAAGCAAGCGATTTTATGGTAGCTATGCAAAAACGACATGTCGGATATATTGCAGTTAGCCTGGGCTATTATAAAACACTTTTTTCAAATTCCGGAACCAGTACCTCCTCTGAAATTCCCCGGGAAAAACAATTAAAAATGGGCCTTTCTAAAGGACTAGTCAGATTCTCTATCGGCTTAGATGAGAATATCGAACAAACCTGGGCATTAATAAATGAAAGCCTCAACGAAGTGCTATAAAATATGACCACTTCATCTTTAAAACCCAAAACCCCCACTCTTTTTCAATCACTCATTCCGATAACTTTTCTCATCGGTTGCCTGGCATTGAACGTAATCTATTTCGGGGATGAAACACTCTCCGGGGCAAACCAGATGATTTTACTTATTTCGGCCGGTATTGCTGCTGTCATAGCCAAACGTCTGGGATATAAATGGATCAGTATCCGGGAGGGTATGGTGCAAAGTATCTCCTCTGCAATGCCCTCAATTCTGATTCTCCTGCTGATCGGATCATTGGCCGGTTCGTGGCTGATCAGCGGAGTAGTACCCGCCCTGATCTATTATGGTCTGAAAATTATTCACCCGTCAATCTTTCTTTTCGCAGCAGTTTTTGTCAGTGCATTGGTTTCGCTGGCTACCGGGAGCTCCTGGTCAACCATTGCCACACTGGGCGTAGCACTTCTCGGAATCGGTAAAGCACTGGGTATTCATGAAGGAATCATCGCCGGAGCCATCATCTCCGGCGCCTATTTCGGAGACAAAATGTCTCCCCTCTCTGACACTACCAACCTGGCTCCTGCCATGGCAGGTACCGATATCTTTACCCATATCCGGTACATGATGTACACCACAACCCCTACATTTTTGATTACCCTGGTTATTTTCCTCATCTGGGGATTCATGTATAATTTCAGCCATACCGGCCCAAGCGTGGATAGCGTATTATCTGCCATTGATCACTCTTTCCATATTACTCCCTGGCTCTTCCTGGTTCCCGTACTGCTAATAATTATCATTATTAAAAAAGTTCCTCCTATTCCCGCGCTAATGGCCGGAACCCTACTGGGAATTCTATTTGCACTGATCTTTCAACCTCAGGTAGTACGTCAGGTAGCCGGCGGAGCAAATAACTTTGCAATAGATGCTTACATCGGATCTATGAGAGCCATGTTCGGTAAAATCAGTATCCAAACAAATGAACCCAGCATGACCGAACTGCTCACCACCAGGGGAATGGCCGGAATGTTAAATACTATCTGGTTGATTCTCACTGCAATGGTTTTTGGTGGTGCCATGGAACGAAGCGGAATGCTGCAGCGAATCAGTCAGGCTATCATCAGCAAAGTTCATAATACCGGATCACTGGTTACCGCTACAGCCGGAACCTGCCTGTTCTTTAATGTGACTGCATCCGATCAATATATGGCTATAGTCGTACCGGGAAGAATGTTTGCAAAGATCTACGAGGACAGAAAATATAAACCCGAACTACTGAGCCGCACACTGGAAGATACCGCCACCGTAACTTCGGTACTGGTTCCATGGAACACCTGCGGAGCCACACAATCAGCCGTACTCGGCGTCTCAACCTGGGTCTATTTCCCTTACACATTTTTCTGCCTCATCAGTCCGCTCATGACTATAGCATTCGCCTGGCTCAATATCAAAATAAGACGAATAAAATCCGGGGATCAGGACAAGGATAAATGAACCATTGAACCGGTAATTTGTTTAACTTTACAGCGGGCTTGATATTTAAAATAATTAACTATGCTATCAGTCACATTCATATGCTCTACTATTCTGGTCACCCTGGCTGTTATGGGATTAGGTTTGAATGTGCTTTTCAGCAAAACGCGTAAATTCCCCGAAACATCTGTGGGACACAATCCTGAAATGCGGAAAAGAGGAATTACCTGTGCCAAACAGGATGAAATCAAGCAATTTAATCTGACACGAAAAATTAAAGCGGATCAAAGATCCCCGCTACCCGCTTTCTCCGGATGTACCGATTGTAATGAAGACTGCCCCGAAGAAGTGTAAGAAACAATCCGGCTGCGCATACCCGATGAAGCATACTCCTTAAAATCTCCGTTTTCATCCCCATAAATAAAAAAAACTTCAATACCGGATAAACTGTCCGACAACCGTATCGCACGATCTAATCCCATGACCATAAAAGCGGTGGCAAATGCGTCGGCCGTCATACAATCATCCGCCATTACAGTAGCGGATAATAAATTACTTCGTGCAGGGTATCCGGTTGAAGGATCAATGGTATGCGCATATTTAACACCATTCTCGATATAAAATCTCCGGTAATTTCCGGAGGTCGCAATAGCCATATCCGTCACCTGAACAACCTCCTGTATCTTCCTTGTTATCAAACTTTCCAATGGCTTGTCAATACCAACCCGCCACATCTTTCCTTTAGGATTTAATCCTTTACATCTCATCTCTCCGCCAATCTCAACCAGGTAATCTTTGACTCCCAGTAACTCCAGATATTCCGACACCACATCCACACCATAGCCCTTTGCTATCGCCGAACAATCCAGCATGATGCGCGGATCCTCTTTCACAACCCTGCCATCCTCAAGATGAACCTTCCGGTATCCGGTCAGGGCCAACAAACTGTCAATTCTGCTCTGATTCATCTCTTTTTTACCGGCAAAACCAAATCCCCAGGCGTTAACCAAAGGTGCTACCGTTATGTCAAATGTTCCACCGGTAAGATCGGATATCTCGGTTGAACGGTTAAAAACAGTCGTAAAATATTTGTCCAGTCTGACAGTCGAATCATTCTGATTCACCCGTGAAATAACTGATCCGGGATCGTAAGTTGACAGGGAATGATTAAATTCGTTTAACTTTTTCAGGATCTTTTGATCCAGCGAACGATTAGCGCGAGTAGCATAAGTAATGTGAAAACCGGTGCCGAAGATCGGGCCTTCATAGTAATGGTAAATCGTTTCAGAAGTACATCCTGAAAGTACAATCAACCACCCGATCAACCAACCTGCTTTTTTCACAAAAGATTATCCCCCAAAATCATCAAAGGCAATCATCTCATCCGGCACACCCAGATCATCCAACAATTTGAACACAGCATCGTTCATTTGCGGCGGGCCACAAAGATAATATTCAATCTCCTCAGGTTCTTCATGTTTACTGAGGTACTCATCATATAATACCTGGTGAATAAACCCGGTCAGACCCGTCCAGTTATCTTCGGGTTTAGGCTCTGACAGAGCCAGGTGGAAAGAGAAATTGGGAAACTCCTTCTCAATTTTTCTGAATTCTTCTTCGTAAAACACTTCACGCTTCGATCTTGCACCATACCAATAAGAAACTTTCCGGTTGGTATGCTCGGTATGAAACAGATGAAAAAGCTGAGACCTCAGAGGTGCCATCCCGGCACCACCTCCGATATAAATCATCTCGGCACGGGTATCCTTAATATGAAAATCACCATACGGACCTGAGATCATCACTTTATCCCCAGGTTTTCTTGAAAAGATATAAGAAGAACAGATTCCGGGATTCACCCTTGCAAAATCACCCCGGGCTGCATCCCATGGCGGGGTGGCAATCCGGATATTCAACATGATAATGTTGCCTTCAGCCGGATGATTGGCCATACTGTAAGCTCTGAACGTCGGTTCAGGGTTTTTCATTTTCAGATCCCATAACTTGAACCGGTCCCATTCATCCCTGAATTGCTCTTCAACCTGCATGTCTTTAAAATCAACTTCGATCTCAGGCACATCAATCTGAATGTAACTGCCACTTAAAAACTCCAACTGTTCTCCCGCAGGAAGTTTTACCACAAACTCTTTAATGAACGTAGCCACATTCCGGTTTGAAACCACCTCACACTCCCACTTCTTAATACCCATGATTTCTTTCGGAACACTGATCTTTAAGTCATTCCTGACCTTTACCTGACAACCAAGCCGCCAGTAATTCTGCTGTTCTTTACGACTGAAAAACCCAACCTCAGTAGGCAGTATCTCCCCTCCTCCTTCAAGAACCTGACATTTACACATGCCACAAGTACCCATGCCACCACAAGCCGATGGAAGATATATTTCATTAACAGACAATGTATTCAGTATGGTTGATCCGGGCTCGACTTCCAGAATCTTTTCCCCGTCATTAATATTAATTGTTACTTTACCCTGCGGGGTCAATTTTCTTTTAGCATACAGAAGCAGGGCCACCAGCAGAAGGATCACCGATAAAAAAGCTCCGATGCTGACTGCCACGACCAGACCGATTCCGACTGTTGTATCAAGCAGGATCATGTTGATTGTATTTTTATTAAAGTTTAATTCCTATAAAACTCATAAAAGCAAGACCCATTAACCCTACTACAATGAAAGTAATCCCCAGTCCCCGTAACGGAGCCGGTATATTGGAGTAGCGTAATTTTTCACGAATAGCTGCCAGCCCCACAATAGCCAGAAACCATCCGATCCCCGATCCGAAAGCAAAGGAAAAAGCCTCCCCGATATTGGTATAAGAACGCTCCTGCATAAACAGTGAAGCTCCCAGAATGGCACAATTTACTGCAATCAACGGCAGAAAAATCCCTAAAGAATTATACAGAGCAGGTGAAAATTTCTCAATAATCATTTCAACCAGTTGAACTATAGAGGCAATCACTGCGATGTACATGATGAAACTGAGAAAATCCAGATCCACCCCGCTTAATTTCGGACTCAGCCAGGTAAGTGCTCCTTCATGAAGGAAATAGTTCTCAATCAGATAATTAACCGGCACAGTAATCACCAGGACAAAAGTCACCGCAATTCCCAGACCCACTGAAGTTTTAACGGTCTTTGACACGGCCAGGTAGGAACACATCCCCAGAAAATAAGCGAAAATCATGTTGTCAATGAAAATCGCCTTAACAAATATGTTGATCAGGTTTTCCATAGTCTCAGCATTTATTTTTTCTCAATCAAGCTACGTGTCCTGCTTCTTTGAATCCAAATAATCGTACCCAGGAGGATCAGGGCCATCGGCGGAAGAATCATCAGTCCGTTATTGACATACCCGATTTGATAGGCACCCAGTTTCTCTAAAACCGGATAACCCCAGATCGTCCCCGAGCCTAAAAACTCTCTGAAAAAAGCAACTACAATCAAAATCCAGGCATAGCCGAAACCATTACCAATGCCATCCAGAAATGAATCCCAGGGTTTGTTGGTCATCGCAAAAGCTTCAAGCCTTCCCATAATGATGCAATTAGTAATAATCAAACCTACATATACCGAAAGCTGCTTGCTTACATCGTAAACAAATGCTTTCAATACCTGATCCACCAGGATTACAAGGGAAGCAATAATAACCAATTGAACAATAATCCTGATTCTGTTGGGGATCCCTTTACGTATGAGCGAGATGATCAGGTTAGAAAAAGTAAGTACCACGATCACCGACAACGACATCACAAATGCAGGTTTTAATTTAACCGTAACTGCCAAAGCAGAACAGATACCCAGTACCTGCACCGTTATAGGGTTATTCTCATTTAACGGATTGGTTAACAGTTTTACATTTTTTGAAGAAAATAATTGGCTCATGATCATCTGTTTTTATTGGATTCAATATAAGGCAGGTAGAGTGTCATGCAATCAGCAATCATTTTTTGTAACCCTTTACTGGTAATAGTCCCCCCCGAAATTGCATCCACAGAATGAAACTCGGTTTTGGGCTCATTGGGTTTATTGACCGATACTGATACGAAATGGCCCTCATCATCAAACAGTTTTTTACCTATAAATTGTAGCTGAAAAGGCCGTGTACTGATCTCAGCCCCCAGCCCGGGTGTTTCATCTGAATGATCAAACACTGCTCCTGCAATGGTGTTGAAGTCGTCCTGCAGGGATATATACCCCCAGATAGGCCCCCACAAACCTTTGCCTCTCAACGGCAAAATGATATTTTTTGATCCGTCATTCTGGGCACAGAAAAAAACAGGCAGCACTCTCTCTTCAGGAGGTTTGGCGTACTCTTTTTCCAGATCGATGGCAAATGCATCCACACCTTTTACAGAATCCCCTTTGCTGTTGACCACGAGGGAGCCGGTAATATATTTCTCGTATTGCTGTTCTACATAATCATTTTTAGAAGTCGCCTGATTGCTATCCCAGCCCTTATCTACCGAATGAAGGATATTCAATTTTCGTGCGATCTCCTTGTTTTTATCCTGGTAAGGTTTAAGAACAGTTGCAGTCACAGAGAGGATAGCAGCCACTAAAATCACGAGCACTGAAGCATAAATGAATATATAAAGGTTATTCTTATTCATAGTGAACAGATTTTAAGATTTCATGGGTGTAACGGTTTTAACCCGTTTAAGCCTGCGGCGGATATTGGCTTGCACCACGTAATGATCAATCAGAGGTGCAAATACATTCATCAGCAGGATAGCCAGCATCACCCCTTCAGGGAAAGCCGGATTAAGCACCCTGATCAGTATAGCCATAAATCCAACCAAAAAACCGTATATCCATTTTCCTTTTTCGGTTTGTGCTGCTGAAACCGGATCGGTAGCCATAAACACAATTCCAAATGCAAAACCACCCATAATCAGATGTTGCCAGAAAGGAATGGCAAAATAAGGATTGTCACCGCCGAAAATATTCAGCAACCCTCCCATTAGTAAAGCTCCGGCAATCCCGGAGATCATGATCTTCCAGGATGCGATGCCGGTATAGATCAGGATCGCTGCACCGATTAATATAGCCACTGTGGATGTTTCACCTATTGAACCCGGGGTGATCCCCAGAAACATATCCATGGCACCCGGCATCTTATCAATATGATGTGCTGCAGCCTCAGCCAGAGGTGTTGCACCACTGAACCCATCCACGATCCCATGCCCTTTGATCATGCCGGCAATCCAAACCCGGTCACCCGACATATAGGCCGGAAATGCAAAAAAGAGAAAAACCCTGGCCAGCAAAGCAGGATTAAAAATATTCATACCGGTCCCGCCAAACACCTCTTTACCAAACACTACCGTAAAGGCTACTGCCAGAGCCACCATCCAGAGAGGAGTATCAACCGGCAGAATCAGCGGAATCAGCATTCCGGTGACGAGGTATCCCTCATTAACTTCGTGTCCACGCACCTGGGCTACCCCAAACTCAATTCCGAGACCTACCACATATGAAACTACAATGATGGGAAACACTTTTAAGAACCCGAACCATACTCCCTGCCATGACCAAAAGGGAACCAATTCTCCGACAGCCTGGTAGTGCCAGTATCCCACATTCAGCATACCGAAAATAAGGGCAGGTAATGTGGCTAAAACCACAATACCCATGGTCCGTTTCATATCTATACTGTCGCGAATGTGCGTCCCTTTCACCGTAACCGTTTTTGGTGTAAACAAAAATGTTTCAAATGCTTCGAAAGTAGAGAGAAACATCCCCAGCTTTCCCCCTTTTTCAAAGGGAGGCTTGATCCGGTCAACCAATTTTCTTAAATGATTTGCTTTCATATCCACTGATAATTCTGTGGGGTTATTAACTCATTTCTTTACGAAGAATATCCAATCCCTGTCTCAGTATCTCCTGAACCTCAATCTTGGATGTACAAACAAATTCACACAGGGCCATATCCTCCTCTACCACCTCATAAATCCCCAATTGCTCCATTTTATCGATATCCTCGGCCAGAATGGATTTCAACAACTGTACCGGAAGAATATCCATCGGCAATACTTTTTCATATTGACCACTCAATACAAAAGCACGTTGCCCTCCATGAAGATTGGTATCAAGATCCCATTCACGTCTGGGTTGCAAATAGCTGAAAAAAGCCCTGGAAGCACTAAATTTCTTCAGGCCGGGCATGGCCCAGCCAAAAAGCTCGTAATGATCTCCTTCGGGAATAACCGATAAAAGCGAGTCGTAAAAACCGAGATACCCCTCTGTGCCGACTGAAGTACCGGTTAAAACATTTCCGCTGATCACCCTGGGTGAAACTTCTCCCTCACGGAGATTTTTATGAAGCAACGGCTGTACACCTGTTCCCATCAGGGTTCTGAAATAACGAGGACGTGAAATCATCGATCCGGCCACTGCAACAATCCATGTCGGATCCAAATGCCCCAACAGAAAAGTACGGCCAATCAGTGCCACATGTTGCGGAGAAACCGTCCATACGACCTCTCCTTTATTGATGGGAGCCACATGATGAATTTGAATCCCAACATTTCCTGCCGGATGCGGACCGGTAAAATAATGTACAGAAACCCCTTCAAGCCGGTCATACACTTTTGATGCGGTAGCACCGGCAGGCAATCCCAAATGCACGGAACCATCCGTTAATTTTTTCAGAGCCTCTATTCCGGCGGCAAAAGAATCTTTTTCGTCTCTTAATATCAATTCATAATCCGGGCCCAGGGGGACAGAATCAAAACCCGATATAAACACCGAACGGGGCCTCGTTCCCGGTTCAGCTATGATCCCGTACGGTCTCTGAATGATCGCCGGCCATAAACCGGCATGAAGAATCTGTTCTGTGATCTCTTCAGAGGATAATCCCCGCGGATCAGCCTTACGCAGAGGTTCATAGACCTGACTGTCAGCAACCTGAACAACTACTTCCAGAATTCGTCTTCGTGCTCCCCTGTTAACAGCCGAAACGGTTCCGGTCACCGGTGACACAAACAAAACGGAGGGCTGATGCTTATCGTAAAATAACGGCGTTCCTGTTTTGACCTCACGACCGGGTTTTACCAGTAATTTTGGCGTGATTCCTAAAAAATCAGGAGGTTTTACCGCGTAGAAGCCAGACTGCCCGGCATCCACAATCACTTTCTCAGCGCTTCCCTTCAGTTTAATGTCAAGGCCACGTTTGATTTTAATTACCTTTGACATAGCATTGGTACTGTTTTTGAAATGAACTACAAAAATAATCGAATTGTTTATTTTATAATAACATGAAAATATTTCCTTGTCTAATTTTTTTTATAAGCTTGTCTGTATCTAATTTTCCGGCCGGAAAATGTTTATCCCCAGAAAATAAGATCAATTATAACGCTTCTTCAGCAATTCAACAAGAAAAACACCCGGATTGGATTTACACTCCTGATATTCATTCGGTTGAGTTGTACAGAGAGGGCTGGGACCTGTCGTGGCCGGTCATTGACCTTCATAAAGAGATCCCCCTGATCCTTGAGTTCGATGATCTTTCTGGTGAAAACCCTACCTATAATTATACCTTGGTCCATTGCGATGCTCATTGGAACCCTTCACCCATTTTTCCGACTGATTACCTGTCGGGATTTCAGGAAGGAGTACTCCGTGATTATGAATTCTCCAGAAACACGCTGCAAGCCTATACACATTACCGGCTGAAAATACCTAATGATGAGATGAAACCGGTGCTCCCGGGTAATTATATCCTGAAAGTTTACCGGGATTACACTCCTGATGATCTCGTTCTGACCAGACGCTTTTTTGTGGTTGATTACCGGGTTGAAATTTCAGGATCAGCTCACCGGACTGAAAACGTGGCTTTCTTCTACACCCATCAGGAGGTTGATCTTACTATTGATCATCAGCACTTGCCGGTATCAGATCCCGCACGCGAATTAAAAGTGGTCATTTGTCAGAACTACAATTGGTCAAATGCCCTGTATGATGTACCACCTACCTTTATAAATCCCGGAAAAATAATTTACAACTGGGATGAGCAAAATCTGTTTCCCGGAGGGAATGAGTTCCGGCATTTTGACACAAAAAATCTGAAATTCAACTCCGACAGAATTGCCCATATCGAATTTATTCGTCCGTACCGTCATGTGTACCTGCTCCCTGATCCCAATCGTTCTGAAACATCTTATGAATATCTTGAAGACCTGAACGGTAAATATTATATCCGCTGGGATGAAGGATCCGATTCAGATCTGGATGCCGATTACGTGATGGTCCATTTCACACTGCCTTTTGAAGCCCCGATGACCGGCGGTAATTTTTATGTCTGGGGTGAACTGACCGAATGGGCTACCACACCACGCGGAAAGATGATTTACAACTTTGATAATCATGCCTATGAATTGATTATGAAACTGAAACAGGGATATTATAACTATCGCTACACATTTCAACCTGAACAAAGTGAAACCAATGATCCCTCATTTATTGAAGGTAACCATTATGAAACCGAAAATGAATACCTGGTTTTTGTTTACTACGCTGATCCCCGCCTGAGATATGAACAACTGATTGGCCAAGCCACTTTCAGCTCAAACATTAAAAAAACCGCAAAACATTAGCAGAAGTTGTCATCTATTCTAAATTTGCATCCAGATGAAAACCTTTCATAATAAATGGTTGTTTGTCCTGAGCTGGATGTTGCTTATCCCCGCGGTAAAAGGATTTACACAGGGACAAATCGATACCCAGCAGAAAGTTTTTTTCCGCGCTGAACGAACCTTCTCCGGTCAGCTCTGGTCAAACGGCTGGGCCATTAATTACCGGCAAACCTACCGGCGTGATGCCTTCCGAAGCTGGTTGCTTGATGCGGATGTAGCCAGTTTGCGGCACCCCAAGGAGTATAAAAGTCAAAGCCCATACCAGGTTGGATGGGGCCGGACCTATGTTTTCGGTAAACTGAATGAAGTATATCTCCTGCGGACTGGAGCAGGCTATCAAAAAGAACTCTTCAGGAAATTCGATCAGGGCGGTATTTCAATCCGGTATTTTGCCGGTGGTGGCTTCACACTGGCCTTTCTTAAACCTATCTATTATTATAAGGTAATCGGATTTAATACAGCCACCCTGAATGTAATCACCGAAGAATCCCTTTTCGATCCGGATTTTATGCAGAGTATTTACGATATTTATGATAAATACTCTTACTTTAAGGGATTTAAAGAGATGAAAATCGATCCGGGTGCGTTTATCCGGATGGGACTTTGTTTCGAATATGGTTCTGATGATAGAATTGTTCGTGCCCTGGAAGGCGGCGTGCAAATTGAAGGATATTTATTCCGGGTCCCGATCATGGCCAGTACCCCTGCGCAAAAACTTTTTTTATCACTTTACGCCGGGTTCCGTTTTGGCAGAGTAATAGATACCAGAAATAACCTTTAATCAAATTTTGGAATATTTAATTTTTTTGTATTTTTAGTGCCTACAATTGAGGGGAAACGTATGCTATTTTTTGAAATTTTAAAACTATGAAAAACAAACATTTACTCTTTGCAGTTACTCTAGTTTTTATGACCGGCCTGACAGCCTTCTCTCAGGTGAACTCAAGTGTCTCCCCGGAGTTAACCGGCGATGGAGATCGGGTTGTTAAAAAATTGGATCCAATGAATGCAGCTAATTGGATCAGTGCCCGTCGTGTAAACCAATACACCGGAACCATTGATTTAGCCGACATCCTGCGAGCCCAGGAGCAGGTGAAAGCCCTCCAAAGAAAGGGAGGTAATTCACTCGACATTTCCTGGACCGAGATGGGCCCCAACAATATTGGCGGCCGCACACGCGCACTGCTGATAGACAAAGACAATACCAGTGTGCTTTTTGCCGGTGGAGTCAGCGGCGGTTTGTGGAAATCCACTACTTCAGGTTCCTCCTGGGAAAAAGTAGCCACAACTACCGGAGACCTCTTTGCCAACATGGCTATTTCTGCCATCGCCCAAACAGCCAATGGCGATATTTATTTTGGTACGGGAGAAGGAATGGCTTCATCCTTTGGTAGCAACCAAAATGAACATAACGGAGTAATGGGCCAAGGTATATGGAAATCAACCGATCACGGAAACACTTTCGAAAGACTGACTTCTACTTGGTCAACACCCGAATCCATGGCTACTTTCGTAATGGTAAATGACCTTTCCGCTGACCCGACCGATGGCAACCGGCTCTATGCTGCTACGGCCAACGGAGTAATGATGACCACGGACGGCGGAGCTTCCTGGGTGAATCCCATACCGGAAGCTACAGATTCAGCATGTGACGTGCAGGCCGGTCCGGACGGCACCGTTATTGCATGTGTCGGAGGCATCGCTTACCTTTCTCCAAACGGCGATCCCGGTACATTTGTCCAGATCTCTGAACCAAAAGGAGTTGAAAACGGCAAAATCGATGATAAAGATGTTGTGAGAATGAAATTTGCCTTCGCACCTTCCGATCCAAATTATATCTACTGCCTCGCTGTAGGAACTTCATTTTCAGGCAGTAATGTCACAGGTCACCCTTTGAGCAATGTGTACCAGTCAACCGATAAGGGACAAACCTGGAAAGTGATCGGACCGGGCGGATCCAATTACTTTCAACCTATATCTAATACAGGAGATTTTTCTGTAGCTATGGCTGTTGACCCTTCCAATCCGGATTTTATTATGCTGGGAGGACGTAATTTGTTCTCCTGGTCTTATGTTACGGGCTGGGAAATGATTACCATCGATGAACCCACCCAACTGGTCAATAGAGGATTCTACGTTCACCGGGATCAACACGTTATCGCTTTCGATCCTGCCAATACGGATAATATTTATGTGGGTACCAGCGGGGGTATTGCAGTTACAAATGATAAAGGTCTGACCTGGAGAACATTAAACAGAAATTATAATGTAACACAATTCCTTACTGTCGCATACTCTCCTACCGGCGAACTCCTCGGAGGTACCGTTGATAACGGCATCCTCTACATCGACTTTCAAGGTAATGACCCCATGTACGCACAATGGTGGGGCGGTAATATCTTCTCAAGTTTCCTCCAGTTCAGAGATGGAGGCGATTGCGAAATCTCTACACTCGATCCCTCTTTTAAATTCTATACTACTCCAGGTGGTACCATCCATAGAAGAATGATCATTGAAGACCAGATTTCATATCAAACCTATTATGGAACCGGTGGTGGTGGTGCATGGCTTTCTCCAATGTGCCTGTGGGAATCTTATAATGACCCGCTTTCATGGGATACCGTTCTTTTTATTGCCGACCGTGATTATGCTGCAGGTGAAACCATCGTAGCTGAAAGCCTGATAAAAAAATACCCGCTGACCTATACACTTGAAGAACCCTTGGCTATCGGGGATACCGTGAAAGTCCAGGATACCTATCAGGCTAGTTTGGCATTTGGTAAAGGAGGCAAGGCTTCGGTTAAAATGAACCGCCATCCACTGAGTGGAAAAGACAAATACCGCAACCAGACCTATACCATCCTCGACCGGAATACCCGGATTGGAGCAAATGATAATACCATTGAGGTTGAATTCTCCAGTGACGCATATTACCTGTTTGCAGCTACCTGGGATGATTCTGATCAGCACTATAAAATCTACCGGGTCTCCAACCTTCAAAATGCACGAGACAGGAGTACCACAGATACTTATACCGGCTTTGATCCGATTACGGGTGAAATCACTTATGTCGAAGTTACCGAAGAGATCGGCCATTTTGACCAGGTTGTGACCAGTCTGCGGGTTGACCCCACCAATAACGATAATGTTATTGCCACCCTTGGTAACTATGGTAATGAATCTAATATCTATCTGTGTACGACCGCAACCACAGCAGCCGATTCTTCAATGGCTTTTGTATCCATTCAGGGTAACCTGCCCCAGGCACCGGTATACGATGTACTATTCAACTGGAGAGATCATAAAGAAGTAATCGTTGCCACGGAATATGGGGTTTACTCCACTAGCGATGTTTTTGCAAACCCGGTAGTCTGGGCCAGTGAAAACCATAACGGAATGGAGATTGTTCCTGTATTCCAACTTCGCCAGCAAAAATTTGAAAACAGCGCTGAGTTCGGTGTTGAAAATCACGGCGTTATCTATGCAGCCACTTACGGCAGAGGCCTCTTTAAATCAGAAACCTTCGCTACCAAAGGTGGCGCATCATCAGTCAGAACTATCGACCTGAATAACCTGAAAGTAGCCGTCACACCAAACCCGGTTAATGACATCGGCACCATCCGTTTTGAACTGGCTCACCCCGGTAATGTTGATTTCCTGATCTATGACATGCAGGGCAAACTGGTTAAATCCATCCGTTTAAATAACCAACCTGCCGGTCAGCATGAATCTACGTTCGATTCACGTGAACTGGGTGCAGGAACTTACCTGATCCGGATGAACGCTGAAGGACACCAAAAAGCTGCCAAATTTATGATTAAATAAATTTTAACTGAGATAAAATCAAGCCCCGCTGATTTTTATCAACGGGGCTTTTTTTTTACCTTTGGCCTCCGTTTATAATACTAAAAAGTTTAACCAAACTAAATATTCTTAATTATGACAACAATAAAAGTCGGAATCAATGGCTTTGGCCGGATCGGACGTAACGTTTTCAAACTGATCCTGGAACGTCCTGAACTCGAAGTAGTAGGCATCAATGACCTGACCGATACCAAAACCCTGGCCCACTTGTTAAAATATGACTCCACCCAGGGAAGAGAATTTAAAGACCGGGTAACATTCGATGAGGATGCCATTATCGTTGATGGTAAGAGTATTAAAGTGACCGCTGAAAGATCTCCCTTAGCTATTAAATGGGCATCCACTCCGGATGTGGTTATCGAATCTACCGGCGTTTTCAGAAATCGCGAAAGCGCAAAAGGAGGATATGGAGATCACCTGAAAAACGGAGCAAAAAAAGTACTGCTGACCGTGCCCGCAAAAGATACGATTGACAATATGATCGTTCTGGGAGTCAATAATGACGCACTTAAACCCACAGACCAATGTGTGTCCAACGCATCTTGTACCACCAACTGCTTGGCTCCGGTTGTAAAAGTACTAAATGATAAATTCGGCGTCGAAAACGGATTGATGACTACGGTCCATTCCTATACAAACGACCAACAAATCCTGGATGCCCCCCATAGCGATCTGCGCCGTGCCCGTTCATGCGCCGTATCACAAATCCCGACCACTACCGGTGCTGCCAAATCAGTCGGTAAAGTCATTCCCGAATTGGATGGTAAATTAAACGGATGCTCCATAAGAGTTCCTACTCCTACCGGTTCCCTCGTTGACTTAGTAGCAAACCTGAAAAAGGAGGTGACAATTGAAGAGGTCAATGCCGCCATGAAAGAAGCTGCCGAAGGACCCATGAAAGGAATTCTTGAATATACCGAAGACCCGATTGTATCGGTCGATATTATTCATAATCCTAACAGCTCTATCTTTGATGCCCTGAGTACCATGGTAATCGGCAAAACCGTAAAAGTACTTTCATGGTACGACAACGAATGGGGCTACAGTAACCGTGTGGTCGACCTGATTGGAAAACTGTTTCAGTCGTAATACACAATAATTTCATGTATGAACCTGGCAGCCCGCATCCATGCATTTGCAAAACTCGGACAGTGGTTGTCAGATCGCATCACCAGCCCGCCTGCTGAAAACGACAGCAGCGATCTGTTTTATCATACAATTAAACGGGCGGGCCGGTCTAATCCATGGTTCACCCCGCGTGAAATCATCCGGGCATTTACATACTGGAGCCGGGTGCTGACTACCGCCAATCTAACGAAATGGACCGCTCCCTATACATTAACTAATAGAACCGGAAAAACAGAAAATATCCTGGTAGTTACTGCAGGAAACCTGCCACTGGTAGGATTTCATGACCTGCTCTGTGTCCTGATCAGCGGTCACCGTGCCATCATCGATTACTCTTCGCGGGATGCAATCCTCATCCCTCTGCTACTTGATAAATTAACAGAATTTGAACCCGGCTATGATCCAATGATCCGTAGTGCCGGCCAAAACAATGACCCGCTCACCGGAATAATTGCCAGTGGCGGGAATCAGGCAGCCGCCTATTTTCAGAGCCACTACCGTAACTTACCTTCCATCATACGGAAAAACAGAAGTTCTGCCGCACTCCTGACAGGCCATGAGTCATCATCTGACCTGCTGGGTTTGGCAGATGATATGCTGACTTATTTCGGACTGGGTTGTCGCAATGTATCAAAGATATTTTATCCTGACCCGCTATCATTGGAGTCTCTGCCCGCCCTGATCCAATCATCCACTGTAACCGATACTGTTGCAGCTTTTGAAGATAACCTGAGATACCAGAGGGCAAGACTCTCCCTGCATCACGAACCCTTTACCGATACCGGCAGGCTGCTGCTGAAACCCGATGCAGGAATCCACGCACCGATCGGGGTAGTCTATCTTGAACCATATTCCAGTCTGAGTGCTGTAATCCGGCGAATAAAATCCCTGCGTTCAGAATTACAATGTCTGGTAGAGGATCAGCCTCATTTCGATTTCTCCGTACCGTTCGGACAATCCCAATACCCTCAACTGTGGGACTGGGCCGACGGCATCAATACCCTCTCTTTTTTATCTGATATCACCTCTTCATCACCATGAATACACTCATGGTCGTTACGGGTCCGACTGCAGTCGGAAAATCATCCTACTGCATGCAACTAGCCAAAAAATGGGATACCGAAATCTTCTCTTGTGACTCCCGTCAGTTCTATCGTGAAATGAAAATAGGAACCGCCGCACCCGAAGCAGATGAGATGGATCTGGTTCCTCACCATTTTATCGGAAATCTTTCTGTAAAAGATCAATACACGGTCTATCAATATGAAAAAGAGGTGATTGCAAAACTACAGGAGCGGTTCAAAATCCATCCGCTACTCCTCCTGACGGGTGGATCAGGACTTTACCTTGACGCAGTTATCCGTGGAATGGATGACATCCCCGATCCGGATCCTGAAATCCGGAACAATCTTCTGAAAAGATGGAAAAACGAAGGGGTGGATACACTCCGTAAAGAGCTTCTGCAACTTGACCCCGATTATTATCAAACAATTGACCTGAATAATCCCAAGCGAATACTCAGAGGCCTTGAAGTATGCCTGACTACCGGAAAGCCCTTCTCCACATTCAGAGTCGGCCGTCAATCCAACCGACCTTTTAAAATTCTGCTGGTCATTCTTGACCGGCCACGAGATGAATTGTACCGGCGTATCGACCGCCGGGTGGACAACATGATGGAAAAAGGTTTGCTCGATGAAGCCCGCTCGCTTTATCCGCTCCGGCATTTGAATGCACTTAATACCGTCGGGTATAAAGAACTATTTGGTTATTTTGACGGCCGCTACTCGCTGGATGAAGCAATCCGTCTGATCCGGCGTAATACCCGACACTACGCCCGGAGACAACTGACCTGGTTTCGTAAGTATCAGGATACCGGATTCTTTAATCCGGATAAAATCCGTGTGCTAACACTCCGTATTCATCCCGCTGCAGCAGAGTAACCCGACACCAGGAATCCAGGTACCCTAATCCATACCCGGTAATCTGGATGAAAGCAGCCCAGCAACTCAATAAACCGGTAACCAGCGAACGGTGACGAAAGGATGCATCTATGATAAGAACCCATGCAAACAGAACCACTGGGGTTAAGAAGAGCCAGTCGAACAACATCCCGAAAATTAATAAAACAGCCCCTGAAATCACTGCTCCGGCCGGAAACAGGTAGTAAAATTTAAACGTATCAGGATACACCCTGGAAATCAGGTAACGGGTTTTTCCAAACCCGAAAACCTGCCGGAAAAAATTCCGGTAAGTAGTCCGCCGCTTATGAAATACATAAGCATCATATATACAACGCGTAGTGACACCTTGACGCATTAATTCAATAGTGAATACCATATCTTCACCAGGATGCATACGAGTAACCGGAAAGCCGCCGACCAGTTGCATGGCCTTTCTGCTGATTCCCATATTGAAACTTCTGGGATAATAACGGTCAACCTGCTTTTTGCCACCACGAATACCACCCGTGGTCAGAAATGAGGTCATCGCGTATGAAATCGACTTCTGCCGCCGATTAAATCCCGGTGCCGCACGATCCGGCCCGCCAAATACTTCCACCGGATCCTGCTTCAACGACTGATCAATTTGAGCCAGATAATCTTCCGGCAAAATACAATCACTATCGGTAAAAATATAATAAGCCCCCTCCGCTTCCCTGATTCCACGATTACGGGCATTTGAAGGACCCACCTTTTCTGTAACTATATATTTGATATTCAAAACATCCCTACTCTCTTCGACTACCTCTTCTGATGTTAATGTAGACCCATCCTCCACCACAACCACTTCAAAATCGCTAAAAGTCTGCTGCTTCAGCGAAGCCATGAGCTCTCTCATCTCATCCGGACGGTTGTAAACCGGAATAATTATAGAAAAACGTGGTGCTATTACTTCGGGCGTTGGCATAAATAAATATCCTCCTTTTCCGGGAGCCGGTACCGTTCTCTTTGTTCTGGAAGTAATTCCTGAAGAAAGTACTCTTCATGTACCGTAAAACCTGCTTCACGTAACCGCTCAGGGTAATCACATCCGTATACCCGAAGATGGTCTCTCTGTCCAAAATGAATCTCTCTCTCCGATGGATCGGTAATACCCGGATCCTCATAGGTGATTTCATAACTATAATCCAGTGGGACCTGCAGTAAAGCCCGTCCACCCGGTTTTAAAACCCTCAGGATTTCTTTCATAACTTGCCGGTCATCTGCCACATGCTCTAACACATGATTGCATATCACCCAATCAAACTGTTTCTCATCCAATGGAATATGATGCAAATCAAAATGCAGATCGGCCATGGGCGACTCGAGGTCGGCAGTAACATAATCAATATGATCCAGCTTTTTAAACCGTTTGTAGAAACACTGCTCAGGAGCCACATGCAATACCCGGCCGGGAGCAGTAAAGAAATCACTCTTCTGTTCCAGATAAAGCCATATCAGCCGGTGCCTTTCAAGACTCAGGCAAGAAGGACAGAGCACATTCTCCCGTTTTTGAATACCATAAGGCAGAAATTGTCTGAAAGAGGAGCGGCAAACCGGACAGAAAACCCGGTTTCCGCGGTAAAATGGCCGGATTACCCATCCGAATAACAAACTTAAACGGATCAGTATCGGTCGCGGTACATGTCTCATCAACCACCTGATCAGGGTTTTCATACCTCCTTTTCAATCAGATATTTATTTCGATCAGTCGACGACCTGGAGACCAGCTCCGCTAAAAATCCGGTTAAAAAAAACTGAACCCCGATAATTACGGTTAAAAGCGCAATATAAAAGAGAGGTTGTGCCGTCACTTCACGAACTGTGAGATGCAAATGCAGGGCATGAATCTTTACACCTGCCAGCCACCCGGTCACCAACGCCCCAAGTAACATCATTAAAAGACCAAAAGAACCGAAAAAATGCATGGGCCTTTTACTGAACCTTGTTATGAAACTGATAGTCAATAAGTCAAGCGTTCCATTAAGCACACGCTCCCAGCCGTATTTCGATCTCCCGAATTGCCGGTGACTGTGTGTAACCACTTTCTCCCCAATCCGGGTGAATCCAGAACGCTTTGCAATAATGGGTACATAACGATGCATATCCCCGTATAGTTCAATGCCTTTAACCACCTCTTTCCGGTAAGCTTTCAATCCGCAATTGAAATCATGCAGTTTAATCCCGCTGGCAAATCGCGCTACCCGGTTAAAAAAACGACTGGGCCAGCGTTTGGTGATAGGATCTTTACGCTTCTTTTTCCATCCCGAAACCAGATCATACCCCTCTTCAGTAATCATCCGGTATAATTCGGGTATCTCATCCGGACTGTCCTGCAGGTCGGCATCCATAGTAATAACCACTTCGCCGGAGGCCTTTTGAAACCCACAGTGTAAAGCAGCAGCTTTACCGTAATTCCGTCGAAAGCGAATACCCCGTATGACAGAATTGGTATCCGCCAACCGGGTAATGATATCCCACGAACCGTCCGAACTGCCATCATCAACCAGAATAATCTCATGTGATAATCCGTTATCACGGGTCACACGGTCAATCCAGCGCGTCAATTCAATAAGTGATTCGGATTCATTAAACAGAGGTATAACAACAGAAAGATCCATATTAATTAACTATGAAGAGTTTTAATCAACTTCTTCCATGGTTTCAGTAAAAGAATTCCCCTTACGCTGAACGAAGATAGAAACAATCAGTGACAGAATCAATCCCATCAGTGTCGTCCCAAACACAGCTGAGAAAGCCAGTAAAGCGGGTGTACGCATACGCTGGGCCAGATTCATGGCCGCCTCTATCTGCGCTTCACTGAAACCTCTTTGATTATATAACTCCTCCAACAGATCAAGACTCCTGTCAATGGCATGCGGATCAATATATGCATTGTAGATCACAGTATACAAAGCATATATCACAGAAGCAAAAAAGAAAATCAAAACACCCGCACCCACTGCCTGCCCATAACGAATCACTCCCGCATGGTAACGATCCCTGAAATTTTTAAGAAAAATATATAAAACTGTGATTAATACTGCCCAGTTGAAATATTGAAACCAAGCAGCACTTTCAAGTTTCAGTGCCCAAACCGTCAGACTTAGCAGGATTAAAACCAAGGCCATCACCAAACCATAATTCATAGCCTGCCGGGTCAATATCCCGCGATTTTCCATTTTTTCTCTCTGTTTAAGAAGTTTAAGAACTCCAAAGATATTTGATTTTGCATCAACTGAAAAACATTTCCTATCTTTACGGGCGGGTAAGTCTTATACGGCTAGCTCCTGCGGAACTCCCCCAGGACCGGAAGGTAGCAAGGGTACGCGGTCGTAGCGGCGCGATATGAGTAGCTTACCCGTTTTTTTGATTAAATATTCTTCGACTATGAAAAAATTTATCAATCCCGTTCTGGCATTAATGGCAGTTCTTTTGATCTTTTCAGGATGTCATCTTAAAAATAAATGGCCGGTCAATTTTCCCGAAGGTGCTTTCCCGGATACGGCGAAAAACCTGGCACCTGTGAACAGTACCTTTGACGACTATAATTCAGCCGGGCCACCCACATTGGCTTTCAGTATCCCCCTGGTATTCTCAAGCAACAGAAATTCCAATGGGGAAGATTATGACTTGGTTGAGTATCAACTATATGCATCCTTTAATCAGTTTGACGGAAGCCTCTCTATCACAGCTGAACGGTATGCCACCTATCCCTTCTATTATCTAACACAAATGGCCAATACGGATAATGATGAATTCGGCCCGTATATCGCCCCACTGGGCAGCCAGGAATATTTCTTCCTCTTTTCAAGCAACCGTACCGGAAACATGGAGATTTATACTTCATTTTATGACCAGTATACTTTTGGCGGAGGTTCGCAAATCGGACCGGAGCCTTTCAGGATAAAAGGGTTAAACACGCCGAATTATGATGCCTATGCCACTATGTCAATCGATCTCGACCTGGTGATCTTCTGCTCAAATCGTGATGGCAACCTGGATCTGCATCAAGCCGCACTGCCCACTGAACCGGGCGCATGTTACGAGTGGGCCAGAACAGACACTTTGTACCCCGCCACACCAATCACACAACTCAACTCTGATGCTGCAGATGCCTGCCCTTTCATTAATGGCAACCTGTTGGTCTTTACTTCAAAACGTGCCGGAGGATATGGCGGATACGACCTGTACTATTCTGTTTATGATGGTGATAAATGGCAGGATCCCGTTAATTTTGGTCCGCTGATCAATTCACCGTATAACGAATTCAGGCCGGCAACCTTTTATGCCCCCTATTTCAGCAATGACCTGATGATATTTTCTTCCGACCGACCGGGGGGAAGAGGGGGATTTGACCTTTATTACGTAGGAATATCTAAACTTATTCTGTAAACTTCATTTTTATTTATTGCTATGAAATTTTTTCTCGACACTGCCAACCTAGAACAAATCAGTGAAGCACAAAGCCTTGGAATCCTGGATGGAGTCACTACAAATCCTTCATTAATGGCCAGGGAAGGTATCAGCGGAAGACAAAATATCCTGGATCATTACATTCAGATCTGTAACATCGTGGATGGAGATGTAAGTGCCGAAGTGATCGCCACAGATTTTGAAGGCATGATCCGTGAGGGTGAAGAACTTGCCGCTTTGCATCCGCAGATCGTTGTCAAAATCCCAATCATCCGGGACGGTATTAAAGCCATCAAATACCTTACGGATCACCAGATCAGAACCAATTGCACACTGATTTTCTCAACCGGCCAGGCATTACTGGCAGCTAAAGCCGGAGCTACTTACGTCTCTCCCTTTATCGGCAGGCTGGATGATATCGCTGCTGACGGAGTAGAGCTGGTACGCCAGATTGTGCAGTTATTTCAGTATTACGGATTTGACTCACAAGTCATTTCAGCCAGTATCCGAAGCAGCATGCACATCATCCAGTGTGTTGAAGCCGGTACCGATGTGGTTACCTGTCCGCTGAATACCATACTGGGCCTGATAGATCATCCACTGACTACCATCGGAATAGAAAAATTCCTGGCCGATTATCACCGATTAAATAAATAAACCTATGATTCTCAAGATCTATCCTGAGAATCCAAATCCAAAACAGATCCGGCGGGTAGTGGATTCCCTAAGAAACGGGGGAGTCATCATTTATCCTACCGATACGGTTTATGGCCTGGGATGTGACATAACCCGACAAAAGGCTATTGAACGGGTGGCTGCAATTAAGGGAATCAAAGCAGAAAAAACACGGTTCTCGTTTATCGTATATGACCTGAGTCAGCTCTCACAATACAGCCGCCCCATTAACAACCAGGTTTTCAAACTGATGAAACACCACCTGCCCGGACCGTTTACTTTTATCCTCGAAGCGTCAGGCCAGGTACCAAAAATCCTTAAAAGCAAGAAAAAAACAGTCGGGATCAGGATACCGGATAACCCGATTATCCGTGAAATAGTACAACAGCTGGGGCACCCCATTCTGACCACTTCGGTTCACAGTGAAGATGTGGTACTGGATTATTCGACTGACCCGGAACTGATCCATGAAGAGATGGGCCATTTGGTTGATCTTGTCATTGATGGCGGATACGGTGGCAACAAACCATCCACGATTGTTGATTGTACCGATGATGAGATCCGGATTATTCGCCAGGGTAAAGGAGTACTCCGTATCTGACCTGCCTTTCACAGTTTCGGATTGATTACAGAAATTATATTGACGCAGCAAGAAGTTGTTGCACCAGATTGATTCCCGAAAGGCACATTATCATCCAGATAATTCTTTTAAATCGTATGATACTCCTGTGTTGAATATACAGGATGATCATAAGGCAAATAAAATACCAGCCGACCAAATCCAGAAAATTCCACCGGTCAGGATGCCAAACATTTCCGGGCAAACGGCCCATCCAGCCGGCACAACCAATTGCTGCCGACATAAGCCGGTCAATTAGTATTGAAAACCCATACCATGTCCATCCCGCCATACTCATCACCATCCAGAATACCGCCGCGTAAAAAACCAGAAGTAAAAGAGGCATCACCAGCAGGTTAGACAACAAAGAATAGAGTGAATATTGCCTGAAATAGTACAGGATTACGGGCACAAGCAACACCTGGGCAGACACTGATAATGCCATTATATTAGCCAGTAACCTGATTTTCAACACCCTGCTGAACCATGGAGCCAGTTTCGGGAATCCGTACAAAATTCCGCCAACAGCCAGGTATGACATCTGTGTCCCGGATTGGTAAAACGATAGTGGATTCAACAAAAGCTGAAAGAATGCCACCACACCGAGTACCTGAAACGGCTTGATCCGGTATCTGAATGAGAGAGCAATTTGATAAAGGCTAAGCATTCCGGCAGCCCGTATCACGGCAGGGCCCATGCCGGTTAAACCTGCATAGCCCCATACAGGCAGCAGCAAGATGATCAGCCTGATGAATGGATGCAGGGCTCTCTTAAACAGCCGCAGCAACCTGTAAATCAATAAAAAAACCACACCTACATGCAACCCCGACACCGTAAGCATATGAGCCAGCCCGGCTCTGATAAATAACCGCCGGGTTTCAGGATCGAGTTCCATCCGTTCACCTAACAACATCGCATCCAAAACAGAACGGTTGGCCGGAGAAAAAGCACCTTGCGAAAGATGCGCCGAAAGAGTGTGTCGCCATCGTTCCAGTCGGCCCCGAATCGTTTTCAAACTACCACCTGAGTTTTCCCATCGATCCCTCCCGGTAACGATTAAACCAATCCAGACCCCCCGTGATTTCCAGAAATTACTAAACCGGGTTGTTTCAGAGCCGGGGCCTGCCAGTTGCCTGAGACGAACCCCGGTCCAGCGGATCATATCTCCCGGCCAACCCGGTGCAGTATCACTACCGGCCAGGTAAGCCCTAGCCTTCCACCTCACCCGCTCTGTCCCAACCGGAGTTTCAATTTGCCGCACCAGCAGGATGACCTCCCACTTACTTTCAGACAATTTTCTGGCTGATAGTAAGGTACCCCTTATGCTCACGGGAGTTACAGGAATCTCTCCAGCAGGATAACGGTGAAAAGCCCACCAGAATCCTGATATAAATACCAGAAGTGTAATCCCGGCTGGTCGCCATACCGGTCGAAAAAATAATACTCCTGTACCCGCCAACAGAAATACAAACCACCAATTCAGGGGCTTTGCAGATGTCTCTACAGCCGCCAGAACACCCATGCTGAAACCTGCCAATAATAATACCAGTGGTCGCGACATAAAAAATGCATCTGCTCCTCAAAAAGAATAGATGCATGATCCGGCGTAAAATGGAATTAATTACTCTTTATTCTGCTTCTCCCAGGATTTAATCAGATCCTCCAGCGGTTTACCCATATACTGAATAGACATTCTTGCGTCTTCGGCTAATTCATGATCGGGATACTTATCCAGAAAGGATTGATAAAGTTTCTTAGCCACATCATACTGCTTGATCTGGTTCTCATAAATAAATGCCTGCATAAACAAACTATAAGATGCCTTAGGTGCATCCGGATAGTTGTTTACCACACGCTGATACTCTTCGATCGCCTGACCGGTCATTTTTAAATTCATGGCAATTTCGGCTCCTTTGAATAAATACTCCGGTGTGACAGAATCGTCCGGATAAGCATCCGCATAATCGTTATAGGACTGTAAAAGTTTTTGCCCTTCCACCGGATCTAATTGAGCTACCGAATCTGCATACACCACTGATTCCAAATCTGCTATTTTTTGCAACAGATCTTTTTTCTCCTTATCCTGACCGCAGTGACTAAGTAAGAATAATGCCGCTATTGAAAGAATCCAAACTGAATGACGCATAACGTTATTTTTTAACTGGAAAGACCATTTTATAATTCACTTTAACATCTCCCCTGGTGATATCTCTGAGTTTTCCCCTGAGTAAACGTTTTCTTAACGGAAAAAGTTTGTCGGTAAAAAGAATCCCTTCAAGGTGATCATACTCATGTTGGATAATCCGTGCAGCCATACCGGAAAACCACTCATCGTGCGCTTCAAACTGGTCATCATAGTATTGAATATGCACATCCGAAGGCCTGACAACCTCTTCATGTATATGTGGAATACTCAGGCATCCCTCCTGCAGGCTGACCGGCTCTCCGTCTTCTTCAACCACACGGGGATTAATGAACACTTTTCTGAAATCCTTCAATAAAGGCTCCTCATTCGCATAGATTCGAGCATCCACTATAAAGACACGAATCGAACGACCCACCTGCGGAGCTGCCAACCCCACACCATCCGAAAAGTGCATGGTCTCAAAAAGATCCTCAATAAAATTAAATAATCCTTCCTCTTCCCGGGTTACATCCTGCGAAATCTTGCGTAATACCGGATGCCCGTATGCATAAACAGGTAATATCATGACTATTGTATTTCAGTTTTATCGGATTTGCTTAAAAATGATTCAAGAATGATCACTGCGCTGATCGCATCTACCATTCCTTTATCCCGTCTCTTCATTTTCGGTAATCCACCGTCAATCATGGCCTGAAAAGCCATCTTTGAAGTAAAGCGTTCATCCATCCAATAAATAGAATAATCCGGGAATTTCAATTGCAGGGCACGGGCAAAACCTTTCACCTGCGCAGCCGACTCAGAAGGGCGATTGTTCATCTGCCTGGGATATCCGATCACAAATCCATCCACCTGTTCATTAGCCAGATAAGTTTCGATAAAAGCCATTACCTCACCCGAAGGAAGTGTCTGTAATTTACCGGCAATCCGCCTTTCCGGATCGGTTACCGCCAATCCGGTTCGTTTGACACCATAATCTATTCCGATCAATCGACCCATAAATAATTCACAAATTTACATGAAATCTACCTGATAACACACAGACGCATAAAAATCCAGTCCGCTCCTCAAACATTTTCCGTGCTCGAAGCACAATCGTATATTAGCAAGAAATTTCAAAACTTACTAATTATGAGACGAGTATGCGGACTGGATGTACACAAAGATACGATATTTTGTGCGACATTCGATGGTAAAACAAAAACACCAGTGACAGAATACACAACGTTAACTGCATCCATCCAAAGAATGGGTGAAATGTTAAAAGATGCTGGTGTAAAAACAATTGCAATGGAAAGCACAGGAATGTATTGGATTTCTGTGTGGAACATACTTGAAGAAATGGGCTTTGATTTATTATTGGTTAATCCTTATTTGATCAAACAAATGCCTGGTCGGAAAAGTGATGTAAAAGATGCTCAATGGATAGCCATGTTGTGTCATAAAGGATTGCTACGCAGTAGCATGGTCCCGGGCAAACAAATACGTGAATTACGCACATATAGCCGACGATATATCAAATTGCAGCAACGCCAAACATCGGTTCTGCAGGAAATGGAAAGAACTTTAGAAATGTGTAGCATTCGGATCACAAGTTTTGTCAGCAATATATCTTCCAAAAGTGTGCAGTCGGTAATAAGCCAAATCATCAATGGAGAAAAGGATCCCGAGGTTTTGATAGGATCGATTCATAGCCGGATTATAAATAAACACACCAAGCAACATATTAAGGAATCACTTACAGGATTTATTACTGAGCATCATCGTTTTATACTTGAAATTTCCAAGCAAGAATACGAGCTATTGCTCAGCCAAAGCAACCTATGTTTACAAAAAATGGCTCAGCTTTGTAAAACCCATTATAATGATGAAATGAAATTACTAATGACCATACCAGGTATCAGCGAAATATCTTCCATGATTGTATTAGCTGAAACAGGCGCAGATATGAAGGTCTTTGAAAACAGTGGCAAATTTTCCGGATGGACAGGACTACGTCCAAGAAACGATGAAAGCGCTGGAAAATACAAAAGTACTGCAACAACAAAAGGCAATAAATATTTACGCACTATTTTGGTTCAGATAGCATGGGCTGCATCACGTACAAAAGGAAGTTATTTTAAAGAAAAGTTCAATCGTCTGGCAATGAGAAAGTCCAGAAAAAAAGCTTTGATTGCCATAGCAAGAAAGATAGGAGTAATCATTTGGAATGTACTCAATTATAGTCAAGAGTATAATCCACAAAAACTTATTGTTTACGATCCTGCAAAGATACAAGCTGCGATAGCCTATCATCAGAAAGAATGGGATCGGTTAAAACGATTGATGTAAATAAACTGCGTAAAGGTCGGTTATCTTTGTGGTGGTTCATAACCCCGTTTACAAATCGACCAAGGCAATTTGTCCTGAAAAGGACTTAAGAACACAGACTT
>Ga0190359_1000319_pt1 | contig 33484 bp, 22 predicted proteins | sample 48721823_MG_FD_161269 | JGI IMG/M metagenome (GOLD analysis project Ga0190359, IMG submission 161269) | Hydrothermal vent microbial mat bacterial communities from Southern Trench, Guaymas Basin, Mexico - 4872-18-2-3_MG | ecosystem: Environmental > Aquatic > Marine > Hydrothermal vents >... | reverse complement strand
CTCCAAATATCAATCTGTTTCTTATTCCAAAAGTTTCGGACCAGTGTGCATTGCCTATCACTATTATTCTTTTTGCCTTTATGTAACGCTGCACATGATCATAGACCCTCGCAGCAAGCATATAATCATCATGGGGACAGATTCCAAAAATAAAGTGGGTATCATCAGAGAAGTGGAATCTATTCTTGTTTTTTAATATTTCATCTCTCCCAAGACTCTCACATAGAGCTCCAATAAAATCCATCTGTACTGCCCTGTGTGGAAAGCCAACGGTATCTACAAGACCCCTCACTCCTTTTGAAGAAGGAACTGTTATACGGCTGAGAACTCTCTCCATTGGAATCTGGCAGAATAATCTGGATAAAAAGAGAGGAAGGAGCAGCAATGCAATCATCAAAACAAGACTGACTCTCTTACAACAACACATTGCGATTCCTCCAGCTTTTAGAATCATTAAAATCACCATTCAGAAAAAGTAGTAATCAAAGAATGAGCCTTTCTGCTTATTTCTCAAAGGCTCCATAGTATATTGAGTTGAACAGAAGCTTGAATGTCCCGTGAGTCTGAGCCCTGTGCTGAACAGGAAAACCAAGAAGAATCACCTTGCCCCCTCCAACCCTGAAAACAACCACTGCAGGTCTATTTGACAGATATTTCTCTCCTATCAGCCATCCACTCTTAAGGATATTCTCTTCATGGTATCGAACAGGTATAGACACTCCATCTTTAAACTCTCCAGCCCAGACATCCAGAACAGGGCTGTTCCGAAATAATGCCAGCCCGTGTGGTTCCATTCCATATCCAATGGGATGAGATATGTCTATCGATATTTTCAGGGTTGAACCTGGACAGAAAAACTCCTTGGAATCAACATTTGAAACCGCATTTCTCAAAGGAAGATTAAACACCTTCTGGGCAAAATCATACGATATATTAAGACAGATCAGTGTGCCCCCCTTTTTAACAAAATCTCTGAGATTCTTTATGCCCCCATCCCCTATGCCTCCCCTATATTCGGGTGGAACCTTCCTGGAACTGTCGCCAATCACTATACGACGATAACTGTCACTCGGAATAATAACTACATCATATCTGTCAACAAACCTATTATCTTTGATATCCTTATTGTGTAGAATAGAGACCGGGAACTCAAACTCCTGCAGAAGCCAGTGTGTCCATCCCGCATCCATGCTTCCACCTGCATACCGTCTGTAGACTCCCAGCCGCGGCTTTTTCAGCTTCACCTTTTTAACATTTAAATCTTCATCAATAGAATAAAATGACAAACCGAGCCGTCTTGCCAATTCTTGAATTTTTTGTCTTAAATTACTGCCTCCCTGTATGATCATGGTCCCACAGGGCATATATCTGTCTTGATAATTAAAACCCTCTTCTGTCCAGTAAATATCAACATCTTCTGCTGATAACAGTCTGTTCAAGGCTATGAAGCTGTCATTAAATCTGTGCTCCAAGAGATAAACATTTCCCCCTGTACCAATGATTCTCCCCTCTGGTGTTTTAACATCATCCACTACTCTTGTAAGGGAAATATTGCAAATAGGCCTATTTATAGGGATAGCCTCAACACCCATGTGCTCACTCACAGAATATCCTGCAAGATCATAGGGGTGCAGCGGCTGGCCGGATACATGACTCCTAGTCCAGTAGTTATCAGGATAGTTTACCTGTTCCAGGTATGATACAATGAATGACCTCATGGGCTGGCTGCAGAGTATCACAAAACTGCCTTCTGAAAATTCTCTCCAACCCATTCTGTAAGACCTGTCGAGGCGGTGTATCTCCACCCCATTCATCTGAAATATTTTAACCAGTTTCACTGCCGTTAAAAAATCGTGCTGATTTCTGGGAATTATGAATGCATAAGGAGCCTCCCTCTCTCCTTTTTGTATGTTCTCCTCTGCCTTTCTTATCATGTTCCTGAGAAGGGTTTCCCTGTACCTTGCGCCAAGCTCAAGAACGGCCTTTGAAGCGATTATCTGCTGTTCGACAATATCTCTCAGTCTCCACCACCCACCTTCCCACAATCTCGGCATAGTCATCTGTGGCTTGTATTCAGGTCTGCCTCGTGTTCCACTGAGCTGATCAGGTAAAATATAGACTGGATCTGCCCAGTCACAACTCGCAGATTCTGTCAGCATGCCGGCTATATTATGATAGTTTGTTGCCATATGAAAAGAGGCCTGCCACCAACCTGTAAATGGAGCTCCTGTCTCAAATCCACTCTTCCCCTTACTCTCGAGCGCAATTGCCATATGCGAACCATATAGTTGATGTTCTCTCCAGATCAAAGGAATAACATTAGGATGAATGGGATCATAATATGGGGGAATATAGAACCTTGCTCCTGAACTTCCAAAATGATGATGATCAACATAGGATTGAGGTATCCAGTCCCTGTAAACAATCTTTGCAAAGTATTGTGATTCCTTTTGAGTAAGTTGATATGCATCACGATTGTTATCGTGTCCTGTATAGAAATGATACAGATAGGGCAGCCTGGTATTATCATATTTTGTTCCCTTGTATTTATAATACCAGTCTGTTACCATAATCTCACCATCCGGATTGAAACAGGGAAACATAAGAAAGATTGTATTTTCAAGGATCATTTTTATGACAGGATCGTCACTTGTAACGAGTTCATACGCTAACTCTGGAGTACATTGAGTTCCACCTACCTCAGTGGCGTGAAGCGAATATGTCTGAACAGAGACATATCTTGCTTTTTGAATCAACCTTTCGACTTCCTTTTCCGATAACCCTCTCGGATCTGCTATCTTTTTATTCATCTCTCTATACATTTCCAGATTCTTTAAATTCTCTGGAGACGAAAAAATTGCCAGAATAAACGGATTGCCTAGTGTTGTCTTTCCTAAGCATCTAACCTCTATCCGATCGGATCTTTTGTCCAGTATATCGAAATATTCGACAATTTTGTCCCATCTTGCGAGTCTTCCATCATCACCCATTCTAAAACCAAAAAACTCTTCAGGAGTCGGTATGTTCTGTGTGCCGAGCAGTATCGACGATAAAACAAAAGTTGTAATAACAAAAAACAGCAATCCTAAATTTTTCTTTCTCTTCATTTTTACTTCTCCTTTCGAGTCTTAAATCTTACCAGCACAGGGGTAAGTGGAATCCCCTTTCTTGATTTAAAACCCTTAAATGCCTGACTGTTGAGACCGAACTCATACAGACAGTCTGGTTTAAGCCTAACCTTCATATTGAATCTGGTTCCAGAATTGTCATACCACGGTTTGCCAACAACATCTGGAAAATTTTTGCCGGTCGTAACAACCGACCACGAGTGATCCATCATGGGCTGGTCAAATGTAATCGAAATTTTTTCGATGTTTGGGTCCACATCATCTGCTCCGTTTGGAGGAAACATCGAAACAACTTTCGGAGCAGGTCCCCCGGCATCTATAGCCGCCTCGATCGACCGCTTCTTCTCCTTGATTCTCTCCCCCACATCCTTAGAATAATCGTTGAAAAAAGCAACAATCCTCGGGAAAAACGAATCCAGATCAACATACCTTTCCCTCTGATCCTCATACTCTCCGAGCAGATCAGAAAAGTCCCTTATCCAGAAAAATGATCTCCTTTCGTTATATTCTATGTTTTTCTCGGCAGCATCTCTGCCCTCAATATCATTCAGATAACGAACAACACACGCCCTGACAAGAGATTCATAGATCATTGTTTTCCAGTTTGAATAGGCCTGCCTCTTCATCTCATTAGAAACATATTTGAATATCTTTTTGCCACTACTCTTAAGCTCATCCTGGTGTTTATCGACCAGCGGATTTGTGTATGAATGACAAAATTCATGAACAACTGTCTCAATTACATCTTTTCGAAAAATAGGCAGCCCCTTCTCATCCATATACCAGACTCCAAGCACCGAAAAAAACTGCTGCTCTCCATTTGGATAGACAACTCTGCAACCATAGCAATTCCCACCATTTAGTATTCCAACAATTATTGAAAATTTCCTTCCAGCATTAGAGTTGAAAAAACGGCCAAACCACTCAAGATGGCTGCTGTTTTCAATTATGCTGCTCATCCTGAGAGATGCAGTATCATATAAATCCTTATGGTTCTGGAAAAATGAGAGAAAATCGCTCTCCTTGCAAAACTTTCTACAAAGAGCAACAAATTTACGAACGAGCTCAATGTTCCATCTATCATCCAGCTCTTCAGGAAGAGGATTCCATACTCCGATCGGCTCAAGATCTGGCGGAGGTGATAGATGTACGGCAAGATCCATCGGTGCATTATAACCGATTCCGTGGGCACTGCGAAGCCTTTGAGCAAATCTTACAGCCTCATGATCTTTAAATCTCTTAAAGTATTCATCCACATCTGCAGCATAGGTCTTTAACCTGCATTTGTTGTACTCATCGTTTCCTGCGAGACGAAAAATGATGCAAAGAAGTTCTGTCCGTGGATCAACTCTTACACCAACCGAAGGCCTGAGGCCGTTCCCTTCTCTTATTGCAGCCTCAATCTTACCCTGCCTGCAGAAGTTTGAAATTGCAACTAAAAATAGTATTGCCACCAGGATTTTAAATCTTATTCTCATTTCAAAATCCTCCAGATTTTTCCAATATAAAATCCTCCTCCTCACTACCAGGCAATACCATAATCATCACCATAGTCACTCGATCCTCCCCACATCGTTCTATGCTCATGGTCAAAATAGATTGCATTGATAGGACCCGATGTCTTTGGCCTGAAATTTAATCTATATCCCATCCTCCTTAGTTGGTCACGCACCCACTGAGGAACCGAATCCTGAAGTGTCAATCTGCCTGGTGCTGCTACGTGTTTCCCAAACGAACTGTGCATCTGATAACTCACTATGTTTGCAGCCTCGCATGCCTGCTGAACATTCATTCCAAACTCGACTATATTAAGAAAAAATTGAAGAAGATTCTGATCCTGTGTGTCGCCTCCCTGAACAGCAAAAGAGAGGAACGGCTTGCCATCCTTTAATGCGATTCCTGGAGTAAGAGTTGCTCTTGGCCTCTTTCCCGGAGCAATTACATTGTATGGATTTTCAGATTCATAAAGCACAAAACTCTGAGCACGCTGGCTCATTCCTATGCCGGTTCTTCCTGCAATACATGCAGGAATCCAGCCTCCACTCGGCGTCACAGATACAACCCATCCCTCCTCGTCAGCTGCCTGTATCGAGGTCGTGCCCCTCTGAAAAACCTCTTCATGTTCTGCAAAACTCTTTTTGTCCCACCTATCACCACTCCCCACTCCTGCTTCTGACCACTGGTTAATGAGATTAAGATAGGGGTTTGTTTTTCCCTCATATGGATATGGATCTCCGGGTTTGACATCAGGATCATTCTGTTCTGTATTTATTAATTTAATCCGCTCCTTGGCATACTCCTTTGAAAGCAGTCCTTTAATCGGCTCTTCAGGCGGAAAGTAAGGATCACCATAATAAAAATCCCTGTCTGCATATGCAAGATTCATTACCTGATAGAGTGTATGAATGTAACGTGCACTGTTGTATCCCATGGATTTCAGATCAAAATTTTCGAGCATGTTGAGCATCTGAAGCATCACAGGTCCCTGAACCCAGCAGGTCAGCTTATATACCTCGATGCCCTTATATGTCGTCATCACAGGTTCTTCTAAATATACCTTCCAGTTTTTAAGATCCCTTTTTGTGATAAGGCCTCCCTGCTCCTGACATCCTCTAACAAACTCATCTGCAATATCACCTCTGTAAAATCTATCGTATGCAGCATAAATCGCCTCTTTTCTGCTCTTTCCCTGTGAAAGAGCCTTCTGTTCTGCCTCGACCAGTTTTTTGAGCGTTTCTAAAAGATCTTTCTGTCTGAAGACCTCACCTACATGTGGAGCCTCATGTTTTTCGCCAAGATGGGGAAGAAAGACCTTCTTCGAATAGGGCCACTTCTTTATCCTTTCTTTTGATGCCTCTACACTACGAACAAACCCTCTCTCTACAGGATACCCCTCTGCCATTTCCATTGCAGGCTGCAGAACATCCTTCAGGCTCATTGTACCAAATTCTGCAAGCATTGTCAACAGTCCTCCCGGAGTGCCGGGTGTTACTGCTGCAAGGGGTCCATACTCTGGAGGATACTTCATTCCCTTTTTCTTGAAAAACTCTGGAGTTGCACCAGTAGGAGCAACTCCAAGAGCATTAATGCCGATTACCTTCTTTGTGTAAGGATTGTAAATCAGCGCCTGTGTCTCGCCACCCCAGCTAAGAACATCCCACATAGTGCAGACTGCAGCAAGCATTGCACATGCAGCATCTACAGCGTTGCCGCCCATTTCAAAAATCCTTGCACCAGCAGCCGCACCCAATGGTTTACCTGTTATGGCAACCCAATGTTTTCCAAAGAGAATTGGTTTGTCTGTATTCTGAGCATTTGAGAAACAAAAAATGCTTGAAACAAAAAGGATCAATAAAACCATTCCGAACCTTGTCGATAAGATTTTTCTAATCATATTCATTACTAAATCCTCCTCATAAAATATTAATAAAGACAATTGAAGAGAAGTTTAAAGGTATAATAAGCCTGAGCCCTGTTTTGAACATTGAAACCAAACAGCACGACTCGTCCCTTACCGTACTCCACATCCATTATGGCTGCCTTGTTCCTGATGAGACTGTCTCCTAAAATCCATCCGCTTATCAATAGCGGTTCATCAGGAAATCTTGCAACAACTTTATATTTTATCTCTGCATATCTCTTTTTAGGTTTTTCCTTCCTCTTCTCACTCTTCTTTTTATCATTTTTATCCTCTGCCTTCTTGACCTTCTCAGAAACCGTATCAGAAATCACCTCAAAAACTCTCCCATACGAAAAAAATGCAATACCCTTTTTCTTCATACCGAATGCAACCGGGTTGTTGTTGTCATAAATAATCTTAAGTATAGAACCAGGACAACTGAAGCTGTCGGGCTTAACCTTCTCCAGTATGTTTTTCAAGGGAAAATTAAACTCCTTTATTGCAAGATCGGTCGAGCTCTTATTGCAGATGAGTGTACCACCATTTTCCACAAATTCTTTAAGATTTTCTACTCCATCTCGAGTTATTCCACCTACATAGTCGGGCGGCATTGTTCCCTTTCGATGACCATTGATTATTGAAGATTTCCATTGATCGGGAAGTATTATTACATCGAAGCGATCGTTCAGCCTGCCCGCCCTGACTTCTGAGTCCCTTAACTGATGGTATTTAAAACCATATTTTTCCAGAATATAAGATATCCATCCTGCATCCATATTTGCCATCCAGGATTTGTAAAGCGCAATCCTGGACCTGCGAAGCCTCTTTCTTTTAACCGCTATTTTCGCGCCCTGTAAAATCACTCCTGTACTATTTACTATTCTTGCCAGTTCATCTCTTGAAATAGTCTTAGAGTGGATAATAAATGTGCCCTTAGGATATTTTTTCCTGTTGAGGGTTAACTCCTCAACAGATACATCCACCCTTCCGCCCCTTTCTAATATAGTGTTTACTGCAATAAAGCTTCCATTATCAGAATGGGAAAGAAGATAGTATGGACCCCCTCCCTTTATCCTTCCCTTTGATAATACAACCGTATCCACCCTTGTCATCTTGATATCAAGAGGTCTGCTCATCTCCCTGTATTCAACCCCCATCTGTATGGGAAGAGTCCATCCAACACAGTCATATGAACGAAGCGGCTCACGAGCAAGTTTTGCACTTCCCACTATCCCCTGCCATAGATGAGGATACTTCTTCAGATCTGGATATTTTTGCTTCTCCATTATGTTCTTTACAAAAAGCCCGAAAGGCTGACTTGTTGGTATGATATAGGAACCCTTTGGATAATAGATTCCATCATGTTCAAAGCCTTCATCTGCCCTGTACACTTCGACTCCGTTGAGGATAAATCTGTTCAGCATCAGGGCAGTTGTATGATTATCTGTCTGTTCAAGAGGTATTATCCATCCATAGGGCGGCTCTTTTTTAAATCGCTCGATGACATCCCTGCCCATTCTCCATTTGTTGTATAAAAATTCATAACGAAATTTTGCCGCAACTTCAAGAATCGACTTGGATGCAGTAAGATTGTAGGCCACAGCATCACTCAGCCTCCACCATCCACCCCTCCATGGAGTGGGATAGAAAACACCCTTTGTCAGGTCGCGATTCTTTGCCGGAAAATCGTAGAGAGTATAGTATCTAGGAGTAGCATATCCATAATTTGCAGTCTCTGTCAGTATCGAAGGGATGTTGTGCCCACCCACAAACTGTGTCACATAACCAGGATACCAGCTGTCAAAATATATTCTGGATATGGCCCCTGGCTGACCAGCCTCCTCAAAGGCCTTCCCCATCGCAGCACCTATGAGGTTTTTCCATCGTACTATTATTGGATGAACATTTGGATTCATAGGCTCCGATTCCGGTGGTATCCAAATTCTTGCAGGAAAGGGAGCAGTCTCATGTTGATTATAGAGTATTTCAGGAAACCATTCATGACATGTTATTCGATTCATGTTCTGTACTTCCTGAAGATTCGCAATGAATGAATCTCTGTTGTTGTCGTGTCCTGCATATTTCTGATATAGAAATGGAGGCCTGCTTACCTCATATGGTGTGCCAAGGTTCTTTTTATACCAATCCGAAACCATTGTTAAACCATCAGGATTCGCAAACACGAGTAGAAGAATCACATTTTCTCTGATGAGTCTTGTGCGTCTATCCTCTGCCGTAACCATATCATAGGCAAGCTGTATTGCATGCTGTGCCGGAGAGGTCTCTGTTGCATGAAGTCCACAGTCGATCCAGACAACAACCCTTCCCTCCTCTGCCAACTTCTCTGCCTCCTCTTCTGAAACTCCACGAACCAGACTCAATCTTGCATTTATCTCTTTATAATGCTCAAGTCTTGCCATGTTCTCGCCCGAAGAAATAATCGCAAATTTCATGCGCCTTCCGTACGAAGTCGGACCCATGTCAAATACCCTCATACGATCTGTTTGAGCAGCAATCTTTTCAAAATAACCAATGGCCTGTTCATAATTTGCAAGATGAAAATCTGCACCTGGTTTAAATCCTAAATACTCCTCTGGTTTTGTTACCTGAGCATCTAAAAATTGCGTTGTGCCGGCCAAAAACAGCAAAGCATAAAATAGAATCGATCTTTTGAACCATAATTTTGTCTTCATTTCTCAATCTCCTTTACTTAAATAGTGCATTAAATAAAAGTTTGAAATTTGCATACGACTGGGCCCTGTTGTGGAAATTAAAACCAAACAGAACCACTCTACCCTTTCCGTAAGGAACTTCTACTACTGCTGCTTTCCCCCTAATAACATCCTCTCCCAGAATCCAGCCGCTAATGAGAAGAGACGCATCCGAGAATCTGGCAACGACCCTTGGCAACCCGCTGCTTCCTGTCTGTAGATTCTCTCTATCTTTTCCTGACCGATCACCTTCTTTTTTATCAGACAACAACTCAAAACCACTTCCATATGCAAAGTAGCACATTCCCTTTTTCTGCATGCCATGAGTTAGTGGATGATCGGTATCATAGTCAACTCTTATCAGAGAGCCGGGACAGTTAAAACTATCCAGTTTTACTTTTTCCAGGACGTCTCTAATCGGCAGATTAAACCGATCGATGGCAAAATCACAGGACCTCCTGTTGCAGACCAGAATGCCCCCCTCTTCAACAAACTCTCTTATCTTCCCGACACCGTCCTCTGTGATTCCGCCTACATACTGGGGCGGCATTGTTCCCTTCCGATTGCCATATATTATTGATTTTGGACTCTGGTCGGGTAGAACAAGAACATCAAAACGGTCATTGAGTCTTCCAGCCCTTACTTCGGAATTGGTAAGAAGGTGATAGGAAAATCCATACTTATCCAGAATATAAGAAATCCAGCCCTGATCCATGCTTGGAACCCAGGACTTATAGAGAGCGATTCTCCCACAAGTTACAGGTTCAGACTCGACCTTCGTTTTAAGCGGCTCAATCAAAATTTTTGCCTCTGATGCGATCTGCTCAAGTTTTTCCCTCTCAATTGTTCTCCCGTCGATGAGAAAACTTCCTGCAGGATAATCCCTTTTGTGATAAGTAAAATTCCTTAGCGTTCGGCTCACACTGGCTCCTGCCTTGATTATTTTACTGGCCGCTCCAAAGCCACTATTTTCTGTACATGAAATAATATAATAGTGGGCATCACCAGCAACCTTTCCATGCAGAACTATTGGTTTGTCGACGAGAGACATCTCAATGTCCAGCGGCGAGTCTGTTCTCCTTGCATCAACACCCATCTGCACGGGAAGAGTCCATCCAACACCTTCATAGGGTGCAAGCGGTGGGCCCTTCCATTTCATTGGCCGTGAGATTCCCTGCCAGAGGTATCCATATTTACGAAGGTCGGGATAGGTCTGCTTCTCCATGATGTTTTTCACATAAAGGCCAAACGGCTGGCTTGTGGGAATTATGTATGTGTTTTCAGGATATAAGATGCCGTCCTGTATAAACTCCTCTTCTGCCCTATAGACCTCTATTCCATAATTAATCAATCTGTTTAACATTAGTATTGTAGTGGTAACATCCCTCTGATCTGCAGCCACTATCCAGCCATAGGGCGGCTCTTTTTTAAAGCGCTCGATAACATCCCGTCCCATCTTGTATTTGAGATAGAGAAATTCATACCTGTATCTGGCTGCAACATCAAGAACTGCCATAGAAGCGGTCAAATCGTAATCAACCGCATCCCTGAATCTCCACCACCCTCCCTGCCATGGACTGGGATAGAAAGTGCCTCCTATGAGATCACGATACTTTTCAGGAAAATCGTTTATCCTGTAGTAGTGTGGCGTTGCATACCCATGATTTGCAGTCTCTGTCAGTATCGATGGGATGTTGTGGCCTTCAACACTAGGGCCATCTGTGTAACCCGGATACCAGATATCAAATGCAATACGCGAAATAGCACCCGGCCTGTCTGAAGCATCAAAGGCGTGTCCCATTGCAGAGCCAATCAGATTTTTCCATCTGGTGATTATTGGATGTATGTTTTGATTTACTGGTTCGGGATTCGGAGGTATCCAGATGCGAGCAGGAAACGGCGCTGTCTCATGCTGTACATAGACCAGTTCAGGGAACCATATCTTTCCAATAATCCTGTTTATATTTTGAATCTCAACCAGATTTGCCATAAAAGCATCTCTGTTGTCATCGTGGCCAGCATACTTATGATAAAGAACAGGTGGCCTGCTCATCTCATACTGAGTTCCCACATTTTTCATATACCAGTCTGAAACCAGGGTCATGCCATCCGGATTTGCTATTACCATAATGAGTATCACGTTGTCCAGAATAGACCTTATCCTCTCACTACTTCCAGACACGAGGTTATATGCGAGTAGAAACTGATGCATTGGAGGCGAGGTCTCGGTCGAGTGTATGCCCGACTCTATCCAGACCACAACCCTGCCCTCGCTGGCAAGCCTTCTCGCCTCACGATCTGAAACATTACGGACAAGACTCAGCTTCCTTACGATTTCCCTGTATCTATCGAGGCTGCTGATATTCTCTTCAGAGGAAATCACTGCATATTTCATTCGTCTGCCTTCTGTTGTACTGCCCATATCAAAAACCCTGATCCTTCCCGATTCTGTGGCTATCCTTTCAAGATATCCGATCAACTCTTCATATCTTGCAAGATGAAAGTCGTCTCCAGGATTAAATCCAAGGTATTCTGATGGCGAAGTAATCTGACAGTAGTGGTTAGAAAGAGAAAATAGAGAAGAGAATAAAACCAGGATTAAAACGCTACTCTTAAAACATCTAAATGAAATCATTCGATTTTCCTTAATTATTTATAATTCCATTTAATCGGCTTCTCCTCTTCAGGACAGTTCTTTGAGATGTAGTCTCCTATTAACCTGACAAGCCTCTCTCCATACGGCCCCCAGCAGTGAGGCCTCCGCCTCCCATACTCTATAGTTCCTTTGTAATATGGATCCTTTGTGTTTTCAAGAAACTCTTCAAGAAAAACCACGCCATTGTTTAAATAGTAGCTGTCCATGCTCCCAGTAAAGATATGAAGCTTGCCGACCAGTTTCGGCCCGAGCCAGGACCAGTTCTTCTCGAGATAATAGCGCAGATCAAAATGCTGTTTCATGTACTCTGCAACCTCTCTGTCTATCTCTCCTGTTAGCTTATTCCATAGGGGCTTTGGATACCCATCCTCACCAATCGGGCCAAAAGCAGCCTCCCATATGTCCCACTGACCTCCGCCCCTGGTCCTGTCTCCGATCACAAGCTCATAATGGTTTTCATCCTTCATGGAATAGACAATGTTTCCATCGGCCCTTCTGCATGCCGGTCTTTCTACCCTCATCCATTCATAGTTGTTAAAATATGCATTCTTATCTTTGTATATATTAACAATCTGATACGCACGAAAGTCCACCGGATCTGGACATGATGAGAATACTCCTCCAAAGAAGTCCGGATAAAAGATCTGAAATGCAAGGGATATCCATCCACCTGTTGATCCTCCAGAAAGGATTCTTGCATATGGCTTTTGTATTATACGAAAATGCTCCTCTATATAGGGAATAAGCTCTTTCATTATTGCATCACCATAAGGCCCTACATTGGGGGAATTTACACCATAAGAATCGTCATAGTATGGACATGGATGCTGAAGAGTAACTGCAATAATTCTTGGACACTCATCAGATGTCCAGAATCTGTAGAATTCATATCCTCCTCTTCTCCTAACCCTTTCTGCGGCCGGCTTTTTATCAGTAAACCCATATGGGGCCCTCAAAGAGAAATGGCTCTGTATATAATTTACAGGATAAAAAACGTCTGGATGTGTATCATATCCCTTTGGCAGCAGTATTGTTGCGCCGAGATACATGGGCTGGCCCCAGAAATCTGTAAGTATCTTGCTTCGAAACCTTATGTGTTTGACCCATTTTGTGTCAGGAACCATCTTAATCGGAGGTATGACTTTATTACAGATGATTCTAACCTTGCCCTGTGTGCAAGGATCGATAAACATCTCAACTACATCGCTGTATAAATTACCAGGCGATCTGTTCCACTGCTGACCTTCCCACCGATCCTTATGAAGCCACACAGTATGGCCATCAGATCTTTCAAACCTTGTATATACATTGATAAAACCCTGTACAAAGTATCTTCCGGGTGGAATATCCATTATAGACCTCAATGGATATCCAAATGTTTTATCATCTATAACGGCGAATGAATCGGGCTTAAGCGAAAATATGTTTTTGCCCCAGATCGGCACACCAGTAATCCCTGTCTGAAAGCGAGGCTCTATGTGATTTTTCTTAGAAATTATAACATATACTCTGCCGGTGATCGGACCACTGTGAACCTCTGCAGGAAAAGATATCTCAAACTCCAGACCTCCTGAGAGGCGAGTTGCTCCAATGAGTGATTCAAATTCTGTTAGTAAAACTATAAGACCAAAAAAGATTATCTTACGAACAATCCTCTCGATGGCTGACATTGATACTCCCTTTTTAAAATATCACATCTTCCAGCTTATTCTGTAGCGGCAGCAATCTCCACCCCTCGCCCTGCAGGTTTCTTCGACAATCTCAACACTCTTTGCTCCGCACATCCTGAGTGCCTCCTTATACCATCCAATTACAGTGAGGCAATCTGGTACTGAAAAGGTCTCGGCATCATAGGTGGTCATAACGTACCCAGCATAAAAGAAGTTCCTCCTTTGGTGGAATTTGGTTAAGTACCATAGGGCATAAACTTTTATGCTATGTTATATGAAGTGGCGCCAATATTATATCACTGTTAATTCAACCAATTTTCAATTTTTATTCCTTCGATTCTATCAAAATCAGTGTCGTTAGAAACAAGAATGAAATTCCTATGCTTAACCATAGAAGCTATTAAAATATCTGCATCTTTTATGAGATTCCCTCTTTGTCTTAAATCTGCATAGATTTCCGAAGCTATATCAAAAATATCCAGACTATCCAGTAGCACTAAACCAAATTCTCTACAAAGTGATTCAAATTTTCTTAATTTGGCATCAGCATTAATTGCTAAAAGGCCACGTTTTATTTCATAATAACTTATTCCATTTATGAAAATTTTTTTACCCTCTAACATCATCATTTGCGCTTTTTGTTTTATTTTTTTATTATCTTTCAAAATTACTGTTATAATATTTGTATCAAGTACATATGTCATTTGAAAAGCGGCCTCCTCTTTGCTGCTTCATCAAAGATTTTAAGTTCCTCAGGTGTCAAATCTTTTAGAAGTCCTGACATTACTTCTAATGCTAATATTTGCTTTATCCTTTTAAAAATCTCATCGTCGGTGATTTTGTCCCAGTCAAAAGAAATATTCATCAACTTTTCTGAAAGTGTTTTTAATAACTTATGTTTTAATATTCCTTCAAAAAGCCCCTCGTCATCTTCGTCTAATATTTTGTCAATCATTTTTGAAATCTTAATTAAGCACTGTACTTGTCTTACTCTCTTGTAAAGCCCCTCGGCAAATACTGTTTCAGTTTTAAATTCATAAGGTTGATATCTACTTGTTAGAGTCTCAATTTTTATTATTTCCGACAAGTTAAAAGCAAACAAGGGTTCTCCCAAGAATCTTAAATGTAAATCTTCTAGTTTGCCAATTCCTATCTCTTTTAACTGGATACTTGCAGACTCAGCTGGAAATAAAAGAGATGTTATTTCTACATTCTTTGATGTTATTTCTTGAAACATCATTCAAACCTCCTTAGTAATTCTCCTTCAATCATCTTAAAAAACCAATTATCAGTTAATGAATGAGCTGCCTCTACCCATGTAATTATCCCTTCTTTGTTATTCGGAGCATTATCGCCGATTGATTGAACCATTGTTTCCCATATTAAAGCATCTACATTTTTCCTCTTTCCCCGGATAAATCGCAGGTGAATTGCTCCTTTAGGCTTTATTGAAGGAAAAGCAAATTTTAAATCAATGTTCAAAGGTAAATTGTTAACACCTGTTTCTTTAAAGAGCTTTTCATTTATATGTATGTTCACCTTTAATTTCTCTTCTAAAAGCTTAAATAAATTTTCCTTTTCGTAATCAAAATCAATAGCATCAATATATCTTAACAATAACGAGTTTACTTTCATATTACTCTCTGACTCTGGATACGCCTTATAAAGTACATACAAAAGATGACGTATTCTTTTTTCAAAATCTTCCCATACATATCCTTCTGTATCATTTAAGGTAGTAATACCTGGACCTATTTGAATTAGGGGCCATTTATCTTTATCTTTCCGAAAACGGTGTTGAACAATATATCCTGCAATTTCATCTGGCATGGTTACAGTTGGTAGTTGTTCATGAAAGGGATATTCATCTTTTACTCTGTCGTATATCCTGCCAATCAATATTTTATAGTGTGGATCTATCTTCATTCCCGGAGCTGGCTCTTGTAGTTCCCATCTTATTTCAAATATAGCTTCTACAAGGGGCTTATTTTTTAGTACCTTTCTTACTGCCATTTTTATACCTCCATATTTTCTAAAGACGCCATTTCATATAACACCAGAATTGGGGCCTGTCGGCTTCCACTCTCTCCTGCCGACATTATAATAAAACTTATATATGGCTTCAGCCTGTGTCATGAATGCCTGTGGATTTCCTGGAGTGAGAAACGGCTTGTGTATCGTAGAAAGATTTCTCTTTGCAGATTGAGCTCCTATATCTTCAAAAATCCCAAGGTCTCCATGTCCAAGAATATCAACAATTGCCTTGTCGAGACGCTCACCCACCTCAAAAGGATACCATCCTGCAGATACAATAAGACCGCCTATGATTTCCTGATCCTCCTCTGAGAGACTGCTGAATACCCGTTCCCAACTCGCTTCTCCGAAATGTTCCTCCACAAAATCCTTTCTTGCCTGAATCACTGCACCTCTAATCTTTGCTTCCACCTTTAGCCCTCCTTTATACTACGACAAAAACAGCCGCAATACCTACTCACTCAACAGAGATTCTATTTTGTTTGCCAGCTTTTGAAACTCCTCTTTTATAAATCCCTTTTTCTGATAGACGATCTTTCCAGCCTTATCTACAACAATATTCCTGGGTATGTATTTTGTTGCAAAAAGGCTGTATATCTTTCTCTCCGGATCTGGAGCAATAGGAAATGTAAAACCTTTTTTATCTCTAAAGACAACAAGCTCCTGTTTCGAATGTTCTCTTCCAATACAGATAATGAGAAAATCTTTGTCTTTCAATTTATTCCATAAATTCTCAAGATACGGCATCTCATTTATGCAGTGCGGACACCAGGTTGCAAAAAAGTTTATCAAAACAATTTTCCCTCTGAGATCTTTAATATCGATATTTGATTCATCAATAGTCTTAACAGAAAATTCCGGTACTATTTGACCCACTCTGTTCACATCCGTGTTTTCCTCTTCTGCAGTACTCAGGGCATAAAATGTAAAAGATAAAAGAGCGGCAATAAATATGTAGCGGTATTTCATAACATCCTCCATGATAAGAAATAAGGGAAAGAATTTGTTTTTAAATTTACCAGTCTAAAACCAAAAAATCAAATGATTCATAAAAAATATTTGGGTGATTTTTCTTTCTTTTTATCCATTACTTTTCTATATTTATCACAAGATATCGACGAATATTTTGTTTTAATATGAACGAATCAAAAAAGACAAATAAGCCTACCCACGATGAGCAAAAACGCAGTCGTTATGGAATAAGAATCAGCGGTATATCTATTGGCGTAAACTTGATGCTCTTCGTGTTGAAGATCGTAATGGCAACTCTGACAGGCTCCATATCCCTGATGGCAGATGCCATCCACACTCTATCAGACATGGCCACATCTGCCATAATAATGATATCCTTCTTTGTTACAAAAAAGCCGTCAGACAGCCATCATCCATTCGGCCACGGTAGAATGGAATCTGTAGCTACATTAATAGTTGCTGTACTTCTTGGAGTGGCTGGAGTCGAAATCCTGAAAGGATCAATAGAAAGGCTGATTCACCCAATACCATTTAAGGCTTCCTGGACGGTTATTGCTCTGATAGCTGCCACTGTAATTGTCAAAGAGCTGCTTGCGCTCTATTCATCCCACGCTGGAAAAAAGATCGACTCTGAATCACTAATGGCAGACTCTCTGCATCATAGAACAGATGCAATCTCATCGCTACTTGTAATTGCCGCATTTATAGGACAGCGATACCGCATCAACTATCTCGACAGCACGGCAGGAATCCTTGTTGCCTTATTCATAGTCTATACAGGATTTAAGATTTCATTAAGAGTGATCAACGATCTGATCGGCACACAGCCATCAGAAAAACTGGTCAATGAGATAAAATCGACAGTAATGAAATTTAAACAGGTCAACGGAATACACGATCTCATCATCCATCAATATGGACAGAATAGAGTGCTTTCGTTTCATATTGCCGTATCTGATGATCTCTCATTAAAACAGACACACATACTGGGTGAGAGAATTGAAAAATTGGTAAACCAGAAATTTCACACCCACTCAACCATTCATTTCGACCCAATCGACCTAAAAGACCCGATATCGATTAGGCTGAACTTATTTGTCAGCGATCTTCTTAAAAAGGAAGGCGGATCGAGTTCCTTTCATGACCTGAGGATTTTTAATAAAGAGGACGGACACCTCCTTACATTCGATCTCGTTCCAGATCTCAGGATGAACCAGGAAGAGGTGGATAATTTAAAAAATAGAATAAAGAGAAATATCTTAAAAACATTTCCTTCGATCAAGGAGATTACTATCGAGATAGAGCCGAAATATTCCCTGTGAGGTAGAGATGGAGAGCAAATTAATAATTCTAAAAAGAGTTGCTTGTTTTCTACTCCTCATACCATTGATGAGCCTTACAACTGGTTGGGCAGATGAACTTAAACTGACCTCTTCATCTGAAAGGGGTTGTGTGGTCTCATTCGTCCCTGGAGATTATAAAATAGAAACTATAAAATATGGCGGGAAAAAATATGAATTAATAAAATCAAAAAAATGGGGCTACTGGGGAAAAAAGGGTGAGCCAATGATTCCATCAAGGAGTGTCGTTCTCGCAATTCCTGATGGGGCAGAAGTAGAGGTCAAATTAAGATCATCAAACTTCAGAGAGGTTAATTCCGTACGAATCTTGCCCATACCATTTGTCAGGAAGGATAAAAATAATCTCTCTAAGGAGTACTACAAAGAAGGGGAAATATATAATCAAAGGGGATACTGGCCTCAACAGCCCTATATGGTTGAAAGTCCGGGCTATTTTGGAGATCAGCGGATAATCAGAATCCATCTATTCCCCATACAGTTCAATGCCATTGAAAACAAAATCCGCATATATTCAGAGCTAATCATAAATGTTTCATTTATGGGACCGGAAAAACCCAAAACTGATATCAAAAGAAGAAACGAAACGATCTACAAAAGAGCAATACTCAACTATTCGGAAAATCGATCCGGTCAAAAAAAAGAAAACAGTGTTGTAAAAAAAAGAATCAAAAAAGCTGTTAATGGAGAATTCTATAAGATCCCAATCACAAAGGAGGGCATATATAAAATAACAGGAAGTTTCTTAAAAAAACACAAAATCGACATAGAGTCAATCAAACCCTCTACACTCAAGATACTAAACAATGGAGGCCGCGAGCTTTCCCGTGATATTGGCGATCATTCGTCAGACACATTGACAGAAAATCCCATACTCCTATTTGGGATGGATGACAACAGTTTTGATAAGTCAGACTATATACTATTTTACGGCAGGGGAGTTAATGGGTGGGAGTACAACCCATCAGAAAATAGATATGAACACTACATTAATCACTATACAGACAAAAACATCTACTGGCTCGTATTTAATGATGATCTGTCTGGAAAGAGGGTTGTGACAAAGAAGCAAGCTACACCCTCTGGTGCAGAAACAGTCGAGTCTTTTCAGGAGCACATATTCTTAGAAAACGAAATGAACAATCCCTGGAAGGGAGGGATACACTGGCTCGGAACACTATTCAGCAATAACAATAAGAGTAAAGATTACAGTGTTGTATTAAGAGATCCTGTTGGGGGAAGCCAAAACCTCTATTTCAGATTTAAATTTCTAGGTCACACCTATGGAACTCACATGTTCACAATTAAATGGAATGGCAATGTTGTTAAAAACGTTCAGTTCACAGGGGCCTATCAAAAGATCGATGAGACATCCAAGAGTGTGAGTGATATTGGAACGCAGAACACCCTTACGCTTCAATATACAGGATACGGCAGCCAGCCTCAGGCCTATATAGACTGGTATGAGATCGGATATGAGAGAAAACTAAAACCATTCTCCGGCACTGTTCGATTCTTCTCTCCAGAAGAGGAGGGCTACTACAAATTCCATCTGTCTGGATTTTCAAAGGAGCCTCTAGTGCTGGATGTCACAGACATCGGCAATATCAAAAAAATCGAACTCCTCTCTTCCTCTGGGAATTGGACCTTCACAGATTCTATTGAGTCTTATAGCCCAAGAATATATATCGCATGTGACGAATCGGGATTCCGGTCTGTGGAGACCATTATCCAAGACTCACCATCCGACCTGAAAAATCCCTCTAACGGCGCAGATATGATAATCGTTTCACATGGCGAATTCATAGAGGAGGCCGAGCGATTGAAATCGATGCGTGAGGAGCAGGACACCCTTTCAGTAGAGGTCGTTGATGTTGAGGATGTATATGACCAGTTCAGTGGCGGCCTCTTTGATCCTGTTGCAATTCGCAACTTCATAAGATTTGCATTCGAAAACTGGTCAGTTGCTCCTTCCTATCTCCTTCTCTTTGGGGACGGCAGTTATGACTACAAATCAATTCTCCCATATTCACAAAAAAACTGGATTCCTCCACTTGAATATGATGGATGGAGTGATGATGGAGCAAGAGCCTCCGACGACTGGTATACCTATGTATCGGGTAATGATTATTATATGGATCTTTCTGTGGGCAGAATCCCTGTTCAGAACAGAGAGGAGGCAAAGATCGCTGTTGATAAGATTATAGAGTATGAAACATCAAACAACATGGGAGACTGGAGAAACCTTATAACAATAGTTGCAGATGATGAAAAGGCAGGGTCTCAGAGCATGAATGAAATAACCCATACGCGTGCATCTGAGTATATTGCCAGCGAGATACCCCCTCCATTTGATATTACCAAAATTTATCTCACAGAATATCCAGAAGTAATTACTGCAGAAGGAAGAAGAAAACCTGAAGCAAACACCGATCTTATTGAATCCATCAACAGAGGAACCCTTTTTGTTAACTATATCGGTCACGGCAACAACAAGCTCTGGGCACACGAATGGATTTTTCACAGAGACATAGATTTCCCTAATATCGACAACCAGAAAAAACTGCCGCTCTTTTTTGCTGCAACATGTTCCTTTGGATGGTATGACAATCCTGAAGAGCAGAGCTTCTCAGAAATTCTTCTCAACACCGAAAACAGGGGTGGAATCGGCGTTATTGCTTCAAACAGACTCTGCATAGCTTCTTACAACGAGGCTCTGGACAGAACATTTGTTTCCAACCTTCTCGGCTCTCAGGACACTCGGCTGAGGGTAGGTGATGCACTCCGTGTTGCAAAACTTGCTCTATCCAACACAGTAAACAATGAGAAATATCATCTTCTCGGAGATCCATCTCTTCGTCTCTCCTCTCCAAGAAATCTCTGCCTATTTACAACTATAGAACCCGATACATTCAAGGCCCTTAGTAAAATTGAAGTAAGAGGTCAGATCGAAAAAAATGGCCAGATCTGGGATGACTTCAATGGAACGGCAACATTGAAGGGGTTTGATTCTAAAAAGGATGTCACATATACAACAGAGGCTGGCTCACAAATTTCATATACACTCTGGGGAAATCCAATATTTCGAGGCGATGTAGAAGTCAATCAGGGCAGGTTTGAGGCATCATTCATTGTGCCAAAAGACATATCATATGGAGCACACACGGCAAGATTGAGCTGCTACTTCTCAAACGATCAGACAGACGGACATGGAAGCAAAGACAGCATCGAGGTAGGTGGAAGTTCTGAGTTGATCGACACAAAGGGGCCTGAGATTACAATCTATTTTAAGGGCCATGAAAATTTTGTTACAGGTGAAATGATTAATCAAGACCCCGAGCTCATAACACGGATTAGAGACGACAAGAGCGGAATAAACATAACAGGTGAGATTGGCCATAAAATAATGCTTACAGTAGACGGCGAGCAAAATAACGACGTCACAGAATACTTTCATTATGACGAAGGAAGCTATCTTGAGGGAACGCTGCAATATCAGCTAACAGGCCTCGAGCTTGGAGAACACCAGATAACACTGAAGGCCTGGGATAATGCCAATAACTCATCCACACAATCTATTCTGTTTCGTATTGTACCAAGAGAAGAGATAAGGATAGAAAGGGTCTTCAACTATCCAAATCCATTCAGCACATCAACTCACTTCACTTTTGAGATCAATCAGGATGCAGAAATTGAAATAAAAATTTATACTACCTCGGGTCTGCTCATTAAACATATCGAGAGAGTAGAGGCCCAGCCAGGTTTCAATATGATCCACTGGGACGGACTCGATGATATGGGAGACCGTCTCGCAAATGGTGTCTATCTCTACAAAATAATAGCAAAGGCTCATATTGATGGCAAGAGAATAAGAAAAGAGGTGCTGGGAAGACTGATGATAATTCATTGATTTAAATTATTGCTTTTCAATGACCTTATTTATATATTGGTAGTCAGTAAAATATTCGAGTAGAATCTATATGGGAATTACCTATTTTATTTCTGATGTTCATCTCGGCATGGGAAAAAGAGATGATGAACTTGAGAGGGAAAGACTCCTTCTGGAATTTTTAAAACATGTCGGAGAAAGAGGAGAGAGGTTGTTTATTATTGGAGATTTTTTCGACTTCTGGTTCGAATACCGATCTGTAATTCCAAGGAAATATTTCAATGTGCTTGTGGCACTGAAAGAATTGAGTAAAAAAGGAATATCAATAAAATTTGTAACTGGTAATCACGATTTCTGGATGAATGATTTCTTTCAAAGTGAACTGCAAATAGAGGTATTTAAGAAGAGTTTTACTACCAACATAAATGGTAAAAAATTTTTCATTGCACATGGAGACGGCCTCATATCAAACGACCTCGGCCAGCGCATCACAGAAAGTATACTTCATAACAGATACAATATTAAAATATTTAAGACTCTACATCCAGACATTGCATTTATAATTGCACGATTCATATCAGGGCTGAGCAGGAAAAAGGAAAGAGTAGCAAACATCGAAAAATACTCCCAATTTGCAAAAAGATGTTTTAATGATGGATATGACTGTGTAGTCCTGGCCCACACACATTTCCCGGATGAACTTCACGAAAATGATCATGCATATATCAACACAGGAGACTGGATCGATCATTTCTCATACGGAGAGTTTGACAACTGTTCACTTACTGTAAAATACTGGAAGGAGGGATAGGACGATGTCTGCAGGGAACATAAGATTGTTATAAGCAGTTGGCCGCTTAAAGGGGAAAGTTTATAATGATAAAAGGTCATTGGCAAGATTAAATATTAAAGGAGGCAAAACTATGATTGAAAATACTATGCCAAAAAAACAAACAAAACAGACAACTATGTTTGGCACTTACACATTTCCATCTTACGAAGAGATAATGGATGCTTATGCTAAGGAATTCGAAAACTATATCCTACCTAAGGGGGATACTATATTTGGATTCTGGATGCAAACATTAGCCGATTTAGAATTCTTAGATTTGGAATTGCAAGGTTTAACTGATGAATATACTATTGACCCGGTAAATAGGGTGGTTAATCTCAAAGGGAACGAAGATTTTATAAGATTAAGAATTGCCCATCTTGAAAAAGTAAAAGGGAAAACAACATTATACACCGACTTAGTAGATAAATTTGGCGATACTAACGCATATGCGTTTCATAATCTCTACCCATATAAAGGTAAATTTTATCCTCGGGTAGTAAGGACTTTAATCAATGCCTTTAAGTTAAACCAAAATTCACTTCTTCTTGACCCTTTTAATGGCTCTGGTACTGCTACACATGAAGCTTCACTTATGGGAATCAAAAGTGTAGGAATAGATGTCACGCCAATGGGAATAGTTTTATCCAAGTTAAAAAATGATTTGCTTTTTATTGATGAGAAAAATTTGAATTTTACACCGAAAGAGTTACAAGACATTTTACAAGCAATAGAAAATAAAAAGTGGGAACATTCCGACCCTTTAATTCATAAATTGATGTTAGCAGTATATTTCGATACTGTTGACGCCTTTACGAGAACTTCAAGGTATAACAGAACGGGCAAAACAGGCCTCTTTATACAAAAGTTAAATTACATAATCGATTGTCATAAAAAGACAATGGATATTAAAGAAAGCCATGAGCTTAAATTTGAACCTGCCCGCATTATAGAAGGAGACGTACTTGACCTAAAGAGTATTAATGAAATGGAAGATAAATTTGATGCGTGTATTACTAGTCCACCTTATTATTTTTCAATAGATTATGTCGGGAAAGACAAAATTGCCTACGATTATTTGGGTGTAAATATGAAAAAGATCGAATCCAAATATTTAGGAATGAAAAATAACGGAAAGCCTAAAAGTATTTATAGGGGATTACCTCCAAAGGTTGCTATGTATTATGAGGACTTAAACGAATCCATAAAAAATATCTTCTGGGCATTAAAGCCCGGCGGTAAACTTGCTATAATAATAGGGGATAGTACTGTTAGCGGAAAAAAGATACCAACGACTATAACGACTAAAAAGTTCTGTGAGGAAGCAGGATTTAAGTTTGAAAAATTGATATTCAATCCCCTTTTAGGTGCTCGTAATCGTGCAATTAGGGGAGAGAGCATAATAATTTGTAAAAAGGTGTAGAGATGATTGCTAAAAGAAACTTACTTTGTGTAAAGTATAAAAATAGGTTAGAAATTGGGCAGATACTACTTTATGAACCATATAAGAATATCTTAATTAATTTTAAAGAATTATGCATTAATGTTAATGCTAAAGATTTTGACCCTGTAGCAAAAGTTTACGACGGCCTCTTAAGCGTTCCTGTTGAAATAAGAGAGTACTATGAAGCTTTATTGGGTGTTACTTCTTATTATCAACATAGTCAAGGCGGTAAAGGAAAGTATATAGAAAAAAAGCTTTCATCATATTTTGAAACCTGCTCTCTAAATATAGAAATTAGCAAGCTCCCCTTATGGTTAGAATATCCGGAGTTGCATAAAAAGAAAGGTATTTTTACTCAACAAGGTTTATCTCAAGAAGAAAGGAGAATTTTTAGAACGATTGAGTGGGACTGGATAGGAGATAGAGATGTAAGTGTTGATGTGGGGAGTACTATAAAAGATGAAAATGCAATGGTTTTGATAGAAATCAAAAATAGAGTGGACACGGGTGGAACAGCTGGCAGGCGAGAAATCTGGACATCGGAAAAATTTGGTATTTTTGTTAGGTACTTAGATTCAAATAAAAAGATATTTAGAAAAAAAGAGAAAGAATTCTCTTTTACCGAACTACTTGAATATTTTGGAATTAGAGACTTTGAATTGTATATAGGCGTTTTGTTCGACAAAAGCGATAACCCCGCAACGGTTGAAACCGATAAGGCTCACGGTTTTTATTCCTCAAGCAAACAAGGTTTTGAATATTTGAAGAATCTAATCAAGCAAAGTTCAACTATTAGCATAGTTAAAGAAGATTCTAAAAATCTACAAATGGAACTTAGTTTGGCTTATTCACATCTGAAAGTAAAGATAGGAGCTGTATATGGGAATGATATTACATCAATACTTTTTAGAAAAAATCTACCAGTTTCAGATTTACTTCTATTGCGGTACGACGACATTTGGTTATCTCAGTTAATAACAATTTGACGAAAGAGCCGTATTACTTAAAAACGGAAGAAACTACACTACGATCTTTCTTGATTTGTTAAAAAGAGACAGAGATTTAAGGATAAGGTATGACAACCTTATCAACTCGGAATGTAAAGTAAAAGAGCTTGAGGATATTATAAATTACTTGCTTGGTAAATATTCTACCTATTTTGAGAACAGTTTATTACCTGCTGGGAAAGCCAAAGAAGGCTATTTGGCGGATATAATTCAAGTTATATGTGCATGTGAAGCATAATAAATTTAAAAGTGTAATTATGCCTATGGTAAAAAGCGACCAAAAGAGTATAACACAGCATAAAATGTTCATGACTTACGGCAATCACCCAAATTTGTGCTTCGTAAAAACTTCTTTTATGCTGTAAATGTTATCAGAAGAATAAGTGAAAAACTCTAAAGGACATAAAATGAAAAGAAAGAGAAGAAATCTGACTTCACATAACATCAAAAAAGAGATAAAATCAAATTCATTAACCAATCTAAAAAAGAGCTGGGCAATATATCCAATAACAGCATTTCTATTTATAGTTCTCACGGCAGCCGTATCCATCTTTCTTCTCAGCAGAAACCTTCCATCTCTCAGCGAACTTGAAAAATATGATCCGGAACTCGTCTCAAAGATTTACTCTGCAGACGGCGTCGAGCTAAAGCCCTTTGCGCTTCGAAACAGGATAAGGGTCCCACTGGACAGAATGCCGGATCATCTGATAAATGCCCTCATTGCAACAGAGGACAGAAAGTTCTGGCGTCACTGGGGCATAGATCTTAAGAGGTCTGTAAAAATGATATTTGTGAATCTTGCAAGCATGGAGATTCAGGGCGGAGCAAGCACAATAACCCAGCAGCTTGCCAGAAAACTCTACCTCACACCAAAGAGATCAATCATCAGAAAGCTAAGAGAACAACTAACGGCTATTCAGATCGAGCGAACATATTCAAAACCAGAAATACTCGAGATGTATCTAAATCAAATGCCCCTTGGACGAGGCGCATATGGTGTTCAGACCGCGGCAATGCGTTATTTTGGCAAAAATGTAGAGGAGCTTCAACCGCACGAGTCGGCTCTTCTTGTGGGACTGCTTCAGCTTCCCTATGGCTACTTCAATCCTGACCGTGATACTGTGGCTGCAAAAAAAAGAAGGAATGTTGTGTTCAGAAGCATGCTCGACTGCAACTATATTACAAAATCTGAGTACGACTCTCTATGTCAGCTAAATCTTGGCGTTCTCCCCCGCGATCATAAGGAAGATATAATTGCTCCATATTTTAGGGAATATGTGCGCAAGATGCTCTATGAGAAATATGGCGACCGGCTCTTTACAGGTGGATTGACAATAGAGACAACCCTCGATACGCGTGTCCAGGCGTGTGCAGACAGTGCAATAAAATCATTCATTCCTGTGCTTGAGAAAAAGATCAGAGAAAGAGTGCTGGAGAACAAAAGTTTTGCCAAATGGCTCGATCCGCCGCTTGAGGATGAAGAAGAGATAGAAAAATTTCTTGCAGACAGTGCAAGAGTGGATTCCCTAATGAGAGTAAAGTATACCCTGCAGGTAGCACTAATAGCCATCGATCCGACCAACGGTCACATACTTGCTATGGTCGGAGGAAGAGACTTTAAAAAATCGAAATTCAACAGGGCGGTTCAGATGACCCGACAGCCCGGTTCAGCCTTTAAACCATTTGCATATACGGTTGCAATAGAAAACGGATATTCACCAATCACTGAGCTTCTAAATGTGCCCATCGTAATACCAAGTTTAGATGGAACGATGTGGAAACCAAAAAACTACGACGGAAGCGTTGGAGGAAAGACGACCCTCAGGGAAGGGTTGAAAAGATCGCTCAATCTGATTGCGGCACATCTGGTGCAGGAACTAATACCTGCAAGAGAGGTTGTAAAAATGGCCAAAAGGTTCGGACTTACCACAAAGATCCATGCATATGACGGTGTTGCACTGGGACAGGATCTTGTAATACCAATAGAAATAACATCTGCATATTCCGCATTTGCAAACAAGGGTGTAAGGGTAGATCCTGTTGCAGTTCTGCGAGTAACAGACAAGGATGGAAATATTCTTCAGAGAGCAAAACCACCGTCTGGCAGGAGTCATGTTGTAATAAATGAAAATACTGCATATATCATGACAGACATGCTACAGGAGGTTCTCAAGGAGGGCGGAACCGGATTCTCGGCAAGATGGAAATATAAATTCTATCGTCCTGCAGCAGGAAAAACAGGTACAACAAACGATTTTAAAAACGGCTGGTTCGTGGGGTTTACTCCTCAGATGACTACCTGTGTGTGGGTCGGGTTTGACGATGAAAGGATAAGCCTCGGTGATAATTTGCCTGGAGCTAAAACCGCTCTTCCCGTATGGGCAAGGTTTATGAAAATGGCACACGACACATTAAACCTTCCTCTTGCAGATTTCGAAAAACCACCAGGCATAATAATATGTGAAATTTGCACACAAAGTAAAAAAATTGCAACAGAAGCATGTCCCAAAACCATAACAGAAGTCTTTACTGAAAAAACTGTTCCAACAGATACCTGTGATATTCATATAAGTCCAATAGAAAAAAGAAAAAGGTGGAAGAAAAAAAGAATAATCTTTTAAAGACCTGTTTCACAAAGATAGATCACATAGACAGCCTGAATCCTTGATCAAACCCTCATCAATGAATCCTCTAATCAGGGGTCGCCTTTTAACTTCTGATTCAGAAAATTTAAAAGCCTTTAAGAGACGGACCCTTGCCTCATCTATAACATCATACCTGTTTGTATAAAAGAAAGCTAATCTCTCTCCTTTACCGACCCCATCACCTGTCTTTTTTTGAATCACTATACCCGCACAATGGTCAATCTCATCCTCTTTTCTCATTCTTCCTGCTCCGAGAATCACAGCAGTCCTGCCAATCTCATATCCATCAATATCTGAAATATATCCATTGCATGGACTCTTAACAACTTCTTTAAATTTGCACTCAGGATAGGAATCGGGATCTTCGACAACAGACACATCACCACCCTGCATCTTGACCATCTCCAGGAAACGATAGTAACCCTCTCCAGAATCGAGCTTGTGCTGAATCAATTCCATTCCATCCTTAACAGAGGATACCCTCTCACCCAAAACGAGCATCAAACCACCAAGAGTTATAACTGCCTCCATCAAATCCTCTGGCCCCTCGCCCTTTAATGCTGATACTGCCTCCCTCACCTCAAGCCAGTTGCCAATGGATCTACCAAGAGGCTCATCCATTCCGGTTATAAGAGCAACAGTCTTAAGAGACATACAATTTCCTGCTGATACTAACTCTTTTGCAAGTTTTACCGCCTCATCCATGCTTCTGAAAAAGGCTCCCCTGCCAACCTTTACATCGAGAACAAGGCAATCTGCCCCCTCTGCCTTCTTTTTACTCAGGATACTTGCACAAATCAAAGGAATCGATGAAACCGTACCTGTAACATCACGAAGTGCATACATCTTTCTGTCTGCAGGCACAACTCTCTCGGTCTGACCCATCATGGCAAAACCGATCTTCTCAACCTGCTTGATAAACTCTTTCTCTGAAAGATCTGTCCTGAGTCCATTTATCGACTCCAACTTGTCGAGCGTTCCGCCAGTATGACCCAATCCTCTGCCCGACATCATTGGTACAACAATACCCGAAGCTGCAACGAGTGGGGCAAGTACCAAAGAGACCTTATCACCCACTCCACCTGTCGAATGTTTGTCTACCTTTACGCCCTGAATATATGAGAGATCAATTGTCTCTCCAGAATTTATCATCGCCTCTATTAGTGCCAATGTCTCGCTTCTATCCATTCCCTGAAAATAGACAGCCATAAGAAAACTGCTCATCTGATAATCAGGAATCTCACCCTTTGTGTATCCTGACACTGCAAGAGCAATCTCCTCTCTTGATAGTTTATAACCCTCCCGCTTCTTCTTTATTATTTCAATAAAATCAAAATTACTCATCACTCTTGAGCCTTTTCAAATGCTCCTCCATGATCTTTACACCACTGCTTGTGCCAATACGTGTTGCTCCAGCATTTAAAAATTTCATAACATCATTCAAGGTTCGTATTCCTCCAGAGGCCTTGATGGCAACACCCGATCCAGTCAAGACTCTTTTTATCAATTTAACATCATCTAATGTTGCTCCTCCTCCAAAACCAGTCGAGGTCTTCACAAAGTCAGCACCAGCATCAGCAACTATACTGCATGCCCGAATCTTCTCGGTATTGGTCAGCAGCGAGGCTTCAATTATGACCTTTACAATACATCCTCGGTCATGACACTCATCTGCCACTGTTTTAATATCTTCATAAACCCTCTCATTCTCCCGATCCTTTAATGCTCCGACATTTATAACCATATCGATCTCATCTGCTCCATCTTCAATCGCCCTTCTTGCCTGCATGAGCTTTACTTCTGAAACATCTGCCCCAAACGGGAAACCAGCCACACTGCAAACCCTTATACCCTTTTTTCTGATCATTTCTGATGCAAATCTTACATAATAAGGATGCACACAAACAGCAAAGAATTTATACTTCTCGGCTTCACTGCAGAGCCGTGCAATATCATCCATCGTTGCATCAGGACGCAAAAGAGTATGGTCGATGAATTTTTCGATATTTAGCCGCTCAGAGCAATTCACTTGGTCTCACCTCTTCTCATGACTATTCCGATCCACTCACCAATTGAATCAACCTCCTCTACAGTATATCCAGATGAGAGGAACCTCTTCTCCACCATTTTGAGCTCGCTCAGCAGAATACCGGACGCAATAAGGAGACCATCCTGTTTCAGATTTTTCCGCAATCTAAATGCATAATCTATCAGAACGCGACTGTTTATGTTAGCAGCAACAAGATCAAAAGATAAATCTCCTATCACATCTAGACTGCCATGCACAACCTCTACTTCTTTATCAATGCCGTTCAATTCCAAATTTTCACGGCAGTTTTCCACTGCATCTCTGTCTATGTCCACAGCCACAACGCTCTCTGCTCCCAGTTTCAATGCCGAAATTGCCAGAATGCCAGATCCGGCCCCTAAATCCATCACCCGAGCAGACGGCTTTAGATATTTCTCTAGAAATTTCAGACACATTCGAGTTGTATTGTGTGTTCCGGTTCCAAAAGCCATTCTCGGCATTATCTCAATAACTATCTCCGAACCCTGCTCTTTCCACTCCTCCCATGGCGGCTTAACAATAATGTGAGGTGTTACCCTAATGGGTTTGAAATATTTTCTCCATTCATCAGACCAATCTCTTGCGGCCACCTCCTTTAAGGCAATTTTATTGCATGAGAGTCCAAGACCCTTTAATCTACGGATGTAATCCCTTAGCTCATCCTCAAGACCTTCTGGAATTTCATCTTCCGCAAAATATCCCTTTATGCCTCCCTCTTCCTCCTCGAGTCCACAGCATCCCCTCTCGAATAAAAAATTCCCGCAGCACTGGAGAAGTTCAGTGCACCCGGAAATCTCTACCTCGATCCATTTAGATCTAGTGTTCATATATCAAACTGAGAAGAAGAGTGCCGACAACACCAAGACTTTCAGGGCTACACTTATCCTCTGTATCGCCCAGTGTATGCCAGTAAGGATATTCAAAATCAATGATGTCTATTACCGGGATTCCAACCTTAATGAGTTCCAGATGGTCGTCAATGATTTCACTTCCCTCAGAAAAAATAAACTGATTCAGACCCTTCTGTCTGGCTATTGTCCATACCTTGTATACCAGATCTTCGGCATATCTCAAGGAATTTTTCTCCATAGGGAGAGTAAGGTCTCTGTCTCCTATCATGTCTATCAGGATTCCATACTGCGGATTAAAATCTGGAGGCAGGTTGTGGGCAAAAAAACGCGAACCAACACACCATGTCTTATCAATTCCATATGTGCCTGAATCCTCTCCATCGAACAGCACAATGCAGACACCAACTGGCGGTGGATTCTCCTTCATGATCCTTGCAATCTCAAGAAGAACCGCAACACCAGATGCACCATCATTTGCCCCAAGGATTGGTTTATCTCTGTTTTTCTTGATCGGGTCAAAGTCGGCCCATGGTCTTGTATCCCAGTGGGCACATAAAAGAATTGGGTTATCCTGATTCCCAAAATAAGCGATCAAATTATTTAATGTAGTTTTTGTTCTAAGTTTCTGATTGCTGTATAGAAAGGGCTGCCTTTCGACCCTGTCTGCATATTTGCTGAGCTCGTCCACTAAAAATTTTTGACACCTTATGTGTCCTTCCGAGCCAGGATATCTTGGACCAAAACCGCACTGAATCTTAAGATATCTATATGCACTCTCACTGTCAAATCTTGGAATCTGTGCCACCAGAAAATGACAAGATATAAAATATAGGAGCAATACGGGGAAAAATCTCTTCATCTTTACAATCTTCCAATCTTTGTTTTTTAAATGTATTGAAAAATAGATTCAATGTCAACATTGGTACTTGTATTAGATTTAAAATTTAACTAATTTTTATACATGAAAAAGACAAACAATGACAAACTCATCGATTTTCTATATTCAAGAAAGGCAAGCGGCAGAAAACTGGGGCTGGAAAATATCCGCAATTTTCTTCATCTCATAGGAAATCCCCAGGATAGTTTTCCATCAATACACATTGCCGGAACAAACGGAAAAGGCTCTACTGCAGCAATTCTGGAATCGATTCTGCGTCATTCCGGCCTCAGGACCGGGCTCTATACCTCACCTCATCTAATAGATGTCAGAGAGAGAATAAAGATATGTGGAAAATCGATCCCCTTTAGCGATTTAATTACTTTTCTCTCTCATTACAAATCTCTCATAGAGATTACAGATATCTCATTTTTTGAGATTCTTACTGCACTGGCTTTTACTTATTTTAAAGAAAAGAATGTAGATATAGCTGTCTTAGAGACTGGTCTTGGAGGAAGACTCGATGCAACAAATCTGGTCAATCCTGTATTAACTGTTATCACAGAAATAGGAAAAGATCACACAAAGACTCTGGGAAGAACCCTCAAATCTATCACAAAAGAAAAGGCCGGTATACTTAAACCTGAAGTCCTGTGTGTTGCTGGCATCACTAAAAAGAGAGTCAAAAAACTCCTGTCCCCATTGTGTGATGAGAATGGAATCCCTGTTGTGTTCAGTAAGGAATCGGTGAGAATATCAAACATACGTCTTTCAAAGCATGGAAGCATGTTTGACCTCAAGAGTAAAAGTTTTCATCTCTCAAATCTTTTCCTTCGACTCGCAGGTCGCCATCAAATCTTAAATTGTTCCACTGCGATTCAAGCTGTCGAGGAACTTAAAAAGAAGGGCTGGAAAATTTCTGAAAACGGGATCCGTGCAGGTCTTAAAAATGTGGAGTGGCGAGGCAGACTAGAACTTCTCTGCGAAGATCCAACAATAGTTGTCGACTCTGCACACAACCCCATGGGAATAGATACGCTTGTAGATGCACTCAATACAATCTATAAATATAGAAGTTTGATTCTGATATTCGGGGTTCTGAAAGATAAAGACTACAGAAAAATGTTTCAAAAAATAGCCCCGCTTGCAAACAGAATCATTCTTACAAAGCCTCTTAGCGATCGTGCCCTCGAACCAGAAGCGATTCTTTCGCTTCCACAATCGAAAAACAAGGAGATCGAAATAATCCCTATCATACGCAAGGCACTCTTTCATGCCATAAAAATTGCCACTAAAAATGATATTGTGGTTGCAGCAGGATCTATCTATTTTGCAGGAGAAGTACTTAGAATCTGGGACGAATCAAAAATAAAATAAAAAGGGTTATATCAGAAGTCAAACCTCTGATACAACCCTTTTGTGCTTTATGAGCCTGGACTCAACTATTCTCTTGTTTTTTGTCCCACTGCTCTTTTGTCATTACCTTAATTGGTTCCATCTTTTTCTTGGTTAGTGCCCTGTTGACTCCGGGAAGCTCCTTTTTTATGAAATCTTCAAATTTTGCGCTTGCCCTTTCAATCTCCTTCTCAAGAAGTGTGGTTCTCTCTATCTGAGTCTGTGTAGGACGGCCGGCATACTGTACAACAGATCCATAAAGGCCAACCACCTTTTCACGCAGCTTCTCCTCACCACTTATTCCGCCACTCTGAGTTGCCACAATCGATTTGTTGAGCTCGTCGAGTCTATCTGCAAACGATTCAAGAAGTTTTCTAACCTTGTCTTTCTTTTTCATCCCCTCAGCCTTCTTCTTTGCCTGGTCTCTTGCATCGATCATTGCCTCAGATACGTATGCCAGTCTCTCCTGCATTCCATAGAGCTTCCATACTATTTTATCTCTGAGAGCCCTGTCTGCTGCAGAGTGTGGAGAATCGGGATCTGCCAT
>Ga0190359_1000318_pt1 | contig 33493 bp, 33 predicted proteins | sample 48721823_MG_FD_161269 | JGI IMG/M metagenome (GOLD analysis project Ga0190359, IMG submission 161269) | Hydrothermal vent microbial mat bacterial communities from Southern Trench, Guaymas Basin, Mexico - 4872-18-2-3_MG | ecosystem: Environmental > Aquatic > Marine > Hydrothermal vents >... | reverse complement strand
GCTTAGGAGAAAAGAGTAATAGTTTCTTTGTCGTCTATCTGAATATGCAAGATGCCTGCCAAGTGGGGGCAAGATTCTCTTTTATTGCTAACCTATTGAAATAACGGAGAATAAATCTGGGCCAAGATATTTCTTGCATATGCAGAAGAATTGAGTCGGTACAAAATGTTGTACCGGTTGAAGCTGTGCTAGTAGCATCGGCTAATTAACTGGCTGATATAATTAATTAAAAGTCGGTACAAAAAATTTAACCTTATATGACAATACTATATTTCTTCATTTTGTGTTGCATCAGGCTTTTGGTGATTCCCAGCTTAGCAGCCGCATGGGCCTGAACATTGTTGCATTCTGAAAGTGCTCTGCGTATCAATCTTTCCTCTATTTTTTCAAGGGCTTGAGGAAGGGGCATCCCTGGAGGCACAAATCTTTCTGCTTCCAATTCCACCTGGGCATTGGTAAGCTCCTCAGGAAGGTCTTCCACGGTGATAATTCCTCCACTGCTGAGCACCACGGCTCGTTCGATAACATTCTCCAGCTCACGCACGTTTCCCGGCCAACTATAGTTGTAAAAGGCCTTCCACACATCAGGATGAAGTTCCACCTGCTTGTTTTGATTATCTTTCGTGTATTTGTCCACGAAATGCTTTACCAGCAACGGTATATCGTCTCGTCTTTCCCGCAGGGGGGGGACTTCAATCTGGATTACATGTAGCCTGTAGAAAAGATCTTCGCGGAACAAGCCCTCAGCCACGTCTTCCTTAATATTTCTATTGGAGGCAGAGATAATTCTCACATCTACCTTAATGGTCTTTGTTCCCCCAACCCTTTCGAATTCCATTTCCTGCAACACACGCAGTAGCTTTACCTGCAGTGATGGAGGCATGTCACCAACTTCATCTAGGAAAAGGGTGCCCCCATCTGCTAGTTCAAACCTACCCTTTTTCATGGCAATGGCGCCGGTGAAGGCGCCCTTTTCGTGCCCAAACAATTCACTTTCCAACAAAGTCTCTGTTAGGGCGCCGCAGTTTACGGAAATAAAGGGACCATCCTTACGTGGGCCCGAAAAGTGTATGGCCTTGGCTATCAGTTCCTTGCCGGTCCCCGAAGGGCCGCTTATCAGTATAGAGGCCTTTGAATCAGCCACCTTTTGAATCAGGTCATAGATCCTCAACATGGGCTTGCTCTTCCCAACAATGCTCCCGTAACGAAATCTGTCTGAAAGGGCCTTTCGAAGAAGCCGGTTTTCTTTGATAAGCCGGTAGTTTTCGAGGGCCTTCTTTACGGTCAGCTTAAGTTCTTCATTTTGAAATGGCTTGGTAATATAATCATAGGCCCTCTTTTTCATAGCCTCTACTGCCATTTCGATAGTGCCATAGGCCGTCATCATTATAACAGGAAGATCAGGGTTGATCCTTTTGGTGGCCTCTAATAACTCCATACCACTCATGCCGGGCATCTTCATATCAGTAATCACGAGGTCGAGGTCAGAATCTTTTATTATGTTCAAGGCCTTCTCAGCTTTATCAGTGGTAATTATCTCATAGCCTTCCGGCGCGAGAAGGGCTTCAAGAACAAGAAGGTAGTTTTTTTCGTCGTCCACGATTAGGATGGTCTCCATTACTGCTAGCTCCGATTATGTTAAAGGCCCTTGTTTGGGAAGGGTCACCGTGACGGTAGTGCCCTGTCCTGGTTCGCTTTCTATGGAAATGGTGCCCGCGTGGATTTCTATTATCTTTCTGACTATAGAAAGCCCTAGTCCTGTGCCCCTTTCCTTTGTGGTGAAAAATGGATTAAAAACCTTATTGAGGTCTTCCTTACTGATGCCGCAACCATTGTCGCGGATACTTATGACATACCTATCCTTGTTTTCGCTACCAGTTACCTGAATAAGACCGTTTTCTGAAACCGAATGGATTGCGTTTATAAATATATTCAAAAAAGCCCGGTAAAGCATCTCTGGATCGGCCCTGAGGGGATAATTTCTTCCATCCAGGTTCTCTTTGACCTGTACATGTGATTTTTTCAGCTCAGGTTCCAGGAAATTGAGGTTTTTTTGAATAATCTCACTCAAATAACATTCTCGAATGCTGGGCTTTTGTGGTCTTGCGAAGTCCAGGAACTCTGTCACTATATTGTTGAGTCTGCTAGACTCCTCGACTATTACTGCTGAAAGTTTTCTCTGGGTCTCGTCAGCATGGGGTAGACCTCCCAACAATTCAGCAGTGCTTCGAATAATGCCCAAGGGGTTACGAATCTCGTGAGAAACGCCGGCTACCATCTGACCCAAGGCCGCCAATCGCTCCGCCTGGTGCAATTGAGCTTCGAGTTCCCTTTGCTCTCGAGCTCTTTCTTCTATTGTCTTTTCTGCCTTATGTACAATGAGAAGAAGGGCGAGAAATATAAGGCCCATTATGACCAGGGACAGACCAAAAATGGTGTACTGGAATTTGATGATGGACTGGTAAGGCTTTGTTAAATCCTGAATTATCTCAAAGACTCCCAAGATATAAGGAGTTTCCCCTGCATAAGGATCAATTCCCTTAAAAGGAATGTAAGTACGAAGTTTTTTCTCAGCACCAATTAACTCAATTCCGAGGCCCCAAAGATCCCTTTTTCCAGAAATGAGTCCCGAGCTGTTTTCACCCTTTACCGCTTTGTTGTATCCAAGGCTTTTGGTGACCTTTTTCCCCAGAAGCCTTGGGTCAGTGCTGTAAGCAATCACGCCCTTGCCTATGTCATATATATTTACAAGATCCACATTATAGCCGTGGACCGTATTTCTCACAACGCGATCCATCAACTCATACTGCTCTTTTTCACGCAACTTAATTTTGCCGTAACGGCTCACGACAGGTATGACGAAGTTTTGAAACACCTGGTGGTTAAGGTTTTGGCCAAGTAGCAAGGCATAATTTTCGTGGCTTTTTAATAGCATGTCTTTGGCCTTTTGGGCGACGATTACTGAAAAGGGGAAGCTGAAAGCCAAGAGGACTGCGAAGCTGGCATAAGCAAAGAATTTGACCAGGCGGAAGGGCCTTTTTCTATTTCGGTTTGTTGTAGAAGAGTGCTGCATTCTATAATACCTTTGGGAAGGGGACCTGGCTCATTTTTTAATCCGTCAGAGGCGGACGAGGGTTTAATCTGCCTATGGCGGATTAATTCCCCGCCCCTTGGGGCGATTAAGATGGTTTCCGATTGATACCCCGCTGCTTGCAGTGGGAAAGTTCATTTTTTCATTTTATTCCTAAAAATGGCCCCAGGTCAACCATCCCTTTTTTGCGTAGTTGCAAATGGATTCCTTTGTTGAATACGAGATAGCAAAAAAATATACTGTCTGACGGGGGACAAAAGGCAAGGGCTCTACACCAAGGTAACGAGAATGCAAATATCTGATCTTGCAAAATTACCATATTTAGTTTTCGCGGACGAGCAGGGGAATATATACGATCACCCTTATCTGCGAATGGCGGGGGCGGTTGGGGAAAGAATAGTGTCAGTGGATGGCGCCTGCCTCATCCCTTTACCAGAGTATAGCAAACTGTTTTTCCTGCCAGGCTGCCTTCCCATTGGCATGGATCCAGAAACCGGACGCTTTGTGGTGCTTGACAGCATCGAGGCAGGGGGAAAGAGGTTTAGGCCCTGTGCTGTGGCAGCGTTCTTGGAGCCGGGGTATGTAAGAACCCACTTACCAGCTGCCGAGTACAGTGAAAAAAGGTATTATTTACCCATGTGGTCCTACACTGCGGTGGGATTTGCCGAAGATGGGTACCTGGCCGCGGGTTTTCAAATCGAGTACTGTGAAAGGTGGGACCCTAGAAACTACGATGATCAGCAGTTGTTACCGGCCATTGAGGCATTTCTGTCAGAGGTTCATGACGGTCCCTTGGTGCGCCATCTTGTGAGATGTGCTACCGATAACCATTGTTTTGCAGCCAAGAACCTCTTCCTGAGAAGATGGGAGGCCCCTTTACCGGTTAGCCGAGCGTGCAATGCTGCTTGTCTTGGCTGCCTGTCGGCCCAACCCGATGGGTTGTTTGATGCCTCACATGATAGACTGGATTTCTGCCCGTCCAAGGAAGAGATAGTAAAGATTGCTGTTGGGCATCTCGAAGTTGCTGAAGATGCCATAGTAAGTTTTGGACAAGGGTGTGAGGGAGAGCCCCTGACAGAGGCTAGGCTGATTGCCGAAAGCGTAGCGGAAATAAGAAGCGCAACTAATAGAGGAACAATTAACCTGAACACCAACGGGAGCCTGCCTGGGGCAGTGGAAACAATAGCAGAGGCCGGACTTGATTCCATACGAATAAGCCTCAATAGTGCAAGATCTGACTTTTACAGGGCCTATTATAGACCGCGAGGATATGATTTCGAGGATGTGGTGGAATCCATAAAAATTGCCAGGAAGAATGGGCTCTACACCATGGTAAATCTTCTGGTTTTCCCCGGAGTCTCTGATCAGGAAGAAGAGATTGAGGCCCTTATCGGGCTCATAAAGGAAACAGACCTAAACTTTCTGCATCTAAAAAATCTGAATATTGATCCAGCCTATTATCTGGAATGTATGCCTTCGTCAGGCTCCGAGCCAGTAGGAATGAGGAAGATGACGGAAATTTTGAGATCTGCGCACCCCAACCTTCAATTGGGTTACTTCAACCAGCCGGTGAGAAAATCTGGCACGGGGCATGAGGCCTAAGCTGGCAGGACAAATCCTAAGATTTCTCCTTGCAGTCCAAATCACATTCAAGTGAGCAAAAATTCAACTAGAAATTGACTTCCTGATAAGATGCTCCGAGAATATGCTGGTCGCCTCTTTGCAAATAAGAATGTCTCTGGGCAGGTCAGCACCCTGCGCCCAATGCCCAAAGCCTAATGCCTGGCGCCTAACGCCTCGATTCACAGTCCTATTGTTTTACGGTAGCGCATGCAATTTGCGCCATGATTGTAATGGTCTTCGAATGAAATCTTTTCAATATTTCTATAGGCCTTTTGTCTGGCTCCTTCCAGTGTCTTATCCCCAGCAACCACGTGAAGCACCCTTCCCCCGTGCGTCACAAGGCCCTTTTCTTCATCCTCGTCAACCCCGGCAAAGTAAATGGCGATACCACGTTCTATTTGGTCAAGGCCCTTTATTCGGTGTCCTTTGCCATAACGACCAGGATATCCCTTGTTCCATCCCCGGGAAGCCTTTGACCTGCCTTCCATGGCAATTACATCTACGTAGTATTGATCATTCCACACCTGCTTTACCTGGTCGAGTTTACCCTCCCACACGGCTGTGGCGATTTCAAACAGGTCTGTGCTGAGCTTTCGCGCTAGGACCTCCCATTCGGGGTCTCCATGGCGTACGTTGATCTCGAAAACATCCAGTCTATCGTAGGGGTCCAGATTCAGGCCGAAATAGACCACGCCCTTGTACTTCCAGCCGAGCTTGTTGTAAATGGCGTTAACAGTTGGGTTGACGATTTCCTTAATTATTCTGTTGACGAGCCAAGGGCTCAGTAGCTTGTGTGGGCAATAGCAGCCCGTTCCACCAGTATTGAGATTGCCTCCAAATTGCTCAATTGATGGGGTATCGTCAGGGTCAAAGGCAGGCTTGTAGTCCTGGGCAAACATCTTGAGAGGCATTACGTGTTCGCCATCTAGGTACGCGAAGAAAGATATTTCTGTCCCATACTTTCTTTCCTCCACCACGACCCTGTTCCCCGAATCACCAAATATCTTCTTCACCATTATATCGTGAATGGCCTTCTCGGCCTGTGGCACATCATCGCATACAATCGCACCTTTCCCGGCGGCAAGCCCATTGGCCTTGACCACCACCTGGTAGCCGATGTTTTTGACATACTTGCGAGCATCTTCGGGATTATCAAAGACTCGATACTCGGGCTTGGGGACTCCAATATCCACTAGAAGGTCGTCAGTGAAGGCCCGATCACTTTCTAGGCGGACATATTCCTTTAGAGGGCCAACTGTACGAACCCCCTTGTCATTCAAAAGGTTAATGAGGCCTTCTTCCAAGGGGTTTTCAGAGCCCACGTCTACCAAATCCACCCGTTGCTCAAGACAGAAATCCGCTATCAGCTTGAAGTCTCTCAAGGGAACTCTCTCGATTAAGCCTCTCTGCCCCTTTGGAGTATACGAGATGCCAGGGTTACCCGGCGCAAAGAAGACCTTATCCACGTGTTGGCTGTCGCCGTATTTGTCTGCAAGACAGTGATCTCTACCTCCGGAACCATAAACCAGGACCTTCATAAATCATCTCCTCTAGCTTGCTTCTATTGATTGCTCATGCCGAGCATCATCATAGGCATGGTGATTTTTTCGTAATCAGAAGGAAGCTGGAAAGATTGAGTTTGATACCTTTTTTCTTTTATATTCTTGTAAATCATAACAACGTTACCTTGGAGAGTGGTGGATTCAATTTTGATGGGGTAATCTAGCTTGTTAGAGATCCAAACAATGGTGGGTGAACCGCTAAATTCACCCATCGGGGTTTTTTGAATCAGATCTGTGGCAAACTGTGCGGCCAGGGCTCCAGTAGCCAACAACACAACTGACAGTGTAATGGCTAAAATCCAGACAGACCTGAGTGGAAGGTGTTTATTTGACATAATTATCTCCTTTTTAATGATCAGTGGTTATAGAATAGGATTCAAGAGCAGGTCAATGGAAAAATCCAACACTTGAAGTCCGAGGCTTAAAGATCATTCTTCTCTGTTCAGGCGTAAGGTCCTTTAAGACAAAATCTAGTGGCCTGAGGTGACCGAAATGTGTATGATGATTGGCCAAAAGGATTGTCGCGTGGTAGATTTTTCTATATTTCTGGGAATATTGGAACAGTTTTAGAGAGGGGGGGATACATTCATGAAGGAAGCGATATACAAATACTGGAGAACACGGCTTGGAGAGGTCAAAGGGGCCTTTGAGGCCAATGGCTTTGAATGTTTTATTGCTGACGACGTGGAACAGGCTAAAACAATAGTGCTTGATGAAATATTGCCCAACGTATCTGCGAAGAGCCTCTCATGGGGAGGGTCAATGACCTTTGTCTCCACGGGTCTCTACGACACCCTGGTGGCACATCCTGATTACGAGGTGGTGGATACATATATAAAGGATGTGGGGGAGGAGGAAAAAATAGAACTCAGGAGACGATCCTTGATGGTAGACCTATTTTTTACCGGCACTAACGCTATCACCGAAGATGGCATTTTAGTAAATCTTGATATGTACGGAAACCGAGTAGCAGCACTGACCTTTGGGCCCAAGTACGTAGTGGTCTTATCGGGTAGGAACAAGATCGTCTCTGACATCGATGATGCCATGTTTAGGATAAAGGACTACGCTGCTCCGGTAAATGCAATGAGACTAAATAAAAAGACACCCTGCGTAGAAACATCCCGTTGCCAGGAATGTAACAGCCCCGATAGAATCTGCAATACCTGGACCATTACCCAGAAGTCTTTCCCCAAGGGGCGGATAAAGGTAATCTTGATAAACGATGATCTGGGCTTCTAATGCCATGCCAAGTCGTGTGTATTCATCGGGACGAAGAGTCTGTATGATGGTGCGCTTTTTTTGGAGTAGATAGCAGAAATCATATGTCCGTAGCATACAAGCCCCGCCTTTACACCAAGGTGTTCGTCCAGGTTGCTTTGGCGAATCTCTTCACTGTTTCCAGCTTTGGCATATTTTTTATATTTCCCCTGTACATAAAGGACAAAGGAGGAACAGAGGCAGACATAGGTATAATAATGGGGACCTTTGCCCTGTCATCTGTTCTCTGCCGACCGTGGATTTCGGAGATAATAGACCGGCTGGGAAGGAAACGTAGTTACGCTGCAGGTGTTATGGTCATGGGGATCATACCGTTGGGATATCTTCTTTTAAGAGGAGATCTTGGGCACATATACGGACCACTCGTCCTGTTCAAGAAATCCAGGACAGGGGGGCTTGGCAATTGACAACAGGTAATGTATCATCAAGTGCAGAATATGAAATGGGCTGAGGTTATTTCAGTTTGAAGAATGGACATAGTCCTAGATCAGAACCAAAGGGGGGATAGAAGCGCTTGCAGGCCAGTTGACCCGGGGGAAGTGAACCCTTCAACCACCAGCAAACAAAAGGGGGGAAACAATGGGGGAGCACTGCATTGCAATAGTGAGCGAAGCAGAAGCAAAATTTTACTGTCTTGAACCTGTGCAGTATCCTGAATTGGAGTCTGGCCCAAAGCTCTGCGAAATGGCCAAAATATTGAATCCTGAGAAGAGAATTCCGGACCGGGAGATTTATACGGATTCGAAGACTGGCAGAGGGAGGGCACCTGGAAAAGGGCCCGCCCATGGGTATGACGACCACAGGGAGAAACGGGATGAAGAATCAAGTAAGAAGTTCTCAAGAACGGTAGTGGAAAAGGTCAAAGATTTGGCATTAAGACGGGATGCCAAGATAGTGATCATTGCAGCCCAACCCAAAATGCTTGGCATGTTGCGCCAGGATATACACATATTAAGACGCGAGGGAATAAATATACAAGAGCACACCAAAGACCTCACGAAGCTATCCCCTCGTGAAATCCATGAACATCTGGCAAGGGAGGGATTGGTGCCCCCGTTAAGGAAACCGTCAAGATGAGTTAGAACCACTTCGGTGACTATAGGAATTTCTCAGGTGGTCGTCTTTCGGGAACCCTTTTTCTCTGTCTCCTGTGGCCAATCTACACGGGCAGGACATATAGCCTAACGATCCTTGTTAATGAGTAGGCCCTGTAGCAGGTCAAAACCTTTGTCTCTATCCTTATTAAAGTAATAGCCCTTTGGTTCTTGAATTTTTCGTAACATCTCGTAAAGTTTTTCAACTTCCCTCATGGTCTTGACCCTTCTTTGTTGTTTGGCGTCGTTAAGCCCTCTCTTTGGACATCCCACTTGCTGAAGCCCTAATGGACCTAAAAGCTGGTTGTCAGCTTGGATCCAATTTGTAATGGACTTTACCATTAGATAATGTTATCTGACAAGATTCAATTACTCCTAGAAAACGGCTGAACGTGCGCCATACGTGTTTAATCCGCCAGAGGCGGACGAGGGTTTAATCTGCCTATGGCGGATTAATTCCCCGCCCCGTGGGGCGGTTAAGATGGTTTCCGATTGATACCCCGCTGCTTGCGGCTGGGAAGTTCATTTTGATAGGTTGTTGGAGGTTAAATCAATGGTTCTTAGTTTGATGCGTAGGCATGCAAAGTCATATCTCATCAAATTCCTTATCGGAATAATCGCCATAGTTTTCATTTTTTATTTCGGATACTCTTTCCGCTCTCGAAATGTTGTGAAAATTGCAGTAGTTAATGGCGAAGTTATCGGTGCCTTAGAATATGAAAAGGCATATAGAGATCTTGTGGAAAGCCTGAGAAGACAATACAAAGATATGTGGAATGACAGCCTCGTAAAAAAACTAAGGCTGCGACAAAGGGCCCTAGAAGGTCTAATTGAAAGGAAGCTTATAAGCCATGAGGCAAAGCGCTTGGGGTTGAGCGTAACCAAGGAGGAAATTCAGAAGGCAATCATGGAGTACCCTGCTTTTCAGGTTAATGGACAGTTTAGCATGGGAAGATACCGGGCGTTGCTCAGGCAAAACCGAATGAAGCCAGAGGATTTTGAGCAGTCCATAGCCATGGATCTCTTGCAAAGGAAAATTCGGGGCCTACTTTGGTCCTTTATACCCGTTACCGAGCAAGAGATTAAAGATAGGTATAAATTCGCGAACGAAAAGGTAAAAATAGCCTATGTGATGTTTAGCCCCTTACGGTTCAAGAAAAGTATTAAAGTGAAGGAAAAGGACCTTGAGGCCTTCTTTGAAAGGCACAAAGAAGAATTCAGGATACCTGAAAAGATAAAGGTAAGATACATTGTTATTGACCCCGATGATTTCAAGAATAAGGTTAGAGTTACTGATCAGGATGTCAAAGAATATTATGAGGATAACTTTGAGGCGTTTAAAGTAAAGAAACAGGTAAGGGCAAGGCATATCCTTTTCCGCCTGCCGCCCGACGCAACAAAAGAACAAGAGGAGAAGGTCAAGGACAAAGCAGAGAAGGTGCTCAAAGAGGCTCGGGCTGGCAAGGATTTTGGCGAATTGGCCAAGAAATACTCAGAAGGCCCGACAAAGTCCAAGGGCGGCGACCTGGGCTATTTTAGTAAGGGGATGATGGTTAAGGCCTTTGAGGATGCAGCATTTAAGTTGAAAAAGGGCGAGGTAAGCGACCTGGTGAGAACGCAGTTCGGATACCACATTATCAAGGTGGAGGATATAAAGGAAGCCAGGACAAAGAGTCTGGACGAGGTTAAGGGAGAAATCAGAAATCTCTTGATTGAAAACAGGTGCAAGGAGTTGGCCTATGACAAGGGACTGGGGCTAATTGACCAAATGCCCTACGAGGTGGACCTGCAAAAGTATGCCAAGGAGCACAATCTTGCTGTAAAGGTTACCGATTTCTTCTCAAAGGATGAACCAGTCCCTGGGCTGGGGGGGGGCGCCAGGCTCAAGGAGTCACTGTTTGCCCTGGGCAAAGAGGAAACCACAGACCTTATTGAACTCAATGGGAAGTACTACATTTTTCAGGTGGCCGAAAGAAGGAGCTCATACGTCCCAAAGCTTGATGAAGTGAGAGACAAGGTAAAAGCTAGCTTCGTGTCAGATCGGGCGGCTGAGGCAGCAAAGGTAGCCGCAGAAAAATTCCTAAAAGAGGTGCGCTCGGGAAAAGACTGGGATGCACTGGTAAAAAAGAATGGGCTCAAGACAGAGCACACAGATTATTTTACCAGGACCGGAGGCGTCCCAAAGATAGGGTATGCTCCTGAGCTTCAAGAAATGGCATTCTGTTTGTCGGAAAAGAGTCCCTACCCTGAGACTGTATTTCAGAACGGCTTGGGAAGCTTTGTGATAAAATGGGAAGGCAGGCAGGATATAGATCCAAAACAATATGAGAAGGAAAAGGAGAAGTACCGCACAGCCATCCTTTATGGCAAACAGAACAGGTTGTTCGAGCAATGGCTAGAGGCCCTAAAGGCAAAGGCACATATTGAGTTGATTACGCCGGTGGAAAAGGGGTGATTATTTGTAGGCCTTAGCTAGTGGCGCCAGGCCTCTCCATCTGCGTTTCAATTGGGTATTTCCTGTCGCCCAGCACCAGATAAAACTTGCCTTCTTCCTCGACTATTTTTTCTGTTAACTGATAATAGGCGGGCCGGAGAAACCGGGCGGGAAACTTGCCGTCCTTTACCCTGCAATAAAGAACCTCCTGATTTCCCACAAAAAGAGTCTCAGGAACCAGATTCTCTTTGGTGCCATCGTTTAGGTGAATTACGGCCCTTTCCAATGCCCCATTTTCCGCCATAAAGTTCACTTGCCTTACAACAAATGCGGTGTCTTCAACCTCCACATAGCATCGCTGTCCGTTCCAGTTAACAATATATCGACCCTTTTTATCCAGCTCCATGTGTTCAAGGAAAAACTTTATGAAGTCCGGTCGTATAATCTCAGCACCCTCGTGATACCATTTGCCTTCCTTGTCGATGTATATCAAGCAAGGGGGTAGGTCTTTAAATTCTTTGTCATTGGGCATACTATTTTCTCCTCCTCCTTCGCCGCCTCCGATCTTTTCCACCCGAGGCTTTTGGTACTTTGATCCCCTTTTGTCTTAACCAGTCAGCCGCTTCCTCATGAAGGTCCCTCAAAGGAGAGCGTACTAAAATGGCCTTGTACATCTCGATCTCTGCCAGCTCATCGCTCAAACCTAAACAGTGTGAGAGCCTGCCCGCTTGGCCAGGATGCGCAGCAACAAAGGCCTTGAAACGCTTAACATCCCTTTGCCTCAAGATTCTGTTCAGCCCACGGTGAAAATTCGCGTATCCTTGCTCGACCTCTCTCTCGTCCATGGCTAAATGCGGCGGCACAGGGCGCAGGGCATAAGGCCTAAGGAAAACGCCTGGTTACGTAATCACACCTTTCGCCTTGAGCATCCAACCCCATGCTTTTAGAGTTTTTTTGCCTTGACTAACTTGGAGTCTCTCGAATTTGCTTAGGGATTCCAATTATAATGAAAAATATAAGCCATGTGGTCCGGCAGGTCAATGTTGCCTTCGCCAAATCCTGCTTGACAACTCTTGGGGTTTCCATAACAATTAGGAATCATTAAAGGTTCTGACCGATTTTGTTAACAGCGATTCAGGGAGGGTGATTATGCCTGATGCGAGCGGAATGATGGATCAGCGAAATCCCTCGGAGCTAGGAACGACAACCACTGCCGAGGCGGGGAAATACATCAAGGGAGCACAATTCGTTGACTGGGGAATGAGAAATCGTCTGTCAAGGCTTATAAGAAACGATGGGCACTGCCAGTTTCTGCCCATTGACCACGGATATTTCCAGGGACCTACCCGGTGCCTTGAAAGACCGGGCGAGACAATAAGAGAGCTACTCCCATATGCAGATGGGCTATTTGTTACCAGGGGAGTACTTCGGAGTTGTGTAAGCCCTGACACTAGTACTCCAATAATCTTACGGGTCTCCGGTGGTACTTCGGTTGTAGGCAGTGATCTTGCAGATGAGGTGATCACAACCTCCGTTGAGGAGATAATCCGCCTTAACGTTGCCGCTGTGGGGCTTTCCATTTTTGTTGGAAGCGATTACGAGAAACAGACCCTAGAGAATCTTTCGATACTGATCAACGAATGTGAAGACTACGGTATCCCGGTAATGGCGGTTACTGCGGTAGGAAAGGAACTGGAAAAAAGAACGGCTCGCTATTTGGCACTTAGCTGCAGGATCGCTGCAGAGTTGGGAGCCAAAATTGTTAAGACCTATTACTGCGCTGATGGTTTTGAAAAGGTGGTAGACGGATGTCCTGTTCCTGTTGTTATAGCAGGAGGGCCCAAATGCGAGAGTGAGCTTGAGGTCTTTGAATTCGTCTATGACGGAATGCAAAAGGGTGCCATAGGAGTCAATCTGGGACGCAATGTATGGCAGAACCCGCATCCAGTGGCCATGATGAGGGCATTAAATGGCATCATCCATGATGGCCTGAATCCAAAGCAAGCCCTAGATAGATATAGAGAATTACAGGAAACCGATTAAAAGACTAAGCAAGAATACCAAATGAAATCGGTTTTTGGAGAGGCGTGATAGTTGACACTAACTAGCCAACGGCAAGCATGGTATCACTGATAATGCTAGTGCCTGATGGCCGGGTGCCAACCAGCTTTAGGTGAACATATGCGCGTATTAATGTATTACAGCAACAATGACGTGCGGGTGGAAGAAATGCCGGTGCCCCAGATAGGGCCAGGCGAGATTCTGATGAAGGTAATCTCCAGTGGCATCTGCGGCAGCGACGTCATGGAATGGTATCGAAGGGACAAGGTGCCGTTGGTGCTAGGTCACGAGGTGGCAGGCGAGGTGGTGGAAGTAGGCAAGGGGGTAGAGAAGTTTAAGCCCGGGGATCGCATCACAGCCACTCATCACGTTCCGTGCAATACATGCCATTATTGCCTCAGTGGACATCACACCATGTGCGAGATGCTACTCAAAGGAACGAGGTTTTATCCAGGCGGCTTTGCTGAATACGTAAGGATACCGTCTGTAAATGTAGACAGGGGTGTATTTACTATTCCGGAGGGGGTCTCATTTGATAGGGCCTCGTTCATGGAGCCACTGGGATGTGTGTTAAGGGCCCAGAGAAATGCGAAATTAAGGCCAGGCCAATCGGTCCTGGTGTTAGGAAGTGGCATATCCGGTTTGCTCCATGTGGGTGTTGCTAGATCCATGGGGGCGGGACTAGTGGTTGCGGCAGACACCATAGACTATCGGCTGGAGAAGGCAAGGGAGATGGGGGCCCATGTTGTTGCCCGCGCTGATGATTCTGTTGCAGAGATAGTTCGGGAAAACAATGATGGCTACTTGGCGGATGTGGTAATAATTTGCTATGAAGGGTTCATTCCCCTGGCACTAAGGTGTGTGGAAAGAGGAGGGACAGTTCTATTTTTTGCAGGTGCATCAGAAGATGCCAGGATACCCAACACCATCAATTCGATCTTTTGGCGAACTGAGGTGACACTGGCCAGTTCTTACGGAGCAGCACCTGTGGACTGTGATCTCGCCTTGAAGCTAATCAAGGCGAACGCAGTGGCCGTGGAAAAAATGATTTCTCACAGACTGAGCATGGAAGAAGCCACAGAAGCGTTTGGCGCTGTGTGCTTGCCCACTAAACATCAATGCATAAAGGTCATCGTAAAACCCCATCAATAATTTCAGCGGAAGGAGGACAGTCATGAGTGCAGTATATAGTGCAGACTTTGAGAAGGCCATTGAAATCGGACGTCCACCAAACATAGTTAAGCTCTTCCCCAACTCCAAGGCATTAATAGTAAGCGGCAAGGTCATTGACAGGGCCATGATCAAGAACGGTAAGGCCATGACCATTGCTGCCAATGGCAGAAACTATTTTGTTATACGGGGCGCACTGGCTGCTGCCCAAAGAGCCAATGCCGCAATAATCATCGAGATTGCCAAGTCAGAGGGAGGAAGAAGCGCTTACTGCGCTGTAAATTACTGGAACATAGCAAGGCAAGTGGATGCCATTTGCAATGAGCTGGGCATTACGGTGCCCGTGGCGGTCCATGCAGATCACTATGGAATAAAGAGCAAGAAAGATGTGGAGGAAGCAAAGGTGGAGATTCCTTCCCTGTTTGATGCGGGGATAACCTCTATCGCCATAGATGCGTCCCATTTGCCTGATGATGAAAATCTCCTTGCCAATATAGAGCTCAGTTCCTATGTCCCCAAGTGGGCAGGATATGAGACCGAGGTGGGAGAGATAAAGGGCAAGGAAGGACTTTCCACACCCCAAGAGGCCCTTTTCTTGATCCAGGGCCTAAATGCCCACGAGATATTCCCGGACTGGATAGCCCTTAACAATGGTACTACCCATGGCATTGAGGAGAGTGACCAGGGCATACAGGTAGAACTGACAAAAAAGATACATAAGGCCCTGGAACCGTATGGGGTATCAGGGGCACAGCATGGCACTTCGGGTAATAATTCCGACCGGCTGCGTCGCATAGCGCAAGAGACCAACACCACCAAGGCAAATGTGGCCACTGCCCTTCAGATGATTAGCTGGGGTGTGAAGGTTAACGACTATGGTAACGCGATCCTTGATGAGAACGGCGAGTTCGCAAAGATGCCTGATCAAGGGGTGACAGAAGAGCTTTGGACGGAAATGGTAGCCTACGCAAAGGAAAATGGATGGAAGGGCGGTAATTACAAGAAGTTGAATCTTCCTTTTGAGAACAAGCTCCACGCACAGCCTCCAGAAATTCGCCAAAGAATGGCCAAGGGTGTAGAGGATTTTGTGTATAGCTTGCTCACAAATGTCTTTAATGCGGCCGACACCGCTCCCCTCGCCATAGAGGCTATATTGGAGGCTGGATCCTATGATCTAGGGCCCAAGGCTGACAGATTGGAAGACCCTGAGGAGTGGACCGAAGATAAGATTCGGGAGAAGGCCAAGAAACTCAGTTCGGATAAGGGCCTAGAAGGCGATTTTGACGATTAACAAAGGCAGGCATTAGGCGCAGGGCTTAAGGCCCGCGGGATAAGACTTTAGGACAAAGAAATCGGATCAGCAATAATTACCTGGCGAGGGGATTTTGAACAGGGCTGTGGAAACAGATCATATTTGGATAAAGGACCTGCGGGAAAGGGAGCAGGTGGAAGGCCTATATGTGGTAAGGCAGAAAAAGACGGGGGTTACCCGTAAGGGTGACCCCTTTGTTAGTATCACCCTTGCTGACCGGACAGGAGAGATTGAAGCCAGGATATGGGAAAAGGCTGACGAACTTGGTGCTCTGTTTAGTGAGGGGGATGTGGTCAAGGTCACTGGTACAGTGAACTCATACAGGGACCAAATTCAGCTCACCATAATGGCACTGGGACCATGGGAAGGGGAGGTGGACCAGTCCATTTTCATGGAATCTACCCAAAAGGATATTTCCCAGATGCTGGCCTCCCTGATGGCTATTTTGCAGGAAGTGGGCGATCCGGATCTCAAGAAACTATCGCACAAGTTCCTCAATGATACTCAATTCATGGAACGGTTCAAGAAGGCTCCGGCAGCAAAGCATTTTCATCATAACTATCTTGGGGGATTGCTAGAGCACACCCATTCTGTCTGCGAACTTGCTCGGTTGATCTCTGCACACTATCCAGAGCTTGATCGAGATCTTCTTATAACTGGGGCCTTCCTTCATGACATAGGTAAAATCAAAGAACTAAGCTATGACCTCCATATTGACTATACAGATGAGGGGAGGCTGGTGGGACATCTTGTGCTTGGCTGTGTAATGCTAGAAGAGAAAATAGATCAAATAAAAGGATTTTCGCAAGAAATTGCATTGCGCTTGAAGCACCTAATACTGAGCCACCATGGGGAGTTCGAGTTCGGTTCCCCAAAGCGACCCAAGTTCAAGGAGGCCTTTGCACTTCACCTTATTGATGACCTGGATGCCAAGATGAATGGGCTCGGGAGATTTATGGAAAGGGACACCAAAGAAGGGTCCTGGACCGAATATAACAGGCTCTTCGAAAGATATTTTTTAAAGGGGCACATGGACTCATTGGGAGAACCCCAAGACAATGGGGAAGACCTAGAGGACAAGCAGGAGAGGCTTTTTTGATATGCATAGGCAAAGGCGGAAGTTCCTATGGTGGTTAGGTGGCGGGCTTATTGCCACTGTGGGCATATTTTTTTTATCTATGATAAGAGGTATCTTATATCGAATAAAAGCGGAGACAGCGCCAAAGTACCTGCCTGTTGATCTACCTTCAGGTGTAACATTCCATGACGATGTCATTGTTTATCGTGATGCGGACGAATTCATAATAATGTCTGCTCGTTGCACCCACCTAGGCTGTATGGTAGATACAAGACAAGGCGAAGAACTTGTGTGCCCGTGCCATGGGTCAAGATATTCCATGGATGGCAAGGTATTGACTGGTCCGGCTACACGAAACCTTGCCAGGCTCAGATACCGGATCGATTCAAAGGAGAAGAGAATAGTAATTGAGCCACCCCCCTAATGAAAGCCCTTCCTTAATGAGGCGATTCTTCAATTCCTGGAGCATTATTTTACCTCTGCCAGGACTTCTAAGCCACGCGGCCATGTTCATCGTCATAGGTTCAGGTATTGCGCTGGCCCTGGCCTACGACGTAAACAAACCCTATGATGCCCTGCAGGTGATGATACTCAGCAACCCTGGAGCCACATTCATCAGGGGCATCCACTATTGGAGTTCGCAATTTTTTTTGGTCCTTACAGGCCTTCATTTTGCAGATCAGTTGTCGAGAAATGGTGAAAGGGAAATAACCCCGGGGTCGTGGCTACAACTCTGCCTAGTTGTGCCAACGTTAATATTCTTGATGATCTCAGGTTTCATCCTAAAGGGTGATAGGTCTGGCATTCTTGCACGGGAGGTTTTAGATGGCCTTTTAGGTGTGGTTCCCATTGGTACAAGCATTCTAAAGTTCTTGTTCCTGGGCAGTTCACATACACTCCAGGTGGTTTATCTTCACCATGTTGCTACTGCCACCCTGGTCCTCCTTGTACTCACCCTAAGACACGGGGAACGGGTTTGGCCAGAGCCCAGATCCATCATATATGTCCTTGGCTTTTCCATGGTCTTGGCGGCCGTTTTCACCCCGGGACTAAATGCAGAAGCATCTGGTGTTCACGTTAGAGGTCCTTGGTACTTTGTTGGGCTTCAAGAGATCCTTCACTGGACCAGTAGGCCCATATGGGTTGTTGTTCTTGGAATGGCGGGATTTGTCTTTTTGTTCGTGTTGCCTTTTGTGCCCAAAGGTTGCTCAAGGAAAATCAAATGTACAATACTTGCTTGTCTCATAGTTTACCTGTCATTGATAGTTATTGGGATATTTTTTAGGGGAACCAATTGGGAGCTGATATGGCCCTTGGCTAACTCATGAATGGTGGAAAGACACTAACAAGGTATCTGCCCCCGATTGTGGCGGCCATAGCCGCTGCGGTCTCCTTGCTGTGGTTTTGGGCTTCGCCCAATAGGGGGGTGAGGAAGGTCCCGAAGGTTATGGGGCATCGTGAAGGCTGTTTGGTATGCCATTTGCCCATGAGCGGATTCGAAAAGGCACACGATCCCAACTCTATAGGATGTTTTTCTTGTCACCTGGGAAATCCCTTTACCATGAATAAATCTGCTGCCCATAAGGGCATGGTATTGATTCCTGGGAACCTGGATTATGCCTCCCGCACATGCGGTACGTCCGAGTGCCACCCCTTGTTGTCCAAGAACATCAATACCTCATTAATGGCATCAGGCCGCGGACTTGTGAGCGTTGACCGATATGTTTTTGGAGAAACTGCTTTTCCCAATGATGATGGCCATCTTTCCAAACTGGGCGACTCGCCCGCTCAAGACCATCTTCGCAAGCTATGTGCATCATGTCACTTGGCGAAACCAAAAACACAGCCTGCACCAATTAGTCAGATTTCCAGAGGCGGGGGGTGTACAGCATGTCACCTGAGTTATAGCCCGGAAGCAAGCGCAGCCCTTGAGGAGTATAAACAAACGCGAAAGCCCCCCAAGACCCATCCATCTTTGACAATTCGGGTTACCAAAATTCATTGTTTTGGGTGCCATAGTCGATCAGGTAGAATCTCCACCAACTATGAAGGATGGCACGAGACAAGACTATCACCGCATGATGTAACAGAAAACACTAGATTTCGGGTTCTAGAAGATGGCAGGGTCTTTACCAGAATCAGCCCTGATATCCATTTTGCCCGTGGCATGGAATGTATTGATTGCCATACCTGGCGCGAGGCCATGGGAAACGGAAAGCAATACTTCCATGAAGAGGAACAGGTGGAAATAAGCTGTGAGGATTGTCACCCACTACGTAAACCAGCTACGCTTGCTCCCTCAAAACTAGAAGGTATTGATCAAAATATAGTCAAACGAAGGGAGGCATTGGGATCTTTGAGCAATGTTGTTCTAACTTCAAAGACAAAACGGCCTTTGTTGAACGTGACTGTTGACATAGAGGGACAGTTATTGGTGATAGGGAAAAACTCGGGCAAGGTCTATCATCCCAAGGCTCCGGCAGCCGTATGTTCGAATCAGATCCCTGGCCACAGGCGACTTACATGCCAAAGCTGTCATACTCCTTGGGCGCCAAGTTGTATCCAATGTCATACATCGTACGATAAAGAGGGTAGGGCAGTGGATCACGTCACGGGAAAGCAGATGAAGGGAAGGTGGATAGAAAGAAGGGCAGAGATGTTTCCCCGGCAACCCTCCCTAGGGGTAAAGGTTCTGGACGGGAAAGAAAAGGTGGATACATTTATTCCAGGCATGATACTCACAATCGACCTCAACGGATACCCTGATGGCTCATCAAAAAATCAGGGCAAGATATTTCGCAGGTTATATGCACCAACATCAGCTCATACCACCTCAGAAAAGGGGCTTGAGTGCCAGAGTTGTCATATAGATGGTGTTGTTATGGGGCTAGGGGAAGGGTTGTTTTCGATAAAGCAGGATGCTTCCAGCAGCCAACGTGTAATCTTCAGATCGTTGTTTGCCAAGAGGGATGAAGATGGGCTGCCACAGGATGCCTGGACCGGTTTGTGGAGTGCGCGGGCGGGCATGGTTTCCACGCGTCTTGGTGCTCGGCCCTTAAGCCCCACAGAACAAGTCAGAGTGCTGAGAGTTGGCGTGTGTCTCATATGCCATCGGGCCGATGATAAAGGGATCGACAAAATCTACGAGGATTTTGAGTTAGCCCTGGGACGTCTTAGCCCTAGGTGCCGATTGCCGGATCAACTGAGCGTCGAGCCGAAAACACCTGGGAAATGATCATCCCTAGCACCATTAATAAGGCACCCAGCATTTCTCTTGAGCTGAGAACTTCATGTAAAATTACATACCCGGCCAACGCAGCAAAGGGCGACTCAAGGCTCAGGATAATAGCTGCATGGGACGGGTGTGCATATTTTTGTGCTACCACTTGAAGTGTATAAGCAGTTCCCACAGACAGCAAGCCAGCATAGAGGATTGGTATTGTGGCCCTTAACAACGCTGGAAAGGTGATATGTTCAAAAAATACCGCAATAACGAGGCTTATCACTCCACACATAATAAATTGCCAGAAGGCCAAAAGCAGCGGCTCGAACTGCTTGGTGAATCGGTCCACGGCAAGCACGTGAAATGTCCAGAAAAAGGCACCTATAAGTACGAGAAGGTCACCCTTTTCTATGGTAAATCCCTGTTTGATGCTTAACAAGTAAAGCCCAATGATTCCCATTGTTGCACCAAGCCACGTGGAGGAACTGGTCTTTCTGTTAAAAAGGGTGCCACAGATCGGCACTAGGATTACGTATAGGCCAGTGATGAATCCTGCCTTTCCAGCAGTTGTAAACACTATTCCCACCTGCTGAAGAGATGCGCCCCCTGTGAGCAATAGGCCAAGAATCACGAATTCTTTTTGCAAGGGATTGCCCAGCCAAAAGGAGCCTGGGTTTACAACGGAATTCGTCTTGAATCGGATAAAGGGGATTAACACCATGGCGCCCAGCAGAAACCTGATCCCGTTGAAGTAAAAGGGGGTAATATGCTCCATTCCAATGCGCTGTGCCACAAATGCCGTACCCCATATAAGAGAGGCCAAGAGCAGTAAGGAGTCATATTTAAGGCTCTCATGTTTCACTTTCTTAAGTCCCTTTCCCATAGTTGGTGCCTCGCTTCTTAACATTGATAAATGGCTATTTGCAAGGAGTAAAGTGGGGGGTTTTGCTGTAGCCGTGGGGGTGCGGGCGGGATTTTGGGCTTATCGGGGCAGGAGCTTGGCAGGGCTGATCAAAACAACCTTCTTTGAAAATCTTCTTCCTTTTCCAGAGGTATGCCAAGATGCTTATAGGCCCTCTTGGTAGCTACTCTTCCTCTCGGCGTTCTCTTAATATATCCGCATTGAATCAGGAAAGGCTCATACACATCCTCTAGGGTATCTTTTTCTTCACTCACAGCCGCAGATAGGCTATCGAGGCCGATGGGTCCGCCATCGAACTTCTCTATTATGGTTGAGAGGATATGCCGATCCATTTTGTCCAGGCCCTTGTGGTCCACTTCCAACAGGTCGAGGGCGCGGCTCGCCACTTCTCTTGTAATTACTCCATCGCCTTCCACCTGGGCAAAATCCCTGACTCTCCTCAACAGCCTGTTGGCAACCCGAGGTGTTCCCCTTGCCCGTGTTGCTATTTCCATGGCGCCGTCTTCCGTGATGGGAATATCCAGAAGCTTTGCAGATCTGGTAATAATTTTCTTGAGATCCTCTGGCTCATAAAACTCTACTCGCAGGATCACGCCAAACCGGTCCCGAAGTGGGGGGGTGAGAAGCCCGGCCCTGGTGGTAGCACCCACAAGGGTAAAAGGGGGCAGGGGTATCTTCATTGTCCTGGCTGACGGTCCTTGGCCGATGATGATGTCCAGCTTGTAATCTTCCATTGCCGGATAGAGGATTTCTTCAACCACGTGGTTGAGCCGATGAATTTCGTCGATGAAAAGGACATCCCTTGCCTGAAGACTTGTGAGGATGGCTGCAAGATCACCTGGTTTTTCGATTACAGGACCGGATGTGCTCTTAATATCGACCTCCAACTCATTGGCAATGATGTGGGCAAGGGATGTCTTGCCCAGCCCCGGGCTGCCGTGGAGTAACACATGGTCAAGGGCCTCGGTCCGATTTTTGGCCGCCTCTATGAACACCCTGAGGTTTCTCTTGATTTCCTTTTGCCCCACGTATTCCTCTAAGGTGCGGGGCCTAAGGCTCACCTCAGCAGGTGCGTCATCGCCAAGGGGTTCGGGGTCTGTGATTCTATCCGCCATTCTACTCGCAGGCGACTATGAGAGCAGCCGCAGGGCCTCCTTTATCAGGGCTTCTAGCGAATCATTATTAACTGTTTGGCTGGCTTTGTCCACTGCCTTTTTCGCTGCATTTGCAGAGTATCCCAGGTTTACCAGTGCAGATAACGCATCGGAGCTGAGCCGCTCATCAAGGGGGGCAGCCGGTTGCGGGACCTCCATTTTTTCGCCACCAAGACGGGCGGCCTTATCTTTTAGTTCCAGAACGATTCGCTCGGCAGTTTTCTTCCCCACGCCAGGGATTGCCTTGAGCCGATTGGAATCGCCAATGGCAATGGCCTGGACTAGCTCTTGCGGGCCAATACCAGAAAGGATGTTCACGGCAAGCTTTGGCCCTATTCCTGAGACAGAAATTAGGAGAAGAAAAAGATCCTTTTCCAGGCTAGAGGAAAATCCAAAAAGGGAAAGGGTATCCTCTCTTACATGAGTATAAATATGAAGGCTTACCTTTTGGTCCTGCTCAGGCAAGGCATAATAGGTTGAGAGGGGCACGAACACTTCATAACCAATGCCACCTGCCTCAACTATTATTGATTGGGTACTTTTTCGGAAAAGTTGTCCTGTCAAATAGGCAATCATTCAATTATCTGTTATCCAATGCCTGTACAAAGGTTATGCCACCATTTTAACCCACCACAAGCCACTGGCGGGCAGGCCCGCCTGCATCGGGCAGGCCCGCCTGCGTCGGGCAGGCATTCCATTATTCCTTTATCTGTGCTTCTACCTTGCAAACTGTGCCCAATTAGCATGGCATATGGCCGCAGCCAGGGCATCAGAAGTATCATAGCCCAGATCTTCCTTTAGACCTAATATTACCTTTACCATTGATCGAACCTGATTCTTAGAGGCCCTGCCATATCCCACCACAGCTTTCTTAATTTCCAAGGGTGAGTATTCGAAGATCTTTACTCCGCATTGCACTGCGGCTATCATTACCGCCCCCCTCGCATGTCCCAGCTTAAGACTGCTTTTGACGTTTTTGGCATAAAATACCTCTTCAACCGCCATTTCCTCGGGGTTGAACTGCTTCATTAGATCAACCATTGACTGGAATATTGAGTGAAGCCGCTCATAAAACGGGATGTTGGGAGGGGGAGATACGTAACCATATCCTGCGCACGTCAGGCCTCTGGTTGTTCTTTCTATCAATCCATAACCAGTTGTTCGGGAGCCGGGGTCAACGCCCAGCACGATCATTAGCTAAGGGCCTCCATAACCTCATCAGGAATATCAAAGTTGGCATATACATGGCTGACATCGTCGTTATCTTCTAAGGCCTGCATCAAGCTAAGCATCTGTTGCGCCTTTTTGCCGTCCAATTTTACTGTGTTCTTGGGAATCATGCTTATTTCCGCCACAGAATATGGAATGTCTGCATCCTCTATTGCCCTTTTAACTGTCTCGAAGTCACCTGGTTCGGTTATGACCTCGAATTCAGAATCACCCTCTTTTACATCCTCTGCACCTGCTTCCAATGCCAGGTCAAGGAGTTTTTCTTCATCAACCTTGTCCTTTTCAATGACAATAAGTCCCTTTTTCTCAAATAACCAAGCAACGCACCCAGGCTCTCCGAGACTGCCTCCGTGCCGCTCAAAGAGGTGCTTTACCTCAGCCACCGTGCGGTTCCTGTTATCAGTAAGGCAATCAACAAGGACAGCGACACCTCCTGGTCCATAGCCTTCATAGCTCGCCTCCTCGTATGATGCTCCTTCCAGTTCTCCTGTACCCTTTTTAATGGCCCTTTCAATGTTCTCCTTGGGCATATTTTCGGCCTTTGCAGCGGCTATAGCGGCCCTTAGACGTGGATTTCCGCTAGGGTCACCCCCTCCCATTCTAGCTGCAACTGTAATTTCTCGAATAAGCTTGGTGAATATCTTTCCTCGCTTGGCATCAGCAATGCCTTTCTTATGCTTGATTGAACTCCACTTTGAATGGCCGGACATTCCATATCCTCCTACTAAAAAATTGTTCTTTTTCTTCCCATAACGTATATTTCCCGGCTTCCTTTTCGCACCGCCTTTGGCCGGAAGGCCTTGGTGATGCTGAAGCACCGAGAAATTTCTGATCTAAACGCCCTGAGCTCTTCACTTTCAAATACTTTGCAAAGAAATGAGCCATTTGCGGTCAGGACAGACAGGGAAATCTCCAATGCCCTTTCGGCCAGTTCCATTGATCGTGCTGTGTCGGCTGACCTAATACCAGAGGTGCGGGGCGCCAGATCACTCAGCACAACATTGACTTGGCCCAACTGCGACACAAGCCAGTTTGTATCGATCGTTAGGATATCCAACTGGTAAAAACGAAAGTTTGGAGCCCTTAAGGATTCAGGCTCTTTTAGGTCTATACCTATCAACTCGCCTTTGGCGCCAATCTTCTTGAGCGCATATTGTGACCATGACCCTGGATGGCAACCGAGATCCAGGACCCGGTGTCCCCTTTGGATCAGGTGATATCTATTATCAATCTCTTGCAGCTTGAAAATGGACCTGGCAAGCCAGCCCTTTTCCTTTGCTTGACGCGCATAATGATCTTGCCATCTATTTTTTTTCATCAAAACAATGGGTTGCACACGCCAATCAAGCATGTGCAAACATCTCATGTGTCCCGTAATTTACTGTTGTTATTAGCACATTAGTCAGGGGTTTGCAAAAGAAATGTCCTTCTACAAGTTGAGAGAGATTTCTGTGACAGATCCTCCCAATCATATAAAGGCAATGGCATCAATTTCGACCTTTGCGCCAAGTGGAATGCCTGAGACAGCAAGACAAGTTCTGGCGGGTAAGTCCGTAGTAAAAAAATTTTCATATACCTCGTTGAACTTTGGATAGTCATCTATGGAGGCAAGGTAAACATTAACCCTTATGAGCTTATCCATTGAAGAGCCCGCTTCCTCGAGTATGATCTTGAGGTTTTCAAGGGCCAAGGCAGACTGCTCTTCAATTGTCCCAAGGACCGGGGCATTGGTCTCAGGGTCAAGAGCTATCTGTCCGGAAACATAGATAAGCCCCTCATGAATAATTGCCTGAGAGTACGGTCCCCCAGTGAAGGCGGCCTTATCAGTGTAAAATGCCTTTTTCTTGGTACCTTCCATTGCCATGACTCCGTCAAGAAATGTAGATCATCTTCTATCCGAAAAATAGTAATTCAGTGGACGCTAAATGCCGCACATCTTTCTTACTTCTTCGCTTGAGATCAACTCATTCACCTTCCCCTGGTAGCAGATCCTGCCATCGTCTATTATATACCCGTAGTCACTCAACCTGAGGGTGAATTTTACGTTTTGCTCTGCCAGCAATACCGTCAGTCCAGCGGATTTTAGTTTTTCAATGGTTTCCCTGAGGTTGTTCACCAGGAGGGGGGCGAGGCCCTCTGTTGGTTCGTCCAAGAGCAAAAGCTCTGGGTTGGTCATCAAGGCCCTGCCTATCGCCAACATTTTTTGTTCCCCGCCACTCAGGAGGCTTCCCCTTCGGTCAGAGAATGCCTTTAAGGATGGGAACAAATCGTAAACCCGTTCAATTGTCCATTCTTCTTTTCCGTTTCTCTTGCGCGCGGCAATTTCGAGATTGTCCCTCACCGAAAGATCTGCAAATATCCGTCTGTCATCAGGAACATATCCCATACCCTTTCTAGCAAGGATATAAGGCTGTGCTCCGGTTATGTCTTCACCCCTAAAAATAATTTTGCCCTCCTTAGGTGTAACCAGGCCCATTATGCTTTTGAGCGTGGTGGTTTTTCCCGCTCCATTGCGACCCAGTAAGCATGCTACTTGGCCTTGCTTAACCTCTAGCGAAACGTCAAAGAGGATGTGGCTGAGTCCGTAATAGGTGTGAAGGTTTATGACTTCAAGCATCCTCTCCTCCCAGATAGGCCTCTTGCACCTCTTTGTTTTCGCGAACCTCCTGCGGGGTTCCCTGGATAAGGGTGCTGCCGTGGTGCATAACCATTATGCTCTGGGCCACATCAAATACAATGTCCATGTCGTGTTCGCAAAAAAGAATCGTGAGATTCCTTACTTGTGCCAAACCCTTGATGAGGTCCATCGTTCTCTTGGTTTCCTCTGGTGACATTCCAGCCGTTGGTTCGTCAAGGATGAGGAGGTTAGGTTTGTTTCCAAGGGCAATGGCAATCTCCAGGATTCTCTGGTCCCCATGGGAAAGAGACCCTGCGAGGTGCTGCGCCTTGTCTGACAATCCAACATGCTCCAATATGTCATAGGTTTCCTTAATGGCCATGTTGGTGGCAGGACGAAAAAGCTTGCCACTCTTGTTCTGCTGGGAGAGCACTGAAACCTGCACATTTGTAAAAACTGTTAGGCGTGGAAAGACGTTTGCTATCTGAAAGGATCTGGCAATGCCCCTTCTGCATATGGCGAAGGGAGGAAGGCGTGTAATATCCTGCTCTTCGAAAAATATTCTCCCACGATCTGGAGTAAGTTGCCCTGTGATGAGGTTGAAAAGAGTGGTTTTTCCGGCTCCATTAGGTCCTATTACGGCGACTATTTGGCCTCTGCCAACATGCAAGGACGCTCTGTTGACAGCCATGAAACCATCGAAGGATTTGTAAACTTCCTCCACACGAAGCATTTAATGCTGACCTCCGTGGTCTTCGGTGGGAGCCTTAGCTCCAAACTTTTCTAGGAAAAATCCCATAATTCCCTCTGGCAAGAAGAATATGAGCAATATGAGCAATACACCCAAGACCAATGTCCAATACTCAGTGTACACTCCCACAAAGGTTCGCAATGACACCATCATGGCAGCACCAATGATGGGGCCGGCAAAGGTGAACCAGCCTCCAAGGAGGCACATGATAAAGACCTCTAAAGATAGGACCCAAAAGAGAAGGTCTGGAAACACGGATTGTTCCAGGATTACATAAAGGACTCCTGAAACGCCTGCAAAGAACGTCGAGATGACTAGAGCCACTAACTGGTGCTTTCTGACGTTTATTCCTACGGCCTCGCAACGCTCAGGGTTATCCCGCGTTGCCTGCAAGGTGGTGCCAAAGGGTGATTTGATTATTATGTACATTAGGATGAGACTTATGGTTAGTACTATCAAGATAAAGTAATAAGAACTCTTGGTTGATGATATGAAATCCGGTACAGGGATACCATGTATCCCGTCATCGCCACCAGTGAGGCTATACCACCTGAAAGCCAGTGCCCAAATGAGCGACCCCAGGGAAATTTGGAGCATGCCAAAGTATAGCTTGCTAAGGCGGACACAAAACCAACCTATAAGATACCCCACTATTGCACCTGCTATTGGACCTGCTCCAAATGCAACCCAGTATGGCACATGGGCCTTGGTTATCAGGAGGGCCACGGTGTATGCGCTTACCCCATAAAAGGCACAATGATGAAATTGATAAAGGCCCCCGTAACCAACCACTAGGTTCAAGCTCATGGCAAGAAGGGCTGTCACAAATATGGAAGCAATGATATATGTGTAAAAACGAGGCAAAATCGCGGGCACCACAAGTAGAGCTATGAATAGGACTGTGGAAAGCAAGAGGGTCTTCTTATTTGTGTCGGCCATGGCCTGATTCTCTCCTAATTACCATACTGATTTGAGCAAGCCCGTTGGCCTTGCTAATAGAACAATAACTACCGCTGCGTATGGGAACACGATCGCAAATTGGGGCCAGAGAAGGACTCCGAAGGATTGAGTGATGCCAAAAATCAAGGAACCGACCATTGCTCCCCACATATTTCCAAGTCCACCGATAGTTACAATCAAGAAGGCCTCTATGATAATGTCGTGATCCATTCCAAGGGTTATGCTTACTGTGGGCGCCACAAGCGCCCCTCCAAGGCCAGCCAAAAAACATCCCAACACAAATGCAAAGGCAAAGACCCAACTTACATTAATACCAACTGCTCCCACCATTTCTCGATCCACTGCGGCAGCTCGGGCAATTTTTCCGATCTTGGTCCTGTTGGTAAAAAGCCAGAGTCCAACGGCGACCACAGGGCCAGCCGCAAGTAAGAAAAGATTGTACTTGGGAAAGGAGCTTCCGAAGATGTTGACAGAGCCCTTGAAATAGTCTGGGGCCATGATGGACCGATAGTCAGCTCCCCATATTATTTTAACAAGGTCATCGAGTATGAGCATTAGGGCAAATGTGAAAAGCAAGAGCATAAGGTGTTCTCGCTCGTAAAGGCGACAGAATAAGGATCTTTCTGCAACGAAGCTAACCGCTGCTACCACTAGAGGGGCCAGTACCAGCGCTAGCCAAAAGCCCGTTTGGCCTCCTACCGCGGTGAATACGGTGTAAGCTGAAAAGGCTCCAATCATGTAAAGAGAACCGTGGGCAACATTGGGTACGCGTAGCACACCAAGGACAAAGCTCAAGCCAGAGCTCACAATAAAAAGGATCATTGCCCGGCTTAGGCCCACAAGAAGGTGACTGCCTAAGGCCGCGAATGTAACTGCGTGTGCTGCTTCCATTGCCTTATTCCCTGTGGCAAGAAAATCCTGGCCTAAAGCCAATAGACCTGCCCCGCAAAGGTCTTAAGGGATTGACAAGAAGCAGGGCAGGCCTAACTAGTACTATTTATGACGGGCCTTCATTATCTCTTGGCATGAAGGCATAACTTCATCACCAGTGAGGGTGACTATATTGGATGAAATAACCACACCATATTTAGGGGAGTACTTAGTTACCCCAAGGAACATGGGTAATACCGCCTGGTGATCGCATGCCCTCATCTCGACAGTACCCGTTGGACCTTCAATTTTCAGCCCTTCCATGGCATCAATGAATTTTTCCTTGTTTATCTTACCCGCCTTTTCAAAGGCCTTGGCAATAAACTTTGCAGTTATATAACCGTGGAATGCGGGAAAGCCCGGAGGGTTCCCGTAGGCCGCCTTGAAGGCTTTCACAAAGGCCCTATTTGAAGGGATGTCAGGATAGTAAAAATGGTAATCCATGGTCCCCATAACACCTTCTGGGGCCTCTTTGCCCAAAGGTTTCAACACAGCATGGTCCGTTGCAGTATGAATCCAGATGGGCACCTTCTTGGCCATTCCCGTAGCCTTGATGGCCTTCATAACGTTGGTCATGCTCCGACCGCCGGTGCAGAAGATCACGGCGTCAGGCTTTGCTGCCATAATCGAAGTAAGATAAGGAATCAGATCGGGCTCTCCGGGTTTCCACCAGGACTTGCCTATTACTTCCACATCGGGTTTCAATTTCTTGAGGTTTCGCCATGCTGCGTTGCCAATGGCGTGACCGTACTCGTAGTCGTCACCTGCAATCCAGTATCTCTTATAGGGCTTTTTAGACAGAGCCACGCCTCCAGCTTTTCCGGCCATTGCCGTATTTTCTCCCGTTGAAAACACGTATCTGTGGCCTTTTTCTCCTGTGATTCTTTCGCTTTTGGCTATCCAAACGATGAAAGGAACCTTTTCCTTCTTGGCGACAGCCTCTGAGACCCCCAAAGATGCTCCACTGTTAATGGTGCCCACGAGTATGTCAACATCCTCCCTCATCACCAACTCTTTGGCCATGTTGAGTGCGATGTCGACCTTAAATTTTGTATCTCTGGTAGTAAAGACTATTTTTTTCCCAAGGACGCCCTTCTTATTTATGTCTTTCAATGCCAGCTTGAAGCCATTAAGGGCGTCCTTTGCATAGACTGCAGGAGGTCCGCTGTAGCAATCAATAATACCAACTTTTATGTCCCGCGCCATGGCCTGGATTGGGCAGAAAAGGAGACCAAGCAATAGAATACCTCCGACCGTGACACATACCAACCCCGCTATTCCGCTTAAGTTTTGTTTTTTCCCAGACATACCTGCCTCCTTTCCCTGAGAGTTATTATTCGTTTTTGCCTCAATGGTTCCCCAAGAAAGATCCAAAGACTTGATTCATCGAGCTCAAGGGATTTTGCCAATGGCTAGAAGTCTATACGATACTAGCTTGCCTTGTCAACAAGTAGAGACCTGGTCTGGGGACTGGTCAAAATAAAAAACACGGGCATTTGCCGTGAAACAAGAGATGGAGGCGATACCCAGGCCTGCGCGGACGAATAAGCGTTGCTTTTTGCGGCCCATGGCCTAAAATATTAATAAGTAGCCACTCAGGCATTGGAGGATTTGGGGCATAACAGGAGCTCAAAATTCCCTTCTGCAGATAGTAGGTCTATTTTGTTAACCCGATGTTGGCTGTTGACCGTAAATTTGCACGTAATCTTAATTGACAATTGGAGGTAAGTCCCAAGATGGAAACTGCAATAATTGATGGAGTGGAACTCCACCTCACAGAACCAGATGAAGTTCCCATGACATGGGTGGGTCAGCCTGACCTTGTAACTCAAGTGCAAGCGGCGTGGCTTGTGCTTGGACAAGAGGATTTTCCACTGAATCCGAGGCTGGTGGGAAAGCCGGGGGTGGGCAAGACAACCCTTGCATACCACGCGGGAAGGAGCCTCAATAAACCCGTTTATCTCTTCCAGGCCACCATGGACACAAGGCCCGAGGACCTGATTGTCACCCCGGTGATATCTGAAGGCGGAAAGATCAAATATATGGCCAGTTCCATTGTCTCTGCAATGATAAAGGGAGGGGTAGCGATCATTGATGAGGGAAACCGCATGAGTGAGAAGAGCTGGGCCTCTCTCGCACCTTTGCTGGACAACCGCAGGTATGTGGAATCGGTGGTGGCTGGTATAAAGATCAAGGCCCATCCAGAGTTCCGACTGTGTACCACAATGAATGATGACGCCAGCACTTTTGAGTTACCCGAATACATTCACTCGAGATTGCAGCCTCAAATTTATATTGACTTTCCGGAAAGGGAGGAAGAGCTCCTTATTCTGAGAAAAAACCTGCCGTTTGCAGATGATGAAATCCTGGAATACGTGGTGGAGTTCCTTCAAGCAGCCCATGACGCGGATGAAAGATATTCGGTCCGAGATGGTATTAACATCGCCAGATATGCCATGAAAAGGGTGGCGAGCTTAAACCAGCCAAAGGAAGTCAGAGAAAATGGGGTAGTAATCTTGAATTACCTCAAAGAGGCCGCCTCGCTGATCCTAGATGAAGGCGCCACAACTTACTTCAACGAGATATTAGATGAAATGAGTGATGAACAATAGAATCCAGTGGAAAAATATACGGTTCGTGCCCATCTTGCACAATCGCATGGAGTTTGCAGCGGAGGTAAGGAGGCAGTTCGAAGAATTTCAACCAGATTGCGTAGCCGTTGAATATCCGCCTACCTTGAAGGAAAAGATCCTGCAGGCTGTAGATCGCTTGCCGTTGCTCTCCGTTGTATATTACGAGGAGGAGCATGGCGATTATATTTACCTCATCCTGGAACCCACAGATGGCCAAGTAGAAGCTCTCAGGCTGGCCAGGGAAAATGGCATTGATATTCACTTTGTAGATCGGGATACCGAAAATTATCCCCTTGTTCCGTTCCCAATGCCTGATCCCTACGCAATCAATAGAATAGGTCATTTTTTGTATTGCCAGGCGTTTTTCCAATCCTCTAGGGACAGTTCCCCCGCACAGGAAGATGTCCTGAGAGAAAAGACCATGGCCTACAACCTGCAGGTTCTGAGTCGCGGTTCAGAAAAGGTATTGTTCATTGGAGGGCTTTATCACACCCCGAGGGTCCTGGAGTTATTAGAATTCCCGCAGACTCAGGTGATAGGGAGGATAAGACGGGAAGCCGTGTCTATCGCCCACCTTCATGAAGAATCCAGCAGGGAACTGATGACCGAAATGCCTTATCTGACAACAGCCTATGAGAGAGCGAGGGCAAGAGGCGATACAGACAAACTTGATCGACTGTTGATTCACCAGAAATTGATAAAAAGGGCGAGAGAGCAGCACTGGCAAAGAAACAAGGAAGAATTGACGCCAACGCAGGTCCGGGTGATGAACAGGTTCGCAAGGAATTATGCATTCTTGACGGGGCGGCTAGTGCCCGACTTTTATCAACTAATAGTTGCGGCTAGAGGTGCGGTGGATGACAACTTTGCATATGAGCTATGGGAAATAGCAAGTGAATACCCATGGCAAAGCGAGCGCCCTGGTATGCCAATTTTGAGGCTGGATGCTGAGGATCTTTTTCTGGACCAAAGAAGAATTAGGTTTCATAGAAAGCTGAAAACATTTCGAAGAAGGCTGGTGCCTGTCCCGTCTCGTGGCCGATATGGCAAAAAAGAGAGGGAACGGTGGTGTAAAGAATTTGGGCAATTTTCCATATGCTCGTATCCACCAGAAGATGTTGTGATAGAGGGCTACGGAAGGTACTTACAGAAGAAAGCAATGGAAATAAAGACTGAGGAGATGACGAGCATTGAACCGTTTGTTCGTTCTATGTTGGATGGTATTGATATCCGTCAAACCATTAGGGAATGGGGGAGCGGTAAAATATACGTAAAAGAAGAAAGGCCAATGAGGGGCAAAGTCGGCTCAGTGGTGGTTATTTTTGATCCGGATTACCCCGATAGGGAAGGCCGTGAGAATTACCCGTGGCGGGTTACCTGGTTGGGAGAACATGATCAGGAATCAGACATGTCTTTTTATAGCACCCCGGCAGGAGAGGTAATGGACGGGCCGGGGATCTCAAAGTGCCATTACGGCGGTTTCATGCTCACATATCCCCCAATGAGAGTGTATGATATTTGGAAGGACCCGTTTTTTGATATGGCTCGGTCAAAACCGGAGCGACTCCTTATGGCGGCCATCGATTATAGCGTGGAGCGAAATGTGGTGTATGTGGCAGCAGAGCCTCCCACGGGCTGGTGTAAGAGTTTTGCTGCACGGATTGGCAAACAAATAATATATATACCTATAGGCGTATTTTCTCCCGTTACTCTACAAAAGATCCGCGAATTCCATGTCCTTGACGGCCATCACGTACGCCGCTACGCCCATCAGTATATAAAGAAATAGCTAAGAGGCGAGAGGCCCAGGGCTTGGGGCAGAAGGTAATAGAAGAGCAAAGGTGGTTCCTTTCCCAGGGGCACTTTGAAATTCGAGTATTCCATTGTGCTCCTTGACTATTTTATGTGTAACGGGGAGGCCAAGGCCTGTTCCTTTATAGCCCTTGGTAGTGAAGAAATCAGTAAAAATTCTTTTCTGTGTTTCTTCATCCATCCCCGTGCCATTGTCGATTACCTGAAATCTTACTCCCCAACCTGGTGGGCGGTCAGTCTTGATTATCACTGTTCCTTTGCCATTTGTAAGCCCTTCAAGGGTGCAGGCATCTATTGCATTGCTAATCAGATTTAGCAGGCACCTATGGATGGCAGATCTATCCATTGCCACCTCGCCAATTGAAGGCGATAGGTCAAGTACCATATCCACGGCCGAAAGCCTTGCTCTGTTTTCCATGAGTTCCACGACTTCTTTTACCAGGGAATTGGGGTCCACCATTTCGTATTTAGGTTTTCGCTCTTTTGAATAAATGAGCATGTCAAGGACGATATTGCTTATCTGGTCAATGTTACGTTCCACCATCTTCCAGCCCT
>Ga0190359_1000317_pt1 | contig 33509 bp, 24 predicted proteins | sample 48721823_MG_FD_161269 | JGI IMG/M metagenome (GOLD analysis project Ga0190359, IMG submission 161269) | Hydrothermal vent microbial mat bacterial communities from Southern Trench, Guaymas Basin, Mexico - 4872-18-2-3_MG | ecosystem: Environmental > Aquatic > Marine > Hydrothermal vents >... | reverse complement strand
TACCGGGAAATGATTGATAAAGTTTATGTCCCGTTTTCTTGAAACCATACGAATCGAGGAGGGTATCCCGGCGCTGGTTGAGTATCACCAGGAACGCATGGATCAAACCCGTTTTTCGGTGCTACATCTCCGTACACCCCTCTCACTTATAAAACATATTCACGTTCCCGGCAATTGCCGGCACGGGGTGTTCAAATGCCGGATCATCTATGATTCGCATATCCGGAAAATAGAATATCTACCCTATCGCAAAAGAGAGATAAAAACCCTGGTAGCCGTTCATGCCAACCGTTTATCTTATGATTTTAAATATGAAGACCGATCAGATCTTAATGTGTATGCTTCAAGGCTTCAGGCCGGTTCAGAAATACTTTTTATCCGTGATAATCTGATCACCGATACCCGGTACACGAATGTTGCTTTCTTTAATGGTCGCAACTGGTTCACCCCGGCAAAGCCTCTGTTGAAAGGCACCCGGCTCTCCTGTCTACTTGATCAGGGTATACTCTCTCCAATGGATCTACCGGCCACGCCGGGTAATACCCTGCACAAATTTACTCATATCCGGCTTTTCAATGCAATGATTCCCTGGGAAGAATCCATCACTCTTTCAACTAATCAGATAAGATGGAATAATCTGTTCATAAAAAAATAACAAACGTTCGTCATAATTTTTTGGTCATTTAAAGAAAGTCATATATACTTGTTAAATAAGAATTATTACCGTGAGGTTCAATAAATTAAGTTGGATGGTGATTTTATTGCCGGTACTGTTGGCATCCTGCAGTAATGACATCTTTTTTAATCCGTTCAAACTACCCAAAACGCTCAATACTGCGGAAGTTCCGGGATACTTCAACTGGACCTTGTCAAACAAAGTGGATCTGAACGTAGAACTGGAGCTCACGGGTGATACGGTTGAAACGCTTGATGGCCATTTCATTTACCTGCTTGATTCTCTCCACCATGTCCTTACCCGCGGTATTATCCAAAACCAGCAAACGAAACTCTATTATAAAATTCCGGTTGATTTCGGCAAAATGATTGTTTATCTGCCATTGACCGGTAATTACAAAGAAATTTACTCCTGGGCCTCGTTGGGCACACTGCACATGACCGTAGCCTTTGACGATCCCGATTCAGAAAATGACCTGGATTACCTTGAGATCGAGGATTTAGAATCTGAAGGCAGTCCGTTCAAAGCATTGCATGAAACCGAATCCTCTGTTTTCGGAAACGCGGATTTCAGCAGCGATTTCCTGGGAACTGTCACCAGTTATACAAAAGTAAAATCCGTTGACGGCAACTGGTACCGGAGTATCCGCTATCATGTACCGGTGACCATTGAAGCGTATGAAGGAAATAATGCTTTAAAACTGGGGCAAAGCAACAATGGAAGGTATGCTGAAGTTACACAGGTAATTGAATGGAGTGACCAGGGAGAATTTGAAGTCACTTTTGACCTGATCTCACCAACCAGCAGCAGAGTTAAAATGAAAACCTGGCTCTTTTTTTACGACTCAAGGTGGAAAAAGAAAAAGCAGGTCACTGTCAACCTGAACCTGAAGAATCCCAAAGGGTGGCAAAACATCCTGATCAGTGGGGATGTACCCAATAATACTACTTATATCCGGCTGGTTTTCCAGGACAAAAACACTCAGGATCCTTTTTATATAGATAATGTCACGACCAACTACGACAGTAATCCCGACAGTGATGGGGATGGCATTAATGACACGGATGAGGATTATCCCGATGATCCAAATAAAGCTTTTAATAATTATTTTCCGGGATCTGACAGCTATTTCTCTCTGGCCTTTGAAGACCTCTGGCCCTATAAAGGGGACTATGACTTTAATGACCTGGTGCTTGACTGCCGCTTCAATGAGATCACCAATGCACAGAACAAAGTAGTTTCGATTGCCGGCAAGGTTATTCTTAGGGCCATCGGCGGCTCATTCCATAACGGTTTCGGGATCGCCATGCCAATTAATTACGATCAGGTTGCCTCTATATCCGGCCTCACACCCGATGGAGATCTCATCAATTACAGATCCAACGGAACGGAGGCCGGTCAGGATAAAGCAGTGATCATTCTTTTCGAGGATGCTTACAATATATTGATCAATCCCGGTTATGCTTATGTTAATACACGCGAAACAGATAAGTATCTGGATCCGGTTGAGATCAATTTTGAAATTCATTTAACCTCTCCCATCCCGGCAACGGAAGCCGGTTTACCTCCTTATAACCCGTTCATATTCGTAAATGGTAATCGTGGTCGCGAAGTCCACCTGCATGGCCAGGAACCCACTGATTTGATGGACCGGAGCCTTCTGGGATCAGGAGATGATGTGAGTGATACTGTTGGAGGGGCCCGTTACTATCAAACAGCCACCAACCTGCCTTTCGGTATGGAAATCTCCTCTTCATTCGATTATCCTGTTGAAAAAGCGCCGGTTGACAGTGCTTATGTTTACTTTATCGAATGGGCCGAGTCAGGCGGTCGTGAAAAAACCGACTGGCATGAAAACAAAAAAGGGTACAGGCGATCAGAAAAAGTATTTCACAAATAAAAGCACTGGCCCACAGAATCCCCGATAAAATGCAATATCAGGCTTTAATGCTCTTAAGCATAAGTTTATCATAAAGATACATTAAAATAACAGTGCCGATACCGATACCAAAAATAACCAACCAGATACGATTCGGATGATATTGTTGCCAGAGGTAATCGGTTAATTGCCGGTTATTCATCCCCATTAATTCAGCCGCCCGGTGAATATATTGGTTCTGCGTAAAATGGTCACTGATTGAAGGAATATCCAATCCCCGTACAGCCACCTCCTGCTGCAACAGTGTTATCTTATCTGATAATCTCTGATACACCCCACCCGATATCATACCGGCAAAGAAATTACCTCCTGCCAGCGGTAAAAAAGAGCATCCCATATAGAGGGCTATTTTATCTTTAGGAGCTATCCTGGCTACATATTCCGATATTTTGGGTGATGATGACATTTCCCCTACCGCGAAGATGAAAATCGAAGTAACCAGAAAAAATCCGTTTTGGGTCAACAGGGTCAGAGACATACCGAAAGCACAAACCAACATACCGCTGATCATGGCATTAAGCGGTTTCCATCGCATCACCAGGGAAGAGATCAGTATTTGAAAAAAGACAATAAAAAGGGCATCTGTATTAACCAGCATCTCAGATGCCACGCGGGCTTCGTGCTGTGTATCCACCGCACCGGCCAGCCAGGGCCAGAACCTGTGCAATGCTTCAAACATCTGACCGGTATGTACCCATTGGTCAATAAAAACCGGCAGAGTATAGAAAAGCTGGTTATACATGGTCCAGAACCCGATAATAAGAACAAGGAAAACCAGGAATTTCAAATCGCTTAATGCGATTAAAATATTCTTGAATATTTGCAAAATCGCCTTTCCCAAAGAATCCATATTTCGTTCACGACTGGGTTCTTTGAAGAAAATCAGCACGATCAGCAGGTTTAACAGGATGGCAATAGCAGACATGGTAAATACATAGCTCCAGCTGAACCCTCTCAGAAAAGAGGCTAAAGCCGGACCGATAAATGCTCCCACATTGACAATCATATAAAAAAACCCGAATCCGATTGATGAAGTATCCTTATCAGTGGTTTTACCCACAGTGGCCTGCACTACCGGCTTGAATAATCCCGCACCAAGCGCCACCCAAAGAAAAACCAGAAACACCGGAGCATATGAATGTACCTGACCCATCACAAAATACCCGCTGGATAAAATCACATACGCAACAACCAGTGTCTTCTTAAAACCGAACTTATCTGCAATGGCACCGGTGATCACCGGCAGAAAATAGAGTACCGCCACAACGGTTCCCATTAAAGTACCCTTTTGTACCTGACTGAATCCCAAGGCTCCCGTATCAGTTGATCCTGTCAAATAGAGTGCCAGTGGAATAAACATACCATACCAGGCCAACCGTTCAAACAATTCCATCACATTAGCCCACCAGAAAGGGGCCGGGAGTTTTTTAAATACCTGTGAAACGTTGCTCATGATTTAATTTAATTTTCGGTTATTAAATTTCAAGGTTCTGTATTCATTGATACTCAGTATTGATCCAGTCTGATGATATTCTCTACATGATGTGTATGAGGAAACATATCCACGGGTTGTACCGCAACAATCCGGTAAAGATCAGCCATTAAAGCCAGGTCACGGGCTTGGGTTGCAGGATTACAGCTTACATAAATAATCCGGGCGGGATGTACTGTACGCAGTACCTCCACTACATGCTGATGTATCCCGGCCCGCGGCGGGTCCAGAACAACCACATCCGGTACTCCTTCACGTTGTATGAATCGTTCATCCAGCACCTCTTTTATATCCCCCGAAAAAAAAGAAGCATTAACCACATGATTCAATTCCGCATTTTCCCGGGCATCTGTCACAGCTTCCGGTACCGAATCGATACCCACAACTTTTTTAACCCGGGAAGCTAAAAACAAAGCGATAGTACCCGTTCCGGTATAGAGATCATAAAGCACCTCTTCCCCACTCAGGTCAGCCATTTCCCTGACAACCTGATAAAGCCTGGTAGCTTGTTGGGTATGGGCCTGAAAAAAGGATTTCGGCCCGATTTTGAATGATAAGTTCTCTATCTTTTCAATCAGATGATCACGCCCATAGCTCAGATGAACCGGCAGATCAAAAATCGTATCATTGGCTTTCGGATTAATAACCCACATCAGGGAAGTTAAATCAGAAAATCTGGATTTGATATATTCAAGCAGATCTTCGCGCTCCGGCTCAGACTCTTCAGCCATAATCACTACCACCATCACCTCGCCGGTAGTGGTGGTCCGGATAATCAGATTACGCAAAAAACCTTTTTGCTCCCGGAGGTTGAAAAAAGTCAACCCTTTTGACAGTGCATATGTTTTCACTTCATTTCGAATGGCATTGGAGGGATCCGGTTGTAACCAACATTTGGCAATGTCCACTACCTTATCAAACCGGCCTCTGACATGAAAGCCCAGGGCAGGCTCATCCTGTAATTCACCCGCATCCGCAAGTTCTTCAGCAGTAAACCATCTTCGGTGTGCAAAAGTAAATTCGAGTTTATTACGATAGAATTCCGTTTGTTCTGCACCAATTATCGGAGTGATCCCGGGAAGTTCCATTTTCCCGATCCGGGAAAGCTGATCCGTTACCTGTTGCTCTTTGAACTGAAGTTGTTTGCCGTAAGGGAGCATTTGCCATTTGCATCCGCCACACACCCCAAAATGGGCGCAAACCGGTTTCTGCCGGTCGGGAGACGGATGAATCAGTTGCACCACCTGACCTTCCCAATACGATTTTCGCTTACGGATAATCCTGATATCCACCACATCACCCGGAATCACCATCGGGATGAAAATAACCCGGTTATCATACCGGGCAATCGCCCTGCCCTCCGCTGCAACAGATTCAACAGTAAGGTGTTTAAGAATAATTTTGGGTTTCTTTTTACTCATAATACTGAAAATTCCATGCTCCGCTCAGCGGAATAAACAGAATCCCGAAGATTGCCTAAATTTGCCGAAATATCAAATATGGCAAGATTAGGAAGACAAGTAGATCATTTTCAAGAGATAGAAAAGAAATCTATCCGTGCAGATTTCTCACCGGATTTGCGTTACCGGTATACCCTGTCAATGAGCTACAGACAGAATCTGATTCCGGCTAACCGGGAGAAATGTGTCACGGTAATCCTTAAAAACCCCAGTTCTGCTGACGAGAAGCGATCGGATGCAACCATTCGTAAAGTCGAAACCTTTGTTTGGATGCGGTTTCGTAACAGTAATAAATTACAAATCCTGAATCTTTTTGCATACCGGGCAACCGACGCAAGTGAATTGAGCAAATGGATGAATGAGGAGGGCACACAGGCAGGAATCGGCCCTGAAAACGACTCTTGGTTTATAAAATATTTACAATCCACGGATTACCTTATATGCGCCTGGGGCGGACCGTCAGGTATTCAGCCGGAACATTACAGATCACGTATTATGTCTGTTAAAAAACTGATTGCCACACATTATTCCGGTCCGGTAAACCAGATTGTTGGAGCCACAACCACACGCGAACCTCTTCATGGCCTGATGTGGGGATACAATTATCATCTGAAACCTTACCGTCTATGATTTCTCTCGATCAGGTTACGGTTCGATTTGGCAGTTTTGAATTGTTTGCCGGGATCAGCCTGGTTATCGGTCCGCGTGAGCGGGTCGGACTGGTTGGGAAGAACGGAGCAGGTAAAAGCACGCTTCTTAAATTGATTGTCGGTATCCAGAGCCCCACAGAAGGAGCAGTTACTCTTCCCCGTGATTTCAAACTGGGATATTTGCCCCAGCACATGAAATACCATGATACGGTTACCCTGTTTGAAGAGACCGAAAAATCCTTTCAGGAAGTAACCTCTCTTGAAAAAGAGATTGAAGCATTGACCGTTGAATTGAGCCAGCGGTCGGATTATGAAACAGACAGCTATCATCAGTTAATTACCATGCTGAGTGAAAAGAGTGATCGTTACGAACTGCTGGGCGGCAGGCAAAGAAAGGCTGAAATTGAGCAGACACTGACCGGACTGGGATTTTCAAGAAGTGATTTCAATCGCCATACATCCGAATTTTCAGGAGGATGGCGGATGAGAATTGAACTGGCAAAAATCCTGCTTCAAAAACCGGATGCACTGTTACTGGATGAACCTACCAATCATCTTGATATCGAGTCTATTCAATGGCTAGAGGATTACCTGGCCGGATTCACCGGCTCAGTTGTATTGATCTCACATGATTTGACCTTTTTAGACCGAGTCACTCAAAGGACTACCGAAATTAGCCTGGGTAAGCTGTATGATTACCGTGTTCCCTATTCTCAATTTTTACAACTCCGCGCAGAGCGGCATGAGCAACAGATGGCAACTTACCGAAACCAGCAAAAGATGATTGCAGATACTGAAAAGTTTATCGAACGGTTCCGTTATAAAGCAACCAAGGCCGTACAGGTACAATCCAGAATCAAGCAGCTGGCCAGATTGGAGAGAATTGAGATTGATGAGATTGACGGTTCGTCCATACATATTCAGTTTCCTCCGGCGCCACATTCCGGAAAAATCGTACTTGAAATTGAAAATGTATCCAGGTCATTTGATAAGTTGCAGGTTCTCGATCAGGTTGATTTGACCCTGCTGCGTGGAGAAAAAGTTGCTTTTGTAGGCAAAAACGGAGAGGGAAAGACTACGCTCACCAGGATCATCACGGGTGAAATTACCTGTCTGGGTAAATGCCGCGTCGGACATCAGGTAAAGATTGGTTACTATGCTCAAAACCAAGCTGATCTGCTTGACCCACAAAAAACCATTCTGGAAACCGTGGATTATATAGCATCGGGTGAAGTCCGCTCCCGGATACGCGATATACTGGGTGCTTTTCTGTTTAGTGGTGATGAAGTAGATAAAAAGGTATCCGTATTATCCGGGGGTGAACGTGCCAGACTGGCACTGGCCTGCATGCTGATGGAGCCAAAAAATCTGCTGATCCTTGACGAACCTACCAATCATCTTGACTTGCGCTCAAAACAAATTCTGAAAGAGGCCCTGGTCCGTTTTGACGGCACTCTGATACTGGTCTCACACGACCGGGATTTTCTGGACGGACTGGTATCCAGGATATTTGAATTTACAAACCGTCATATCAAAGAGCATCCGGGAGATATTTTCGAATTTTTAAATAAAAAAAGACCGGATGTTTTACAGAGATCAAAACGAAGACAGAGAAGTCAGAAAGATCCCGGGAAAGCAATAGTTTCAAAACCCGGGAAAGAGAGTTATGAAGCTCGTAAAACGCGTGAGAAACTGCAGCGAAAGAAAGCAAACCGCATTAAAAAGATTGAAGATAAAATTCAACACTACGAAGAGGAGCTAAAGAAACTTGAGGAGTTACTCTCTGATCCTGAGCAACTCCGGGCGGGACAAAATCCGGATCCTTTTACCACTTACCAGCAGCTGCAAAAAAAACTTGACCAAGCCATGAAAGAGTGGGAACAGGCTCTTTTGTGACTTTTCCTATGCATTTCTTTGCCGGAGAATCTCAAACAGAAGTACACCGGCAGCTACCGAAACATTAAGCGACTCCATTTTGCCGGCTAGTGGGATCCTGATCTGTTGATCCAGCTCTTTTATAATTCCGTAACTGATACCGGTATCTTCGGCTCCCATTACCAGGGCAAGCGGACCGGTAAGGTCCGCCTGATAATGTAAAGAATTTGCTTTCTCGCTTGCTCCAAAAATTTTTATTCCGGATGTTTTCAGATATCTGACGGTTTGTAGCAGGTCAGGAGTCCGGCAAACCGGCAACATATACAAGGCACCAGATGAAGTTCTCAGGGCATCGGCATTAATAGCGGCACTTCCTTTCTCAGGGAGTACCAAAGCATTCACACCGGCTGCTTCGGCAGAACGGGCAATAGCACCCAGGTTACGCACATCGGTGATTCCATCCAATAGCAATATAAGAGGATCATTGCCCGATTCAAATACCCGGGCTACCACTTCTTCAAGCGGCTGATACTCAATAAGTGCTTCGACAGCAATTAAACCCTGATGATTTTTCCCGGTAATCCGGTTTAGTTTCTCAACCGGAACGAACTGATAGGGGATCCCCTGTTTACGGATCAGATGAAAAACCTCCTGAAATAACTCCCCGTTCAATCCCTTTTTAAGAAATACCCGTTCAATCGGATGTCCAGAGCGGATAGCTTCAAGGCAGGGATGAAATCCATACAGATATTTTGTTTTCATACTACAGGCTGAATATTTTCCCTTTTCTCCATGAATCGATTGCCATTTGCCAGATAACCCGGTAATCTTCGTTACGGTTCAAAATAAAATCATACGAACCCAGGGAGTTATTGCGGAGGGTAAATTTGAAAATATATTTTCGGTTGGCTTCCAGTGATTTATAAACCCATTGTTCTGATATTTCATCGCGGATCACCTCTTCAGGCGGACCCATGATGATATAGATCATTCCTCGGTCGGATTTCCATCCCGCCCGGTCAAAAGTAAAATAATGATTGGCAAAGAGCACCCGGTTGTAGTAAATCCGGATCAGGTCCCGGGAATTTTGAAATGTTCTACCTTTTTGAAGCCAGAATCGGTCGACCGCCAATTTCAAATCAGGCTCTTTAAGAATACTTCTATACTCCTTTCGGGTAGTGATGTACTGTAATGGAGGCAACATATCTTCAGGAGTGGTAATTTGCGGAAAATGCTCACCCAATTGAAGCAGACTGAGGCCCTTGACCGGCTGTTCCTTAAAATGAAAGATGTAACGGCCTTTTTTTGGTAAGCTGAAAAACATTCCCGGGGAGTATGACTGCGACCAGGTGGTATCCGGCAGCGGAGGTACTGTGACCTGCTCATCCGTTGAAAACGGAGGTGCCGGAAGCATCCTGCTTAAAGGGAAACAGGAAATATAAAGTAACCCGCTCCGATAATTACGGTGTAATATCCTGAAAGATTCAGACGGATAATAAAACGTTTCAAAACCCGGAGTATTATCCGGTTGCTGAAGAATTAAAAAATCCTGCTGCGGGAATTCAGAAAAGCGGTCAATCCAGATAAATTTATGGGCCTGAACTTTCCTGATCTGATCCTTCAAGATCACCTCAAGAAGATAGGTCTTTCCCATCTCTGTAGGAATTATCCGGGAACCCGTATAAGCATCTCCCGGTTTATTCCGGTAAATAATAAACTGCTGCGTATCACGTGCCGCAATCTCATGATCCGTATAGGATGAATAAAGTGTGGTGATTAATTCTAACTCCGCCCGGTCAGTTAACTCAGGATTTGCCTGGCTGAAAATCAACTCACGAAGCCATATCCTGAAATAGAGTGTACTCTGGGTATCGCTGTTATGATACACGATAAATTCGGGATGAAAAAGTGTCTTTCCCGGATTGTACATCACAACCGGGGAAGATGCAGGGGCGGCAGTTTTCTTCAGGGAAGTACAGGAAGAGAAAAGTATCAGCAAAAGAACAGCAATGAAAAAACAAAGGGATTGAGAAAGAACTCGGGAGCGGGAATGCGAAATTGACCGATTGGGTGATTGTATTACCATGTCTGAAAAGGATGGACAGCAAGGTTCATATTGTAATATTTCGGATCTCCGGTGACTTCACGAATAATCCATTCAGGAAGCGCCGGTGTTTCACTTTCATCTTTCAACTCTATCTCAGCCAGTATTAATCCTTCATTTTCGCCTAAAAATTCATCCACCTCCCACAGGTAACCCTTAATCCGGTGGCGGTATCGTCTTTTGATTACCACGGATGAAACTGCCAGATCCATTAATTCTTCTGCATCTTTCACAGGGATCTGGTATTCATACTCCGGCCTTTTGATCCCTTTTGCTTTACCTTTAATGGTAATCCAGGCGCGGTTCTCAGTCACACGCACGCGGATACTCCGGGCAGGATCACGGGACAGATAGGCCTGTTGCATGAAACTTGCATCCTCCGGATAAGTATTCGCCATCCAGCGCGTACGATCAACTAAATATTTTCGCTCAATTTCAAATTTCATACTCCCGTCTAAATAAAAGAAGTTCCGTTTTTTAAGTTGACTTTGCTTTAAGCTCTTTCAGGTCGCTTCCGGTTGGTTCCTGAAAGATCTTTAACTCAAACTCAGGCAGTACGGCCAGAATATGATCAAAAATATCTGCCTGGATAGATTCATACCTGGCCCAGGCCTGATCATTACTGAAAACATATATCTCAATCGGAATACCTTTAGCAGTAGGTTGCAATTGCCTGACTAAAAAAGTCATATCATTATGTATCTTGGGGTGATTTGATAAATAAGCTTCAAGGTATCTTCTGAATGTGCCGATATTGGTCATCCGTCTCCCATTAACCCTTACAGAATCATCCACCTTGTGGGTTTTATTGAATTCATCAATCTCCTTTGATTTAACCTCCATGTATTCCCGGATCAGTTCAATCTTCCGGTATTTTTCAAACATCTCCCGGTCAACAAATTTTACACTGGTCATATCGATAAACACTGACCGTTTGATCCTTCGCCCGCCAGACTCTTCCATGCCCCTCCAGTTTCTAAATGATTCGGTTACCAGGGCATAGGTAGGAATTGTTGCAATTGTTTTATCCCAATTCTGCACTTTCACCGTGTTGACTGTAATATCAATTACGGTACCATCGGCATCTCTTGAAGGCATACTGATCCAGTCACCGATCTGCATCATCTTATTGGCAGTGATTTGAATAGAGGCTACGATCCCCAGAATAGTATCTTTAAAAACGAGTATCAGTACGGCTGCAAAAGCTCCGAGTCCGGTAAAAAATCCTTTTAACTCAAAATTAAACAGGATACTGAACGCCCATACCACAGCAATCAGAATCAGGATCACTTCTACCACCTGAATATATCCTTTTATCGGGATTTTTTCAGCAGATCCGGTATGGATATAAATTTCATGGAGGGCATTTAAGAATGAAACGACGACCAGTATACCCACAGCGATCATATACACCCGTGTGAGTTCCTGTAAAAAGCGGCCCCATCCTTCAAAATCCACGAAAATAGTAGGGAGCATATATAGAACCACCAGCGCAGGTGCCAGGTGAGCCAGTCGATTGAACACTCCTTGTTCCAGAAGAATATCATCATACCGGGTTTTGGTTTTTTTTACCGTCTTTTTAATGATCACCATAATCACCTGTTTGGTAATCCAATCTACCAGCCAGGATGCCAGCGCAATAACTACTAAAAAAACCAGCATGTGAACCCACCGCGTCAGGTTATCCGAAAGCCCCCAACCGGTCAACAATTGTTTTAACCATAAACTTATATCACTCATCGCTATTAGATTTTAAATCGAAAGAAGATTGTCCTTATCTTTACAACCGATGAAAATACAAATCATTTATGATTTAATGTAATATGCAATTCTTTATTACAATAGGCTGGATCGGCAATATTATTCTCAGTTTGGGAATAATTCCACAAGTAATTAAAACCTGGCGAACGCATAATGTCAGCAGTTTTAGTTGGATGTTTTTACTCAACTGGTGCATCGGGGTGATTCTGGTGTTCATTTACCTGTTGGCGCAGAATATCCATACCGGAGAATATCAGTGGTCTATGTGGGTTAACTATGCGATTAACATTGTAGGCACCATATACCTTGTCTTCGCTAAAATCCGGTACGGGCGAAAAACATGATTAATATTTATCCTCAGGGAATCAGGTACTAAATAAATTTTTCTCTCCGCTGAAGGTTCATCAGCCCGCCGAGAAAAGTCAGAATAATCCCCACCAGCAGAATGATCCGGTTATCATGAATCACCGATTTCCACGCTGTTTCACTTATATCGTCCGGCATTTTAAAGGGATTGAGGAAAATATTCCACTGGCTGTTCCTGACAATATCCCCCAGGATCAGAAAAAAAACCCCCACCAACACCATCACCACTGCAGTTCCGATACCATTACGGACAATTGTTGAGATAAAAAAAGCCAAAGCACCCATGAAAAAAACAGGGTAAATCAGTTGATAAACCATATAGACCGGAGTGAAAGGATAAAGCGCCCAGCTACAGAAGACAGCCAGCGCCAGTAAAATTAAAAATACTACCAGAAAAATCAGCAACAACCTGAACATCCACACTTTGTAGCGGTAATCAGGTATCCCGAAAAGGATCTCAATAATCCGGTTATCTTCATCATTTTGTATACCAAAAACAGTAGGATAAAAGATCAGCAGCAAGCCGGGAAACAGGATCAATTTATAAATGGTACTGGTTGAAACCGATACACCAGAAAAGAGGTTAATCATCATAACAAGGATGAAAAAGGCTATTGACGCCGACAAGAACCAGATGAATTTTCCTGCAAAAATAACTTTCAGGTTATACCGGATCATTTCCCATAACCACATCAAACGTTGTCCGATTTGTAACTTTTTCATCTAGACCTCTTTTTTAAGCATCCATAAATAAGCATCCTCCAATAAAGGTTGAACCGGAATAGCATCCGGTTTCGGAGGTTGATCTGCGAGCAGACGTACTCTGATTTTACTCCCTTCTCTCATGTGGTGAACAATTTTATATTGTTTACTCAGTTGATCAAATTCACCGGCATCCACCTCAATCTGCCAGACATTTCCTTCAGCCATATGTGCCATCTCAACGGGAGTTCCGAGATACTTTAGTGCGCCACGGTCAAGTACAGCTACTTTGTTACACGAACTACTGATATCTTCAATGATATGAGTAGAAAAAATCACTACGCGGTCGCGTGAAAGTTCTACCAGGAGATTCCTGAAACGAATCCGTTCACGCGGATCCAGCCCGGCGGTAGGTTCATCCACTACCAGAATACGTGGAAGATGCAGCAAGATTTGTGCGATGCCTATCCGTTGTTTCATTCCTCCGGAAAAACTGTTGATTTTCTGGTTCTTATGATCCAGCATATGTACGGCACCTAGCACATAATCCACCCGTTTGGATCTCACGTGATGATTATTCAATCCTTTGAGCATCCCCTGGTAATTCAGGAATTCGCCAGCTGTCATATTTTCATACATCCCAAACTCCTGCGGCAGATAACCAATCAACCCCTGAAGTTCTTCCCTTTTCTCCTGCGTATCTACTCCACTGATCCATATCTTTCCATAGCTTTGATCCAGGATACCGCAAATGATACGCATAAGTGTAGTTTTTCCGGCGCCATTCGGGCCGAGCAAACCAAACATTCCGTTGCCGATTTCCAGAGAAACCCCGGCCAGTGCTTTAAACGATTTTTTTTTCTTGCCGATAACCGGGATAGATAAAACCAGCCGGTACCATCCCCTTCTCAGCCGGCCAAACTTTCCGATAATCCTGTTGATATTGATCTTTTCACGGGTCAGTCGATTTGAAGTGGCATAGATAACCAGTGCCAGATACCAACCCACACCTATCAGAATTTCAAGTGCCAGGTTTTTCCAATGGGTATGCAGAATGATCAGATTAACTACCGGAAACCCCCAAAGAATCACTCCCGAAATCAATTTACTGACCCGTGAAGAAAAACGACCCCTAATATTCGTTTTTTGACGTTTTAAAAAGATTCCCAACGGTTTATAAACGGCAATCAGCGTAAAAAACACGCCGATCGAAAGCAGGAATCTCCAGAACTCTGCATTCAGGAAGAAATAAACAAAATAGATCAGGAATCCCAGCAGGGGGATTTGCCACAGCATTAGGTCGAGTTCTTTCAGTTTGGTATACTCCTTTTTCAATCCTTTTCGTTGTCTGATTGCCAGACCGGATTTCCATTCCCGAATAAACCGGTTATCTCGGTCATAAATTTTAACCAGGTTTTGAATCCGTATCAGGATCGGTTGGGTTTCAGGAATCACCTGCACGCTGGCTTTTCTTAAACTGGTGAGGATAAACCAGGTAGCTGCCGGAACACCAATCACTACCAATAAAAACTCAATCAGTTGCCAGATGAATGACTCCCCGGTAATAAATATCAATGCTCCAAGTCCGGTAATCAACAGATACATAGTCAACTGAATGCTCCAATGACGGCTTTTGATCCAGTCCAACGCATTCTCTATCCCACTGTAAAAAGTAGGAATAAACACCAGGGTCAGCAGGGTACTGAGTGATAATCCGCCAATGACCGTAATGGCAAATGGCGCTCCGATCAGGCTGACATACTCCGACTTGCCCATAGCCAGCGGCATCATAGCTACTATTGTAGTTGCAGCAGTGATTAAAATAGGACGTACCCGTGCCAGTCCGGCCGTGATCAGGGCTCTGGAGCTTCTGAATCCACGCTTACGGAGTATATTCGTATAATCAATCAGGATAATCCCGTTATTGACCACAATTCCCAAGAGGATGATAAAACCGGTAAGCGTATTGGCATTGATTAGAGAATTTTTCGTAAATATCAAGGCTAAAAAAGCTCCTATTCCGGCCAAAGGAATAGAAAACATCAATACGACAGGGGTGATAAACGATTCAAAAACCGACGCCAGAATCATATAGATCAGGATAAAAGCTGCAGCAATCAGAAAATAAAAATCCTTAAACTGATTCTCTTCATGCACTACTTCTATGGCAATACCGGAGGGTATTTTCAGGGATCCCACAAGATCATCCACTTCGGTACGTGCAGCAGCCAGCAGGGTTTTAGAATTATTCGTTTCATTATCAAACCGGTAAGTGACTTCAATCTGTTTTTGTTGGTTGACCCGGTTGATTGAACCCTGACCATAGGCGAAAAATACATCAGCAAGGTCAAGCAATTCATGAGTACTTCCATCTGATGCCGGAACCTGCATAGTACGAAGGTCTTCCATGGTCCGGTAATTTTTTTCTTTCACCGTATCATATTTCAAAAGAATATCATACTCATCCACACCCTTTTTAAATTTTACACCGGCGGTAAATTCTGTCGGGAATGAAGAGAGTTCTGAAGTAATGGCATTCATAGACACATTACGTTCTCCCATCTCTCTGGTATTAAATGCCATGTGAACTTCAGGGCGATTGCTTTGCGCAGAAACCGAAGCTGACTGAACGGTTGAAAGGTCTTCAAGATAATTTTGCAGATCCTCAGCTACCGAACGCATTAGTTCAAAATTTTGTCCTTTAATCACTACTTTTTCCTGCTGCACACCAATACCGAGAAATTTTTCAAATCCTCCGCCGGTAGGAGCACCCATGCCTCCGCCACCACCTCTTCCCGAAAAACCGGAGTTGGCAGAAAACTGTTGAAATTCGACATCTGCTTGTTGGATGTCCCTCACACGGTTCATGATATCGGCTTTGATGTCAGCCAGACTTCTGCCTTTGACTTTCTCGTAATCTTTCACAAGAGTTATCCGAATGGTTGCTTCGGCCTCCTGTGTTTCAGTAGTCAGATCTTCGCGTTCTTCAATATCCATCAGCCGTTTTTCCATGGTCCGTATAACCTGGTCGGTGGCTTCGAGTGTGGTTCCTTCCGGGAGGGTAACAGAAAGACGCAATTCACGGGTTTCGGCTTCCTGCAAGGTATTGGTAGAAACAGCCATAGCCAGGAAAATAGAAACGAAGAAAAGCACCAGAGCTCCCACAATGGTTGCCGCAGGTTTTCGAATGCTGGCCTTAAGGATTAAGATATAACTCTGAATCAATCTGTTATGTATGGATATGTGTTCGAAGATAACAGGTCGTCTGGATGATCTTCCCGACAGTATCCAATGAGTGAACATAGGAATAAGCAAGAGGGCAACCAGTAAGGATACCAGCAGGGTGGATATTATTGAAATACCCACATTACTACCCAGGACTTTAACCAGAAAATTATCAGAGAAAAGAAACGGCAGGAAAACCGTCACGGTGGTCAGAGTGGCAGCTACAATTGAGCGCCACACCTCCCTGGTGCCTTGAATCACAGCCTCAGCCGGTTTTTTACCGAGTGAGGCATTACGATAGATATTTTCGAGCACCACCACACTATTATCCAACAGCATCCCGATAGCCAGAGCCATCCCTACGAGAGTCAAACTGTTGATGGTTATTCCGGTTGCATAAAAAAAGTTAAAAGCAGTATAAACCGAAATGGGGATTGCCAATGCAATACTTAAAACCAACCGAAGATTTTTCAGAAAAATCCAAAGAATAAAAATAGCCAGTAGTCCACCCAGTAGGGCCAGGTTGATAATCTGGCTGAGGTTTTTTTCCATGGTCTCCGCCATATTTTCCTGGATAACTATTTCGATACCGAGAGGACCCAGTTCTTCATTAAGGGTTTTAACCACTTTTTGTACCGAATGAGAGAGATCAATCAGGTTAACCTGAGAATCGGCAATCAGGTTCATGGTAACAGCTTCCAGGCCGTTTACCCTGGAATAGGAGGTTTCTTCTTTGACACCAAAATATACCGTGGCTATATCCCGCAATAAAACCGGCCCTTTTTCCCTAACCACCAGATTCTCAATCTCCCGGATATCATTATACTCCGCCAGTAAGTGTACGAAATAGCGCTGGTCTCCACGAAATGCAGTTCCTACAAAGGTTCTGTCAAGCGCACTGCTTGAAATAGCATTTCTAACCTGGTAAGGGGTAATGCCATAGGCTTCACATGCTGCATTATTTAGTGTTACTTCGATGGTTTTCTCCTGTCCGCCATACACATCAACAGCCGCTATACCATCAATATTTTCTATACGGTTTATGATTTTTTCATCGGTAAGTTGTCGTACCCGGTTAGCTCCTCCGGTACCTCTGACTTCAAGTGCCATTACCTGGCTTGAGAGTGCCTGAATATCAACTTTGGTCACAGTAATTCTAAACTCTGCAGGCAGTGAAGAAACAATTTCGTTAATCCGTTCCTGCAATTTTAATTCTGCTATCTTCAGATCCACATTAGGCCGGTAGGAAACATAAATAACCCCTCTCTGTTGTGAAGAGGTAGAGGTCAACTCATCGATTCCTTCCAACCCGCCAACAGCACCTTCCAAAGGGATTACGCCCTGTTTTTCCATATAGCCGGCATCCACAGGAAGAGAAGAGTTGATCTGTATTACGAGATAAGGTGATTCGGCATTCGGCACCAATTCAACGGAAAGTTGTTTATAGGAGACATATCCCAACAGCGTTAAACCGATGAAGATCATCCCGATGAGTGTTTTGCGTGTTATGACTATCCTCATCCCGGTGCCTCCTTACTGGTTTTGGGTTTTTACGGGAAATAACCGCTCTTTGATCTGATCCAACAGTTCATATACGCATGGTATCACGATCAGAGTCAGCAGGGTACTGGTCACCAGACCTCCGATCACGGCAAGTGCCATCGGAGATCTCAGCGAAGCACTTTCACCAAATCCGAAAGTCAGGGGGAGCAGGGCCAGGATGGTAGTCAGACTGGTCATCAGGATGGGTCGGATACGTTGATGGCCGGCTTCAAGAATGGCCTCTCTCCGGGAGAGCCCTGCCTGTCTCATCCGTATTATGGCATCCACCAGTATGATCGAGTCGTTGACCGCAATTCCGGCCAACATGATCAAACCTATATAGGCCATAATATTGAAAGTATGCCCCAGGAGAAAAAAGAGTAAAATAGTACCCACGGCAGCCAGCGGCACAGTAAGAATGATAGTAAAAGGATGGATAAGCGATTCAAATTGGGCAGCCATAACCATATACACCAGGATCAGGGAAAGGATCAGCGCAAAGCCAAGGCTCTTCATCGATTCTTTCCGTTTTTGTTCTTCGCCTGCCTGGCGGATTTTATACCCCGGAGCAAGTGGTATTTGTTCTAATTTTTGATTCAATTCAGTTATTACCCGGTCAAAAGGTTTTCCTTTGTTCAATTGGGCCGATACCTGGCTTACACGATTTTGGTTGGTACGAAGAATCTCTTTCGGAGCTACGCTCTCACGGATAGTTGCCACATCAGCCAAACGCAAATGGCTGGCTCCCGAACGCAATTCAATATCCTCCAGCTGGGCTATCTGCACATCCGGAAGTTTCAGGCGGATATCAGTCATCTCTCCCTGATAGTCAAATGCTCCGGCCAAAGTACCAGCCAGCACGTCACTAATCTGACTGGCAATCTGGTTCACGGTCATATTATAAATCCCTGCACGGTAACGGTCAATAACGATTTCGATTTCGGGAGCACCCTGCTGGATAGAAGTTTCTACATTGAAAAGATCCCGGTCATTACGCATCACTTTCTCAACCTGTCCCGTCACCCGGTTAATTTCACCAAAGTCTTCTCCAACAACTTCAACCACTACAGGAGCCTGATCGGTACCCATGATGGTTTCAAGGGCAGTTTCATCCTGAATAAAATTAATTTCCACATCGGGCATAGACTTAAAAATTTTACCCAATCGTGTAATCAGGGTCTCGGTAGATTGTTCCGGCTTTTTTTTAAGTAATATCTTGATGGATGCAGTATTTTCATTCTCAAATACCGACTGTTGTGTCCCGGTTGTCGTGGAAGGCCCCACCCGTGTATAAATATTCGCCAGGTCGTTTCCAAGCACATCACGGATCATTTGTTCGATCGTGCGTACTGCCTGCTCGGTTCGTTCAAGTTGGGTTCCCTCGGCCAGTCTTACTTCAACGGTAAATTCGCGGGCTTCGGTTTTAGGCATGAACTCACTGCCAATTTTGGGGATCAGCAGTAAGGAGCCGGCAACCAACAAAATAGCTCCCGCGATATAAATCCATTTGGCATTTAATATCTTTTTCAGGATTTCCGGATACCAGTGAAATCCGATCGCTTTTTCTTCACGTTCAATATTCCCGGGTTTAATAAACCTGGAATAAAGCATGGGAATCACCAGAATCGCCACCACTAATGAGCTCAGCAACGAAAACGTTACAGTCCATGCCTGATCTTTGAATAGTGCTCCCGAAGCTCCATGGAGATAAACGATGGGCAGAAAAACCACGATAGTAGTCAGGGTAGATGCGGTAATGGCGCCTCCCACTTCAGCAGTACCCTGAATGGCAGCCTGGCGCACGGAGAGCCCTTTTTGCATGTTTCTGAATATATTCTCCATGACCACGATGGCATTATCAACCAGCATTCCCGCTCCCAGGGCCAGTCCCCCCAGCGTCATAATATTAATAGAGAGGTGGTTGAAATACATCAGATTAAATGTGGCCACAATTGAAACCGGTATCGCCAGACTGGCGATCAGGGTAGCACCAATCCGCCTCAGAAACAAGAACAACACAAAAACTGCAAGTAAAATACCCAGCAAAGCGTTTTGTTCTACCTCATTAATTGAAGAAGAAATGAATTCTCCCTGATTCTGAATCACTTGTAGCGAGTAACCGGGTAATGCTTTTTGAATGCCCTCAAAACTTTTTGAGAGCTCTTTTACCGCTTTGACCGTATTAAATTTCGGTTCTTTATAAATAGCCAGACCAATTGCTCTTTCACCATTAATGCGCACAATATTCACCGGTCTTTTATTCTGAAAACTGACTTTAGCCACATCCTTTAGAAATACCGGGACTTTTTTTGATGATGCATCCCCAGCTGTTTCATTGCGAAAACCCACAATCAGATTCTGAATATCTTCTATCCCCTCAAAAACACTGACTCCTTTAATGATATATTGCGTACCCATCTCCACAATCGAACCTCCGGAAACATTTCGGTTGTAATTTTGTATCTGGGATGTGATGTCACCGGTTGAGACTCCAAAAGCATTCAGTAAATAAGGATTGGTTTCGATCAATACCTCTTTCTCCTCCTGACCTTCAAGCTGGACATCCGCCACTCCCTCAAGTCTGACCAGCTCATTTCTGATGTAATTTTCAGCCACCAGGCGCAAGTCATTCATATTAGTCAGGGATTCATGTTTAAGGCCCACCAGCATCACCGGTGATTCGTTGGGATCATGCTGTGTAATCTGCAGATCATCCAAATCACTGTTCTGATTATAGGAACCCAGTGCTTTCTGTATTTCAAGAAAAGCCTCGTCCATATCTTTTTTCCATGAATAATCGATGGTAATCTGGGCTGTACCCACACGGGTTACCGATGATACACCTGTAACATCGCTTTGCCTGATACAAATTGATTCAATAGGATCTACAAACTGTTTTTCGATCTCCTCAGGAGGTCGTTCGCCCGCGGAGAGCTCAACATAAATCCTGGGATTATTCATTTCCGGGAAGAGGTCTGTGCCCAGTTTCCTGAATGATATATATCCCAGCAGGAGTACAGCCAGGATAAACATGGTCACTGTAACGGGGTAGTTAACCGCAAACTTTGTGATGTTTTTCATGCCGTAAATTGTTTACGCCTATTGGATGATCTTCACTTTGGTACGGTTACTTAATGTTTCAAAACCTTTTGAAACCACCCGGTCATTCAAACGGAGACCCTCCGTCACTTCAACAAATCCGGGGTTTTCAAGACCGGTTTTAATCACTCGTTCATAAGCCGTATTACGATCAATTACAAATACGGTTTTCCCACGCTGGCGTGAAAGAATCATATCTTTCGGAATCACAATGACCCCCTCTTTTTTCTGGGTGACAATCTGAGCTTTTATGTAACTCCCGGGCCTAAGTTTCAAATTATTATTGCTGATGGTGAGAATTCCCTTGAAGTTACGGGTATCCGGACTAATAGCCGGGGATAACTGACTGATAATTCCGTATAAAGTGTCATCCGGGAGGGCATAGTTAAATACTCTGACCGGTTGATTAACTTTGATCTTGGCGAGGTTCTTTTCAGGAAGCTGAAATTCCATATACAATTTTCTGTAATCCATTATTTTAGCTACAATAGTACCCGTATTGACCCGGTTGGCCTCAGTGAAGTAAGGAATATCCACAATAACCCCGTCAAAAGGAGCCCTCACCTCCATTTTAGCCAGTTGCAAGTTGGCATTTTCGAGTGCATAACGAGCAGTAATCCAGGCTTGTTCGGCATTCACCACATCCCGGTCCGTTGCTCCGCCTTTCTCCTGAAGAATTTTTTGTTTATCATATTCATTTTTCGAAATCTTCAGGTTAAGTTTTTTCACATCAATTTGAATATTATTCAGGTACTCCTGATCCTCCAGTTTGATAATGACTTCACTCTTTTTTATCCGGTCACCGAGACGCCACTTTTTACCGGTACGGGGATTTTTTTGCAGGTAGTATCTGCCCGTCATTTCGGTCATTAACTCAACTTCCTGTGTGGGATACACCGTACCGTTGGTTTCAATAAATTCTTCAATGGAACCCGGGCGAATATCTTTAACCGAAACCGGTACCGCTACTTCAGTGGTACTGTCGTCTTGCTGATTTTTACAGCCGGTTGTACCGATCAAAACCGCACCAATAATGAACCATGCAAATGGAATAAGTCTGTGATATTTCATGATTATTTAGTTTTTAATCCTTTCGGAATAATCGGAACTTTATTTTCCCAATCATATAACGTCTGTATTTTCAGGTTAAGTAATTCCAGAATATAGTTGATCTGCGCGCTGGTCAGATCAATTTTCGCCTGTGATAATTGGTTCTGGTAAAGATTTAGATCCATCCCTGTCAAATCCCCGTTTTTATATCTTTCAAGATTAATATCGTAAGTTAATTGGGCATTTCGCAAACTTTGCTCGGCAATTCTGATCTGGTTAAGCAGATTTTGAAGGTTCCGGTAGGTTTTACGAATGTTAAGCACAATATCATTGCGTTCATTCTCCTGATTCAGTTTTTGTGATTCTATGCCGGTTTGAGCAGCTTTGATTCGTGCTTTTCTTTCACCCCAGTCGAAAATAGGAATATTCAGTGAAAACGAGACTTGCTCATTATCAGTAGGGCTGTTGTAAATTTTCGGGAATTTCTGGTTATCACCGAACAGACCGACCGACACACCCAGATTACCTTTGAACTCGTTAATTGCCTGGGTTTGTATGAGATTGAATTGTGCATTCTGGATATCAATTTCATTCTGTCGCAACTCCATCCGGTTAGCCAGGCCATACTGAATAGCCTTATCGAGATCAACCGGGATGCTATCTACCACAGGATCGGCTAATACACCAATATCTTCGGTGATACTCATCCCGATTAAAATTTTAAATTGGTCTTTTGCATTCTCCAGGGTGACTTTTGCATTTTCCCATGAAGATTTACCGTTGGCCATATTAAGTTCAGCCTGGTAAAGCTCTTCTAAAGCCGATAATCCTCCTTCAACTTTATTTTTTATAATGGCATAATTAGTTTGCTGGTTGACATACTCATCATGAGCAATTTCAACGCGTATCTGCTGTTGGTAAACTTGGTAAAAATCAGCAGCCACCAACCGCTCCAGCGCCAGCATCTGAATGTTGAAATTTAACTGGTTGTTTTCATAATCCAGCTGTAATTGTTTGAGTGCGAGCTTGGTCCGGTTATAAGTGAACAGCGGTTGATTAAACTGTATGTACAGGTTATTGGTAAAGCTCTTGAGTCGTTGGTCATTGAATTCGCTGTATGAATCTTGCCAGGCCAGGCGATTGGTAAACGAGATGTTACCATCGGTCAACGGTATGGGTTGCGATACAGTAAAATCTCCCGAACTTCTCAGGTTTCGCTGTGTATTCCACTGATTATAAAAATCATTGAATGCCCGGTCATGAGAATAATTTATCGGGTTCAGCGTAAACCTGAAATTGGATTTCAGTGAAGCTTCCTGGGCATTCAGCATATATCTGGCCCGGTCAAGGTTATATTTTACCTGACGGATTTGCGGACTATTAGCGCTTGCAATACCTAAAGCATCCTGTAACTTAAGGATCTTCTGGCCATGCGTTTCGATTGGGATCAATGCAAACGCTGAAAAAACGAGAAAGACCAATACTTTTTTCATCACAAAAAACTTATATATCAACTAAATCTAACATCTAACATCTCACATCTAATATCTAATATCCAATATCTAATAGCTTTCATCTATAATCTTACTGCTGTTTCACCCATTTCACGGCATCAGCTACAACGGTTCGTCCATTATTGCGATTACTCAGGCGGACCTTGGCTGAATCAGCCGAAAAATAGAATGATCCGAGTTGATTCCATCCGTTGGCAGCATCTTTGATCGACAGGTTCACTTCATCCGTTCCCTGGTCGTGATCCACCTCAAAATAATAGAGGTCGGATACATCAAAACCACCCCGGCCGGCCTGAGGCCTCCCCCCCCCACGATTGCCTCCACGGCCCCGCATCCGGTTACTGATCCTGGCCAGCATGGGATCAATATAAGCATACACTTCATAATACCCCGGTTCGGGAAGCACCGTAACCCATTGAACCGTACGGTCGCCGTCTCCTGACCGGATGTAATATCCTGAATGGATAAACTCGCCGTATAATCCTGATGAAGTGATGGCGGTCCATTCAAGAGGCGGGCGCCAGAACTGAAGTGGTTGATAGGGAAGTTCTTCATCATTTTTATTGACATTCAACCATTCAGCGAGCCTACTTCGATGCTCGGTATGCAGCAGGGAAAAGCCGGTATCTTCATTATCCACAATCTTTTCACCGGGACTGGCCAAAGTTTTAATAAGCGGTATGGAACGAATGCCTTCAAAAGCTTTATAGGATCGAATCTTTTCAATTTCCGGAAAGGGGAAAGTCATATTACTGGGAATGTTTTTTGACACCAGGGTATTGATAGATAATCCCCTGGGTTGGTTATCCTGAATAATTCCTACCTGTATCGCTTCCCGGCTTTTCAAATGGTATAACCGTTCATTATTGATATCACGACCTGTAATCCCAAATCCGATTTGGCGGATGTTCCCTCTTCCCCGTCGGCCGGCACGGATGGTAACCAGCACAACACCTTCTGCATCCGTAGGATTTGAGATATTAAAAAGTACCTGAAACCGTGTATAATCTCCCTCTTTCATTTCAATTACACGGGTACCGTTAATTAAAAACCCCGGTAGTTTGGTAGTCTGATACCATTCAGCCAGATAGGAAGTCAGATCTACGCCGAATTCCTTTTGATAAAGCTGAATAAAATTTTCCATTGTGAGTGACTGAAACCGGTACTCCTGCATCAGGTTCTCCAGGAATCGGCTGAATTGTTTCACTCCTGCAACCGATTCCATATAGGTAAAAAGATGAATACCTTTTGCCTTAATTACTTCTTTTATCAGACCAGGATCTTTTCCCCCGATTAATATTTGGTGCAAAGAGCGGTTCAATAGTGCCATATTGGCTTTTTCCGTTTCGGAGATACCACCTGACATACCTCTGAAAAAATTGGAGGTGCTATTCGCCTGGTTATTCAGGTAAGCTTCTAAAGACGAATTTAGTACAGGATATTTAACCGACGTCAGATGTATCCGGTAATTCAAAAACATCGGGAATATCGAAAATGGATGTTCCTGGATATTCCCGGAGAAGCCACCTCCTCTACGGCTCATGATCATTCTAAAATTCATCACTCCGGCAGCAGGTATAAAATTTTGTATAATAAAATTACGCAAAATATTGATCTGTAATTCTTTTTCTGAGAGCCCCTGATCACGATCTTTATTACGTGCCGCCTGACGTTTGAGTTCCTGAGCAAAATCCGCCCGGTTGAGTACTCCTGCCATTTCGGGAAGCAGGATCATTTCAGGTTGAATAACATCTCTGTTCTCAGTCCATATTCGGGAGAAAGTATAAAATTGTATCGGAACCTCAATCATGCGGAGTCTTGAAAAGGGATATTTCATGGCCAATGAGCGTTCTACATCATTACGAAGTTCACGCAAAATATCCGGTAGTGTGTCTGCGATATCAGTAAACACGGTTGAATAATAGTTGTGATCTGCTTTGCGGTAAAGCTCGAAATTCAAACTATCCACCTGTAAAGTACTTTTATGATACGGACCCGCCACGAGCGTAAATCCACTCAGTGGTTCTTCGGGAGAAAAGATCCAGGTCTGATTTTCTTGCCGGACAGCTCCCTGCCCTACGGGGATAAGATTATTATCCGTTTGTAAAGAGACAGTATAATAGGAGAAATTCCAGTCGGGTTTTACTTCCATTGCTGAACCGAAGGCCACACCCGGAACAGGATACCAGTATGATTCAGGTGTAAGAAGCAGAAAATCTTTTTGCACAAAGGAAAATCGTTTACGAACAGAGAGACCGAAATTCGGACTATATTTTTCACGCAACTGATCGGGAGCCACATCCAGATAACAAATCCGTTCGTCAATGGTTCCTGAAATTGAAAACAACACCCGTAGCGTGTCATTTCGTACCAGAGGTTCCTTCAAATCTATAAGAACTATTTGATCCTGACGCTTAAAAGTCTGTGCGGTATGGTTGACCTTTATTTCATTCAGTTTTAATCCGGGATTCAGCGTAAAAACCAGACGTTTCACAGGAGTTCCGGATAGTGAAGTCAGTTTGGATTCGGCTTCTATCCGGAGTGAATCAGCCATATGATGAACTTTCAGATTTTCTGCAATTAATTTCAGATGAGGGTGTTTGGCATATTTGTCATTTAATTTCACCATCTCTTCCCTGAACGACCGGTCAGAAATATCCCGCAAAGCGTACTTCACCGCCAGGGTAATTCCCGAGATCCCGAAAAGCACTAAAAAAATCCATGCCAAAACAGTCCTCGATCTTGACTGGGGAAGCCGCTTCATCAAAAGGATGCTACCCAATATCATTGCCAGACCGAGAAATAAATACAGAGCGCGTTGCTGCAGTAAAACAGGTTCAAAGCCAAAGCCGGAAAGCTCAGAACGCATAAAAGGCAAACGCATCCCGATAAAATCATAAAGGAAATCCATCCGGTCTTTTGCCGCAAAGAGTACAAGGCCAACATATCCGAGTAAAACAACCAGTGCAATAGCCTGATTACGAACCAGTGACATGACCAAAAAAGCCAGGCCCATAATAAACAGCAGAGAGGGCAGGCTGATAAGCAATGGATAGTATAAATAGGCCATTATATCCACATGGGTTCCGGGAACTGCAAAATTGATAGTTACTACCATGGTAAGTACTAACAGATGCAACACCAAAAAAACCAGCAATACACCGATGGTTTTCCCCCAGATGTAATCCCAGTTATTCATTGACCGGGTATAGATTACTTCGGTTGTATCCAGCTTTTTATCCCTTCTGAGAAAATCAATTGCGAGGAAAATGGCAATAAAGGTTTGGGCGACATTGAGCACCATGATATTCAGGTAAGGGATATTCGAGGGCATAGCCAGTAAAATCCAGTTACTCCATGACTGGGTAAGGCTGCTGATATTAAAAGGAAGGAGCCAGAGCAGCAGCAGGATCACAAAAATTCTGAAAAACCAACTGCGAAACAGCAGCATGGCTTCAAAACGGGCAATGGTGAATATGGTTTTCAGGGTTCCCATGATTTAGCTTTGTTCGTGAGATTGAATCACATACTCCATAAAATAAACATAGGCATGTTCCAGATTAGGTTCAATCACCCTGGGATTGTATTGATCCAGCCGGTCAGCAACCAGTTGTACATCCCATCCATTTACTGACGGAATAGTGGAAATTACCTGGTATTTTTCTTTGATCTCTTCAAATTCAAAGTGGGAAACCGATACCTGAAATACATGGTTGCGGGCCATTTCGAGAAGGCGATCGGGAGAACCTTCATAAACCAGTTTCCCCTCATTAAGCAGGGCCATATTATTGCATGTGCTGGAGATATCCCCCACAATATGAGTTGACAGGATGATGATCATCTCCTTTTCAGCCATTTTTGAAAGCAGATTTCTGAACCGGATTCGTTCATCGGGATCGAGGCCTGTGGTAGGTTCATCCACAATTACGATTTTGGGATCTCCTACCAATGCCTGGGCAATTCCGAGACGCCTTTTCATCCCTCCTGAAAGACGGCTGGCTTTCCGGTCACGCACATCGAACAAGCCCACCTCTTCAAGCAATCGTTCTACTTCTTTATTTCTTACAGCTTTGTTCTTTAACCCGGCCAGACGGGCAGAGTAATCCAAAAACTCCCAGGTACGGTATTTAGCAAAAAAACGAAAATCCTGCGGGAGATACCCCAGGATTTTTCTGATCTCTTTTCTGTTTTTATTTAACTCCTTTCCGTTGACGTAGATATTTCCCGCACTTGGTTTCATCAAGGTCACCAAGATTCTCATCAGGGTAGATTTCCCGGCACCATTAGGACCCAGGAGACCAAACATCCCGTCTTTGATAGTCAGATTAATCCGGTTCAGGGCACGCTGCCCTCCATTCCGGTAGATTTTAGTCAGCTCTTGAATTTGAATCTCCACGTAAACAAATTTGGTCAGTTTTTAACTTTGATAAATGTATAACGATTTAGTTTAACAACCACATTGTTAAAAAAACTTAAAAAAAACTGACCTCATACGGTAGCTTTGCGTCCTATTGCTCCCTCCTTTCATCCCGCTTATCCATCCTGCGCCCAATCAGGAATCCGGCTACCATACCCAAGCCACCGGTAACAAAGATAATTCCAATTACGAGCAGTGGGTACACCTGGTAACTAACCATGTTATCGAACAAAACCGAAAGAATAAATCCGACACCCACACCGGTAAACAGTGTGCCGATTTTCAGAAGAAATTTTCCGTTCTGACGAACCGTCTTTACACGGGATTCATTGTTCTGCCGGCTTCTGAGTTGTTTTGGAGTCTCAATCCCTTTTTCGATCATTGCCATTCTTTCACGGGTTCGGGTAGTAAAAAACATATAAAACACACCGAAAACCGAAGCGCATAAAGCGACTAAAATGATTGCAGTTGCCATGATATTATTTAATTATTTCCCTGTTTCGACGGTCGCGCATCTGTTTGGTTACAAAATAATGTAACCCGTTGTCTTGCTATTTCGTCTAATAGAGGCATGCAAACAACGGATTCAACCTGTATTAAACGGATTTTGGATGGTGATAAAAATGCTTTCGGGATACTTATCGACAGATATCAGGACAAAGCTTATCATTTAGCCATCAAGATGTTGAGAAATAATGATGAAGCCTGTGACTGTGTACAGGAGGCTTTTATCAAGGCTTATGAGCACCTTCCGGGATTTAGAAAAGAGGCAAAGTTCTCTACCTGGTTTTTTCAGATTGTGTATCATTCTGCCATTTCACGAATCCGGTATGCGCGACGGATGGTCTCGTCAGATGAATGGAATGACAACATGTGGGATTCTGCTAAGGCCAATGTTCTTTTTGAAGAAATGGATTTGCAAGAACTCAGGAAAATGTTGAATCGGGCATATCAGACATTGCAGTCGGAAGAGGTTTTCATATTAGAGCAATATTACCGTGAAGAGTGTTCTCTGAAAGAGTTAGCTGAAATGACCGGATTGACACCTGGAAACATCAAGGTTAAATTATACCGGGCAAGAAAAAAGATGTACTTGAGAATGCAACAATTATATAAAGAAGAACTGGAATTATGGAACATAAAATAACATCAGGGTTATCAGATCAATTATTAAAAAAATGGATCAACAGCATGCCTGTTGAGAAAGCACCGGAAAAAATAAAAGGACAGATCATTTCACGGATTGCCACTTCACACTTGGTAAAGCCTGTCAGATATCAACCACCAGTACTGATAAAGATCGGAATCCCCCTGCTTTTCCTGACGTGTCTGATAGTATTGTTTCTTCAGTCGGGTTTTCCCTCCGGATTGCGGAACAGCCTGACCCACCCGGTTTCATTCTCCTGGATTAAACAGATTAATCTTTGGTTGAAAGGATTACCGCAAGAGGTAACCCTTCCGCAACTGTCCATGCCGGGTAACTGGATCGTTATTTTGGGCAGCGGACTCATCTTATTCTGGTCTTTCTTTTTTCTCTACCGGATACTGTCACGAACAGATCATTCTGCAACTTCTTCCTCCACACTGCCGTAATTATCTTTCTTCATGGTCCAGATAAAGGGTACCGCCAATAATCCTACTCCTACAGAGAGCAGATAGGTATTATGCAGACCGATATAATCGGCGACCCGACCGATAATCAGCACCATCAGCGCGTTAAGTAAAAAGTTAATGGTAAAATACATCCCGTTCAGAAAAGTCAGATGCCGGGTTTTTGAACTATTCACCACACTCAGCAGTACCGGTCCGGGTGCAAAGAGAAAAAGCCCGATCAACACCAGAACCGGCAGGCCCCAAAAGACATTAACCTGTGTAAAGAGCAGCATCAGTACCGGGGTAATCAGTGCCACCCAACGCATTAACAGCCTGTTTCCGATCCGGTCAGCCAACGTACCGGATAAAAATGTACCGGCTACCCCTGCCAGTTGCAAGACCGAGAGAGAAGCCCCGGCCAACCATAGCGAGTACCCCTCCTGTTTGAGGTAAGTTGGCAAAAAGAGGGTTAATGAAGATTTGATGGCCCCGAAAAAGAAGGTGAAAAGGCTGAGGGATTTAAATAAAGGGTAAAACTGGCGGAGTACTTTTTGGTAATGTTTGCTGTTTTTTTTCTGAGTAAAATTCTCCCGGATATTGATATCTTTCAACCTGAAAAACAGCATGATTGAAGCAGCAATTCCAAAAACCATTAATACCCAAACGCCTTCAAAGCTCCACAGGGCTACAGCACCCAACACAATCAGCGGTCCGGCTGTTCGTGCCAGTTCGCCTCCAACCATAAACAATGACATGCCGAATCCCGGCCGGTCACCTGAAACTTTCCGGATCATTACCGGACCAGGCACATGAAAAAATGCAGAACTCAATCCGGATGCCAGCATAATGATTACCAGCACACCATATGTGGGAGCAACCCCGATCAGGCTCATAGTGATCGCTGTCGTAGCCGGTGTAAGTATAATAAAGAAGCGTGATTTCACCCGTTCTGCCAGAATACCGATCAGGGGGTTAAAAAGTGTGGGGATACGCTGAAATACCGACAAGGCACCTGCCTGAAAAAGGCTCAGGCCCAGCCGCTCAATCAGTATGGGTAACAACGGAGCCAGAAATGCGGTATACACATCATGGAAAAAGTGTGCCATTGAAGTGGTTACCACATTGGCCAGCTGAAAATTCTTTTTCTTATTCATGCACGCTATTTAGGAGCCAAACGGTAAAGGATTCCCCCAATGATAATGTATACAAAATTTGGCAACCATACGGCCAGCCAGGGAGTCAGGTCACCTGCACGGGCAAACTCCTGTGACATTCTCATAAACAGAATATAAGAAAAACTCAAGGCGATCCCGAAACCGATATGCATACCTCTGCCGCCACGGATTGGCTGACAGGAGAGTGTAACTCCTATCAGGGTAAGTATAAAAACTGCAAATGCCGAAGCAGTTCGCCGGTATAATTCAATATAGTAATAGACATCTCCGTGCCCGCGGATCAATTCTCTGTGAATAAAACGTTTCAGAGCAGGTGTGGTCATGGCCTCTACCACATTCGACCTCTGTTTAAACTCCTTTGGCCACATATTCAGTGTGGTATCCATTGAGACACCTGTCACCACGGTCTCTTTCATACCATTGATTTTACGTATCCAGTAGTTACGGATTCTCCAGCTTTTATTGATAGAGTCGTATTGGATATAATCCGCCATTAATTTCGACACCAGTTTCCCGTTCTCATACCGCTCCATGGAAAATTTACTACCAAAATCACTTCGGGAGTTATATGATTCCATATAAATAAATACGCCGGGGGCAATTTGCTTATGGATATTTCTTGGCGGAGTTCCATAGGTCTTTTTAATGTATTTATCCTCAAAATTAAGCCGTCCCACATTCGCATAAGGGATCAGGTAATGCGCCATCACAAAAGTGATTACAGCTATTAATAATGCGGAGATGAAATAGGGTAGCATAAAACGGTGGTAACTGACTCCGGTAGATAAGATGGCTTTAATTTCGCTATGTGTCGACAGGTTACTGGTAAAAAAGATTACCGCAATGAATACAAATAAAAAACTGAACAGGTTGGCAAAATAGGGGATGAAATTGAGGTAGTAATCAAAGATTATGGCATGCATGGGAGCCGACTTTTCAATAAAATCATCCACCCGTTCTGAAAAATCGAAGATAATGGATACCAGTATAATCAAACCGAGGGCAAAGAAAAAGGTACCCAGAAATTTTCGGATGATATAGTAGTCGATTACCTTCAGCATGATTTATAAACGGTTACTTATTTCCGGTATTATCTTTTGTTTCCAACGATGATAACTCCCTTCCCGGATTCTTTGCCGGGCCTCTTCAACCAACCGGAGGTAAAACCCGAGGTTATGCAAGCTGGCTATTTGTGCAGCCAGTCTTTCTCCTGAAACAAACAGGTGTCTCAGGTAAGCTTTTGAATAAATTTGATCGACATACAATCCGGATTCAGGTTCCAACGGGGAAAAATCAAATTTCCACCGGGCATTCCGGATATGTATAATTCCATTTCGTGTAAATAACATTCCATTGCGACCGTTTCGTGTAGGCATGACACAATCAAACATATCCACACCCAGTGAAATAGATTCAAGCAGGTTTACCGGAGTCCCCACTCCCATAAGATAACGGGGTTTATCCTCAGGCAGAATAGTATTGACCAGTTCGATCATTTCATACATCAATTCAGCGGGTTCCCCAACAGATAATCCTCCAATGGCATTAGCCGGCATATTCTGAGAAGCGATAAAGGAGGCTGATTGTTTTCTCAGATCGGCATAAACACTGCCTTGAACAATAGGCAGAAAAGCCTGGGTATATCCATAAAGCGGTTGGGTTTTTTCAAAATGACGGATTCCTCTGGCCAGCCAGCCATGAGTCAGCTCCATCGATTTTTCTGCTTGCTGACGGTCACACGGATAGGGAGTACATTCATCAAAAGCCATGGTCAGGTCGGCACCAATCACCCGCTGGATTTCAACCACTTTTTCAGGGGTAAAGAGATGATATGAACCATCAATATGCGAAGCAAATCTTGCTCCCTCAGTGGTCAGTTTTCGATTGGCTGCCATGCTGAATACCTGGTAGCCCCCACTATCGGTAAGAATCGGTCGTGCCCAGTTCATAAAACGGTGAAGCCCGCCGGCCTGTTGAAGGACTTCTGTTCCCGGTCGCAGGTAAAGGTGATAGGTATTACCCAGTATCACCGTCGCGTTTATATCCTGCTCCAGTTCTCGCTGATGAACTGCTTTAACAGAAGCTGCAGTTCCAACCGGCATAAACACAGGTGTTGGGATCTCCCCATGAGCCGTAGTGATCAGTCCGGTTCTGGCCCGGCTGTCAGGATCCTTGTGAGAAATACGGAATTCCATATCAGAAACTGAAGGGCAAAGATATGGATTTTATTATCTTTGATCGACAACCGACTTCGAACCGTAATTATCTCACCTCATTGATTATGAGCTTATTTCTTATCAACCTGTTTCACATCTCTTTCAGTTCCCCTGCAGACATTATCTGGATTGTTTTAGGAGGAATCGCACTGATAGCCTGGATCATTCAACTGTATCATTATCTGATTATCTACCTGAAAATTATCCGGTACCGGAAAGCAAATGTACAATCCGGAACAGACCCCGTTTCGGTCATTATTTGTGCCCGCAACGAAGCCGGAAACCTGAAGAAGAACCTTCCCCTGATCCTGAATCAGTTTTATCCTGATTTTCAAGTAGTAGTGGTAGATGACGGTTCTGAAGATCAAACCGAAGAAGTACTGGCACAGTTCAGGGAACAACATTCCAATCTCTACGTCACTCATATTGAGCATACACATCCATATCCCCACGGCAAGAAACTGGCCCAAACAGTAGGTATTAAAGCAGCAACCCACGATTTATTGCTGTTCACCGATGCCGATTGTCATCCGGTCAGTCCGAACTGGATCCGTCACATGCAAAGCAGCTTTCTCTCCAAAACAGAAATAGTTTTAGGATATGGGGGCTATGAATCCCGCCCCGGAATGCTGAACAAACTGATTCGGACCGAT
>Ga0190359_1000316_pt1 | contig 33579 bp, 30 predicted proteins | sample 48721823_MG_FD_161269 | JGI IMG/M metagenome (GOLD analysis project Ga0190359, IMG submission 161269) | Hydrothermal vent microbial mat bacterial communities from Southern Trench, Guaymas Basin, Mexico - 4872-18-2-3_MG | ecosystem: Environmental > Aquatic > Marine > Hydrothermal vents >... | reverse complement strand
AAATAGAGTATGGGTTGCAAGATGTGCCAATACAGGAATATCGGAATTTATAGATCCATATGGCAGAGTCACGAGTCGAACACCTCTATATGAAGAGGCAGTACTGTCCGGAGTCATTACAACAAGCAGCAGGAGTACCTTTTTTGTGCATTATGGTATGGTGACGGTTTATTTAATAGCAACTGGAAATGTATTTGTTTTATTTATATATATTTTAAGAATGCGAAAGCGTAGTCAAGATGAACGAAAGATTTAAATGGATTTGTTTGGTTTTCATATTATTTAATTTAAGGGGAGTAGCCTTTTCGAGTGAATATTTTTTGATGATGTTAAACGTAAAGGCCAGACCAATTGCGATGGGAGGAGCCTTTGGTTCTTTGAAAGATGATCTGGCGTCACTGGATATGAATCCTGCTTCCTTTTCATTGAGCAGTACAAGACAGAATATACACTTTATAACTTTTATAAATCCTGCAGGGCCGCTTTACCTTTTAAATAGAGAGAGTGGAAGAAGCTGGGATGTCTTACCTGGAATGTTTATCCACGGCATGGCATTATCGATTGGAAATTTCAATTTAGGAGTTATCATAGGACAGGAGATATTCTCGAGAAATTCGAATTCAGCTGTGATAGGTACATTTAAAGTTTCGGACTATAAAGAAAGACGCAACGCTACTTTTGGCCTATCTCTTTCTCTATCGCCACTCGTATCTCTTGGTATGGCAGGCGACATCTATATGGGATACGATAGAATGGTAAGTGTAGGATATAGATACGGAATTTTGATTGAGACAAAACACAGGATAAATGCAGGTTTATACTTTGTCGATTTTCCAGACGATTACTCCGGAGACAGATTCACAATAGAAAGGTTAGAAGATGAGACGCTGAATATTGGGGTTTCATACAATCCATTTGATAGGCTGACACTATCCCTTGACATCAGGAATGTAAGCGATGAGGGAAGGCCGGCCGTTAGAGAACCCCACATTGGCTTCGAATTCATACCATATCATCATGTTGCGTTGAGAGGAGGATATTTCAGGTCAAGTGATGGGAAGAGTGAGCTCGTATCATTTGGATTTGGATTTCTTGACTGGAACTATTTTGTTGGGGATGAGAAGAGGTTCCCTCATAAAAATTTTGGATTGAACCTATCGGCTGCTTTTGGGAGGATTGGTGGCATATACAGTAGATGGATTTTTCTATCGGCAGTATTCAGGCTCTCGACGTGAGTTATCGGTCATGATTGAAAGTAAAAGGAACATTTAATGAATAGAGGGGTTAATTATATTATTGAAGGGAGAGTTGATGAAAAATATAAAATATGTTTTATTTTTTATAGTCATTGTATTGCTTTCACAATGTAACAAAGAAACTATATCTCCTAAGAGTAACACACCAGAAGAGTTGTATTCCTATGCAAAGAGGCTCTTTGATAAAAAAGACTATCTCAAGGCAAAGATACAGTTTAGCATGCTTATGATCAATAACAGGGCGGGTGGTGAGATATATGAAAAATGCAAATTTTATTTAGCAGAATGTTACTACTATTCAAAAGAGTATATAACAGCAATTCAGGAGTATGAAAGCCTGATTAAAAGCATACCACAAAGCACTTATAGAGAGAAAGCCGAGTACATGATAGCAATGTGCTACTATAAATTATCACCTCACTATTCTTTAGATCAGGAGTATACATATCAGGCAATAGTCCACTTTCAGGAATTTCTAGAAGATTTTCCTGGTTCAGAATTTAGAACGGATGCAGAAATGAAAATAAGCCAGCTTCGTCATAAGCTGGCAAAAAAGGAGTTCAAGAAGGGTGAGTTATATCGGAAGATGGGGCGTTATAGGGCAGCGGTATTTGTATATGACTGGGTCCTTAATAATTATTATGATACAAAGTTTGCAGAGGATGCCCTTTACTGGAAATCGGAGTGTTTGAAAAAACAGTTGAGGTATAAGGAGGCCATGGAGGCCTGTAAGAAATTTTTAGAGAAGTATCCAGATAGTCGATTTGCAAACAGAATCAGGAAGATGCTGAAAGATATAAATAATAGACTAAAAGAAGAATCAAACACAGGTTGAAGGGGCAAAATGAGAAGCGGGCTTCTGGGGGGGACTTTTGATCCCATTCATAACGGTCATTTGATAGTCGCTGAGGCTGTGAGGAGCGATTTTAATCTCGATCGCATTTTTTTTATTCCTGCTGCAGTGCCCCCCCATAAGGATAGCAGGGAACTGTCACCAGAGAACCATAGGCTTGAGATGGTGCATCGAGCTATTATGGGGAACGAGCATTTTAAGGTTTCAGATTTCGAATTAAAAAGTTGCGGGATATCCTATACGATAAATACAATTAAATGGTTTAAACAATCCTCTTCTTACAGGAACGATCAATTTTTTCTGATTATTGGAGCGGACAGCCTGCTGGATTTCCATACATGGAAAGATCCTGAGGAGATATTTAACACAATCAAGATCATAGTCATGAAGAGACCTGGTTTTGACATCGATAACGTTAAAAGTGAATTCAGAAATAGAGTTATAGTTGCAGAAGTACCTATGATAGAGATATCATCGACAAACATCAGGAAACGAGTAAGGGAGGGCAAATCCATTCGATACCTTGTGCCCGATAAGGTCGAAGAATATATTAAGATGAAAAGGCTCTATCTGTGATTATTATATCAATAATAAGACTTATTGGAAGGCGAGTCATTAGATATTTTAATGAGATCGGTGCAATATCGATTCTCTTTTACAGAATATTGAGCTGTACTAAATACATAATTAAAGACAGAAAAGTTATTCTGGAGCAGATGGTCAAGATCGGTATAAATTCACTGCCCTTGATAACCGTTGTAAGCATCTTTACAGGAGCCGTATCATCGTGGCAGGCTGCATATCAATTTAAGGGTGTAATATCATCAGAAATGACACTCGATCTATTGGGGGCAGCTGTGAGTGCGGCAATTTTGATAGAACTCGCTCCTGTGCTTTCAGGAATAGTTGTAGCAGGACGTGTCGGAGCATCAATTGCTGCAGAGCTTGGAACAATGCAGGTAACAGAGCAGATAGATGCACTCGAGGCTTTGGCAATCGATCCGGTGCGATATCTGGCATTTCCCAGATTTACCGCAGGCTGGACAATGCTGCCTGTACTAGTCGTATATGCTGGAGTGGTGTCGCACATCGGTGCCTATGTAGTGGCATATTTTCTTCTATCAATATCGACAGACAGATTTTTCGGAAGTATCCAGAGTCATTTTATTGTATACAATATATTTTCTGGACTGATAAAGGCTCTTGTGTTTGGAGGAGGAACCGCTTTGATTGGATGTTCTATTGGCTTCAGAACTTCTGGAGGAGCAGAGGGAGTTGGAAGGGCTACAATAAAGGCCTTTGTCTTTTCGGCAGCATTTATATTAATTGCAGACTATTTTCTGGCTATGATGCTTTTTTGAATTATGATAAAGATAAGAAATTTAAAAAAGAGTTTTGATTCGAGTCAGGTCTTAAGGGGAGTAAATCTGGATATAAATGATGGTGAAACGATCGTGATTGCAGGCAGAAGCGGCTGCGGCAAGACCGTTCTGCTTAAATCTATAATAGGATTGATAAAAGCCGATGAAGGTGAAATTAGTGTGGATGGTATCGATGTTAGCGAGTTAGACAGGAAAGGCATATTTGAACTTCGAAAGAGATTCGGTATGCTGTTTCAGGGGGCTGCACTTTTCGATTCTCTTACGGTCGAGGAGAATGTTGGTCTTGCACTAATGGAGCATACAGAATATTCCGAAGATGAAATTAGAACTAGAGTTAGAGAGAAGCTGAGGATGGTCGGGCTGGAGGGGATCGAGAAAAAGAAGCCTGCAGAGTTATCCGGCGGCATGAAAAAGCGAGTCGGACTCGCAAGAGCACTCATAATGAATCCCAAGTATCTCCTATTCGATGAGCCCACAACGGGTCTGGATCCTGTAATGGCAGATACAATCAATAATTTAATTATAGAGACAAACAGGAGCCTAAGTATTACCTCGATCGTTGTAACTCATGATATGGTTAGTGCATTTAGGGTTGGGGATCGTATTGCAATGCTGAGCAATGGCATAATCGTGTTTGAAGGCACCCCTCAAGAATTTCAAAAAAGCAAAAATGCGGCAGTAACAGAATTCTTGATAGAGTACTAAATGAAAAAGATTCATACAAAATATGTATGTCAGTCGTGCGGGTATGAGTCTCTGCGGTGGCTTGGTAAGTGCCCTGAATGCCAGAACTGGAATTGTTTTGTTGAAGAGGTCGTGGACTCAAAGAGAGGCAGAACACAACAAGGAGCCGAGTCCAAGAAGACACCAGTACCCCTTAAAGATGTTTCTGAGACGGATGAGGAAAGGATGAAAACAGGCATGGTCGAGCTTGATAGAGTGTTTGGTGGTGGAGTTGTGGCTGGTTCCATAGTTCTGGTTGGCGGTGCACCGGGTATGGGAAAATCGACCCTTCTTCTTCAGGCAGGAGATCGTCTGGCATCTCAGGGAAAGAGAGTGCTCTACATCTCTGGTGAGGAGTCACTTCAGCAGATAAAGATGCGTGCCCAGAGACTCGGAATAGATTCTGAGAGAATATATCTTCTTTCTGAAACAAACCTGGAATCGATTATCGATGTTATTAGAAAAACAACTCCAGATCTTGCAATAATCGATTCGATTCAGACTGTCTATTCGAATGAGCTGGAGAGCCTCGCAGGAAATGTCAGTCAGGTAAGATACTGTAGCGGTACTCTGACATCACTGGCTAAGGAGCTGAACATACCGATAATCGTTGTAGGCCATGTAACAAAAGAGGGAACGATTGCAGGGCCGAGGGTAGTTGAGCATCTTGTAGATGGATTGTTCTTGATAGAGGGCGATCACCAGCACATATATAGATTGGTCCGAAGCGTTAAAAATAGGTTTGGTTCTACAAATGAGGTTGGAATTTTTGAAATGACAGAGCTAGGTATGATAGAGGTTTCCAATCCATCAGAGATTTTAATTTCTCAAAAGAGAGAAAATGCTTCTGGATCTGTTATTATGGTAAGCATGGAAGGCACCAGACCCCTTCTTGTTGAGATTCAGGCACTCGTTACACCGACAAACTTTGGTGTTCCACAGAGAGTGGCAAAAGGTATAGATCTATACAGACTGTCCATTTTGCTGGCTGTGCTTGAAAAAAGAGTGGGATATAAATTCGGAAAATTTGATGTTTTCGTAAATGTAGCCGGAGGGTTGAGAATAGTAGAACCGGGTATAGACCTTGCCCTGTCAGTAGCACTGATTTCCTGTCAGAGGGATCTTCCTGTAGAGGATGGTATGTGTGTTGTTGGAGAGATAGGACTTGCTGGAGAGGTGAGAGGCGTATCGCATATAAACGCGAGAATCTCTGAAGCAGAAAGACTCGGAATGGGCAGGATTGTTTTACCAGATATAAACATAAAGAGACCAATAAGATCAAAAGATATAGAGATCAAATGTGTCAGAACTATAAGAGAGGCGGTTGATTTAATTTTTGGTAGAAAATGAATTTTTCGGTTGTTAGACAGGATGACAGAACAAAGGCCAGGGCAGGAGTATTAAAAACTTCACACGGCCGGATAAAGACTCCGATCTTCATGCCAGTTGGAACTCAGGGAAGCGTGAAGGCTGTTTCTCCTCATGAACTTGATAGTATGGGAGTAGAGATGATTCTGGGAAACAGCTATCACCTATATCTTCGTCCCGGAACCGATCTGATCGAAAGGGCTGGGGGGCTTCATGAGTTTTCGAGTTGGAAAAATTCGATACTGACCGATAGCGGAGGGTATCAGATATTCAGTCTTGCGGAGCTTCGTTCGGTTTCAAACGATGGTGTAAGGTTTCAGTCGCACATAGATGGTTCGTATCATGCATTTACACCTGAGTCGGTAATCGATATTCAGAGGAGTCTCGGTTCGGATATCATGATGGTACTGGATGAGTGTATTAAATATCCATCTTCGTATGAAGAGGCCGTGAAGGCAAACGAAAGGACAATTTCATGGGCAGAAAGATGCAGGAAGAGGTTTAATGAGACCTCATCGCCATTTGGATTCGATCAGTCACTTTTTGGAATAGTACAGGGTGGTACATTTGAGGCCCTGAGAAAGAGGAGTATGGAATCACTCGTTGATATTGAATTCGATGGATATGGAATCGGAGGGCTTGCTGTTGGAGAACCACAGAGTCTGATGCTTGAGATTGTCGATCTTTGTACAGATTTTTTACCAGAGGATCATCCCAGATATCTCATGGGTGTTGGAAAACCGGAAGATATAATAGAGGCTGTTTCGCTCGGCATAGACATGTTCGACTGTGTAATCCCAACCCGTAATGGAAGGAATGGGACAGTCTATACCAAGATGGGGAAACTTGTTCTGAAGGGTTCTTCTTTCAAGGATGATTTTTCTCCAATCGATGATAAGTGTGGATGTTATACATGCAGAAATTTCTCAAGAGCCTATATACGCCACCTTTTTCAGGCTGAGGAGATCCTTGCCCTCAGACTCGCTTCTATTCACAACATCTATTTTTATACCGAACTTGTGAGTATGGCAAGAAAGGCCATCATGGATGGCAATTTTTTAAAATGGAAGAGTGATTTTTTAAACAATTATCTATCAATCTTAAATTAGAAGGAGGAAGATGTGTACAATCTTTTATTATTAATGGGTGCTTCTGGAAGCGGAAGTGGTCAGGCAGCAAATCCGTTTATCGGGTTTCTACCACTTATTGCAATCATTCTTGTAATCTATTTTTTCATGCTGCGTCCTCAGGCAAAAAAACAGAAAGAACATCGAGAGATGTTGGCAAGGCTTGAGAAGGGGGACAAGGTACTGACAGCAGGAGGAATAGTCGGTACAGTTGCAGGAATAAAGGAGAAGGAGGGGCTGGTCGTACTGAAGATTGCAGACAATGTAAAAATCGAACTTTCAAGAAATTCGATTGGTCAGGTATTAAAGAAGAGATCTGAGCAGTAGTCATGCGGCTCATTTTTATGGGGACTCCACAATTTGCAGTCCCCACATTGAGGTTGTTATTAAAAAGCGGTCATGAAGTTGTCGGTGTTGTTACAAAACCCGACAGGCCTAAGGGAAGGGGGAGGCATGTGTCTCCCCCCCCTGTTAAGATCGAAGCGGTAAAACACGGTCTTCCAGTTCTACAGCCGGCAGATTTAAAGGATTCGAAATTTTTAACAGATCTTAAGAATTTCAGGGCCGAGTGTTTTGTTGTGGTAGCTTTTGTAATACTACCTCCAGAAGTATTTAAGATGCCGCCCAGGGGAACTGTAAATCTGCATGCCTCTCTTCTACCGAAATACAGGGGAGCTGCGCCGATACAGTGGGCAATAATAAATGGTGAGAAGGAGACAGGCCTTACAACCTTTTATATAGAGGAGAAAGTAGATACTGGAAAGATTCTGTTTCAGGAAAGGGTCAAGATTGGGAAAGAGGAGACCGCAGGACAGCTTCATGACAGGTTAGCCGAGATTGGTGCAGGGCTTCTATTAAAGACATTGGATGCGATCGAGGAGGGCAGGGCAAGGCCTATTCAGCAGAGAGGCATACCAACCAGAGCACCAAAAATAGAGAAAGATGACTGTAGAATCGATTGGAACATGTCCTGTGAAAAAGTAGTAAATCTCATCAGGGGTCTTTCTCCAACTCCTGGTGCATTTACAGATTGGGAGGGTAAAAGATTAAAGATAATCAGAGCAAGGGCAGTCGATGTCAGAGAAAGATTATCTGAAGTACCTGGGAGTGTAGTTGAGATATCGGATGAAGGGATAGCAGTAGCGGCAGGGAAAGGAGTCGTGTTGATAACAGAGCTTCAGCTTCAGGGAAGAAAAAGGCTCGGAGTAAGGGAGTTTTTGCTTGGACAGAAAATCGATCCTGGTACGAGGTTTGATTGAAATGGTCGTTATTGAGACTGCTGAGTCATGAGAAGTAGTAAATCACCAAGGATGGTTGCAGTGGAGGTACTATCCAGGGTTTTCAAGACCAGGGCATATGCAGAGATTTTACTTGATAATGAATTTCGAAGGGTCTCTCTTTCTGGAAAAGACAGGAGTCTTGCAACAGAGATTGTTTATGGTACTCTTAGATGGCACAGATGGTTGGAGTGGATATTGAAAGATAAATATTCTGGAGAGTGGTCTGATTGTCCATCTGCTGTCCGACAGGCTCTTGAAACTGGATTATATCAGATACTTTTTCTTGACAGAATTCCCGACTATGCATCGGTAGACGAGGCTGTAAAGATCACACTATATAAAAAGGGCAGAAAGTGGGCAAATAGAGTGAATGGAATTCTAAGAGAGATTATAAGACATCGCGATTCAATTCCTCCTATCTTACTGGATGAAGATCCTGTAGCAGGTATCTCGATTCGATATTCTCATCCAGAGTGGATTGTAGAGAGGTGGATAAGAAGATTTGGAGTCGATAGGACAATCGCTATATGCAGGGCAAACAACCAGACACCCGGCCTTACTGTAAGGATTAATAGATTGCGTCTCAAACCTGAAGAGGGGATAGAAAGACTCAAGAGTATTGGACTTTCACCAAGAACCTCAGAGATCCTTAATGAGTTTGTAACTATTGAAAATGGTCAGGTTTTATTAAATTCTGACTACTTCAAGAAGGGGCTTTTTTCAATTCAAGATGTTAGTGCAGGTTTGGTGTCGCATCTATTGAATCCAAGACCGGGAGAGAAGATATTAGATCTTGCTGCAGCACCTGGAGGAAAATCGACCCACATTGCAGAGTTGTGCGGTGATGGATCATTTATAGTTGCAGTGGACAGTAGTTTTACTAGAATAAAGAGACTCGAACAGAACAGGATTCGTCTATGTATGGGATCTATATATCCTCTGTGTGGTAACATAAGAGAGTTGAGTCTTCCGACTTTTGATAAGGTTCTTCTCGATGTTCCCTGTTCAGGAATAGGAGTCATAAGAAAGAGGCCAGAGGTTAGATACCACAGAAAACCGGAAGATGTACAGATACTGGCCTCTACACAGAGAAAGATGATTGAATCTGCAGCAAGGTTTGTCAAGGATGGTGGTATAATGGTCTACAGTACCTGTACAGTTCTTTTAGAGGAGAATCATGAAATCATCGATAGTTTCTTAAAAAGTAATCCTAATTTTGTTGTTGAGGATGGAAGGGAGTTTGTGGATCCCGGAGTTGTTTCTGAGAGGGGATTTGTGGAGACATGGCCCGATATCCATGGAATCGATGGATCGTTTGCTGTGCGTTTAAAAAAGAGGGAGTAGGCGATATATGAAGAGAATCAATATTTGGCTCAAAAAAAGAAGCAGATTACTGCTGGGCTTGAGTTCGACTGTTGTGATGATAATAATTCTGTTTTTCCTGATGGATATTGTTGTAATGCCTCTCTATACACGAAGAGGGCGTGAGGTAGAGTTGCCAGATATTACTATGCGTCCATTCTCAGAGGCCAAGGAAATTCTTAATTCACATGGATTTAAGATAGTAAAAAAACGCGAGATATACGATGCTATTTATCCTGAGAGTACGGTAATAAACCAGAATCCTCTACCGTATATAAGGGTAAAGCGTGGAAGAAAGGTGTATGTTACAATAAGTGCTGGCGAACAGCGTGTCAGGGTCCCGAGGGTAATAAGCAAATCTGAGAGGGAGGCAGAGTTTATTTTAAATCAGGCAGGCCTTCAGCTTGGCAAGGTCGATTATCAACATGACAGCTATTACTTAAAAGATGTGGTTTGCGGTCAATCGATCCTGCCGGATGAGGAGGTTACAAAGGGCACATCTGTCGATATAGTTGTAAGCCTCGGACCAAAACCGGATTATTATGTTGTACCGGATCTTATTGGTAAAAGTTTAACTTCGGCAAAAATGATCATCCAGCAGGCTGGATTTAAAGTTGGAAAGGTCTCTTATATCAGAGAGAAGAGGCTCGTTCCAGATACAGTAATAAGACAGTCCCTGAGTCCGGGTGAAAGAGTTGATCAAAGTCAAGAGATCGACTTGGTTGTCAGTAGAATAGGAGATGTTCCCTGAAATTGAAAGAAGATATAAGAGCCGAAATTCTCAGGAAATTGATACATTTATCTGTAGTCGTGGTTCCCTTAGGATATCTTTTTATAAATAAGGAATTGTTGTTGTTGATACTCTCATTACTGCTTGTTGTGGCAGTGTCGATAGAGGCCGCAAGATCTGTTTCTGAGAAATTCTCAGATCTTTTTATAAAAATCGTTGGGAGAATGTTGAGAAAACATGAGAACAAAAGGCTTACTGGAGCCACCTATTTGATTTTTGGATCATTTTTAACTATATTAATCTTTAACAAGTGGATAGCAATAACCGCTCTTTTTTTTGTTATTATTTCTGATGCACTTGCTGCTGTTGTTGGAACAATGTTTGGAAGACACACTATTTATGGAAACAGGACTGTAGAGGGGAGTGCTGTTTTTGTAGCTGCTTCCCTAATAATCATTTTAATGATCAACAAGGTTCCTTTTTTTGTTGGTTTATCTGGTATGGTGATTGCACTCGTCTTAGAGGTGTTTGTTAAGAGGGTGAATGATAATTTGATGATACCTCTGAGTTCGGGACTGGTAATGCAGTCTCTGATGATGATAACAAAACAGTTGTGAAATTAATTACCAAAAATTTTAGAGGTAAGATGGAATTTAAATTTTCACAAAACGATATTAAAAAGATAGGTAAGATTCTTGAGGCAGATTTTAAAAAGGAAGACAATTGTTATCGAACAGTTTTGCTTAATGAGAAGGAAGGAAGAAAGCTGTCGCTGGAAATATATCCATCAATCCCAATCGGAACCAGGAAGGGGAACTTGATTTCAGTATATACAAAATCTACCCACATCCAGCTTCATTTTTGCTCGGGATATGTGGTGAGTGAGATGTTGGGTGAGGTGACCTTTATAAGTGAGAATGAGGGACGATTGTCAGGATTGATTATTGAGAAGGGAGCAGCATGTTCGATATATGCAAATGTTGATTCGAGCCTTCTTTCTGGAGACTTTACCAAACTTGGTCCCGAAGTCATGCTCTCAGGAATTGCCCTGTCACTTGCCGAGGATTTAATATCAGAGGAAGATAATTAATTATTTTCATGGAATCGGCCAATTACAGAAAAATCAAGGAGTTTTCGTTTTCTCTTGGTGCGTCTCTCTTTGGAGTCGCAAGACTCGATCGTGTAAAGGGAGAATTTTTGTTATCAAAGGATGAGCTTCAGGGCATGGAATTTGGCATATCTATAGGTGTTGTGCTCTCAAAATCTGTGTTGATGGGTATTGTCGATGGTCCAACTCTGCTGTATAAATGGCATTATCGTCAGGCAAACAATCTGCTCGATAAAATCGCCTTTCTTGTGACAAAGTTTATCACAGATCTTGGACACAGAGCCCTTCCGATTCCTGCCTCACAAATAGTAGACTGGGATAAACAGAGGGGGCACATCTCTCATAGAACTGTTGCAGAAGCAGCAGGTATTGGCTGGCGGGGAAGAAACAATCTCATTGTCAATGAAAAGTATGGTTCGGCCATTCGACTGGTTTCTGTTCTAACAGATATCCCATTGAGCGAAGATTCCCCGGTTCAAAACATGTGCGGATCCTGCAGGAGATGCATATCTGTCTGTCCTGCTGGTGCACTTGGTGAAACATGGAGAGAATATGATCTTAATAAATGTTATTCAATGCTAACCGAATTTAGCAAGAGAAGAGGAATAGGTCAGCATATATGTGGAATATGCGTGAAAGAGTGCTATAAGAGGAGAGAATAAAACTCTTGGTGGAGATAGATACTTTAGAACTCGGCCCTCTTGGTACTAATTGTTATATTCTCTATGACAAAGAATCTGGGGAGGCTGTAGTGATAGACCCTGCCGACGATGCAGAAAGGATTTGGCAGGGAATAGTCGGTAAAGGACTCGAACTAAAGAGGATACTTCTGACCCATGCACATTTTGACCATATAGGTGGTGTAGCCGAACTAAAGGAGAAATCAGGAGCAGATATCTGTATACACAGCGATGATGCACAAATGCTGATTAATCCAGAAAGGAATTTTTCATTATATACTGGAAGAATTGTAAGATGCCCAGAGGCAAATATATTCATCGATGATGGCGACTCATTTATGATAGGCGGATTTACGATTAAAATGGTTCACACTCCTGGTCATACTCCCGGGGGAATGAGTTTTTTAGGTGACGGTTTTGTGATTGTTGGTGATACCCTCTTCAGAGGAAGCATTGGTCGTACCGATCTTCCAGGATCGTCTTTCGAGCTGCTCATTGATTCCATAAAAAAGAAGCTGATGATTCTTGACGATGAGGTTCGAGTTCTTCCGGGACACGGGCCAGAAACAACTATTGGTCAGGAAAGAGAAGAGAATCCATTCCTTGCATGAAATCAATCTTAAATATCAGGCCTATTTAAATAAATTCTTGAACTATCTTTTACTCGATAAGGGATTATCCAGAAATACATATGATGCCTATAAAAATGATGTCGAGCGGTTTCTCGTGTTTATCGATGAGATAGGAGTCGATGAAATTTCGAATGTTGCTCCTGAACAGATCAGGGAGATGATAGATCTGCTTAAAGAGTTGGGACTATTGAGTTCGAGTATAAGAAGAAATGTATCTTCTATTAGGATGTTTTTCAGGTATCTTGCTGGAGAAGAGATTATTGAGAGAGATCCTGCAGAAAACATAGAAGTGCCGAGAATGGAAAGAAGGCTCCCTTCTGTGCTGGAGATTCATGAAGTCGAGAAGATTTTAAGTATTCCTGATCTCTCCAAACCAAAGGGGATAAGAGACAGGTCGATGCTGGAGTTTCTCTATGCAACAGGTGTGAGGGTTTCAGAACTGATAACAATAAAGCAGTCAGATATAATTGTAGAGGAAAAAATAGTTAAAATATTTGGAAAGGGGGCAAAAGAGAGGATCGTACCAATTGGAGAGACCGCTCTATTTTTTATGGAAGAGTATCTTAACAAGGTGCGGCCCAAACTTTCGATGAGAGGGTTCGGAGGAAACACTCTCTTTTTAAGCATGCATGGAAGAGTGCTGACTCGTGTGGCAGTTTGGAAGATAATAAAATATTATGTCGCAATAGCAGGGATCAGAAAGAATGTAACGCCACATACGTTCAGACATTCTTTTGCAACACATCTTTTAGAAGGAGGAGCAAACCTGAGGGCAGTGCAGGAGATGCTGGGACATTCAGACATATCGACCACGCAGATATATACACATATAGATCGTGAATATCTGAAGGAAGTGATACAGACATTTCATCCAAGAGAAAGGGAGGATTTTTTCAAACGGTGAAGAGGATATTAAAAATTTTCATAACTTTTCCAGTGATCTTGATTTTTTCTCTATCTTCAGGAATCAGACCTGATGGTAAGGGCATGTATAGAAAAGTTTCTCCAGAGCTGAGGTTAATCATGCAATCTGCTGTGGTTGGTTATCAGGAATTAAATGCCAGAGGTCTGATAAGAACTTACAAGGGAGAGGAATATATCGATGTTCTAATTCAGACACGGGATAGGGCGGAGTTGGAAGGAATGGGAGTGAAGATTCGTTCATCGGTTGGGGATGTTGTTACTGCAGCACTTCCGCTTAATCAGATAGAGTCTATATCTAATCTCTCATCGGTCTCATATATAGAGATTCCTGCTGTTTGCAAATCCTCTCTCGACAGAAGTATTCCAGAGATAAATGCAGATCATCTGCATGATGGAAGTCTTGGAACTGTCTACAAAGGAAAGGGTGTGATAATCGGAATAATCGATTACGGTATAGACTGGTCGCATGAGGATTTTATAGATGAGAATGGAGAATCGAGAATACTCTATATCTGGGATCAGACAGATGAGTCAGGTACACCTCCGGATGGTGGTTTAGATTATGGATCTGAATACACGAGGGAACAGATAAATGAAGAGTTAGGTGATAATACTCCGGGAATTGTCAAGGGCAAGGATTTCAATGGACACGGAACCCATGTTGCTGGAATTGCTGCAGGGAACGGTCGTGCTTCTGGAAATGGCAAGCCCGCTGGTGTCTATGTAGGTACTGCACCAGAGGCAGATCTTATTATTGTAAAAGGAGCCAATCAGGGCGGCATACCGAACATAAACATCATGGATGGACTGTACTACATTTTTCAAAAGGCAGATTCGCTTAAAATGCCTGCTGCAGTGAATATCAGTCTTGGAACCCAGAAGGGGCCGCATGATGCTACAAGCTCTTTTGAAAAGTATGTAGATAACATTTTATCAGAGCCTGGTAGAGTTGTGGTCGTTGCTGCAGGAAATGATGGCGATAAAGACATACATTTCAGGGGCTGTCTTGCTCCAAGTGCTGGTGTGGATTCTGTTGTTGTTGAATTTCAGATAACAGAAAATAATCTCAACAGTTATGATTATACTAAATTTGATATATGGTATCCTCAGTCGGCTGGAGTTGCGGTTACAATAGAACCGCCAGGAGAGGGCCAGTATGGACCTGTGCACTACGGTACCATGTCAGACTGGGACACAAGCTGTGGAAGGATAGTAATTGATAATGGAGCAGGAGGGCCCTATCCAGGTAATGATGATATTGAGATGTGGATTCAAATATCCGATAGAATAAAAAACGGCAGTATATCAGACATAATGGAAACAGGTGTATGGAAGCTGATATTTACCGGTTCACCAGGAAGGTTTGATGGATGGCTTTATGACTCATCCGTTGGAGCGAGATTGATAACCGGAATGGACACGTCGACCCTCATAGCTGAACCTGGAAATGCCATGCATGTAATTACGGTAGGGTCATATGTTTCTCGAAATTCATGGTCGAGTCTGTGGTCCGATCCATTTAATATTGGTGGGATCACGGTTGGGGAGATATCAAAGTTTACCAGTCCTGGACCATCGAGACCATATTCAAATCATGATCCATTACAGAAACCAGAAGTAGTAGCTCCAGGTGAGTATATACTCTCGTCACTCTCACACGATATGACGAATCCTCCGAGCGATCACTATATAGCCACAGACAGTGTTCACTGGGCATACAAGGGAACAAGTATGGCTGCACCTCACGTTACAGGTGTTGCGGCATTGATCTTCCAGATGGATTCTTTGGCAAATGTACGATGGAGCATAATGGCTACTGCAAGAAGGGATGAATTTACAGGACAGGAGGTATGGAACAGATTCAGGGGATATGGAAAGTTGGATGCACTCGAGGCAGTCAAATATACATCTGTTGAAGATATGGGAAGAAGATCGATTCGATCTTTTTCGCTGTTTCAGAACTATCCGAACCCTTTCAACGGATCTACGATAATCGAGTATGAGCTATCGTGTAGTATGGACTCTTTTAAGGATGTTTCGCTGACTATATTCGACATCTCTGGCAGGATTGTAAAGGTGCTAGTAAAAAAGAATCAGGGAACAGGTGTTTATAGGGTGAGGTGGAATGGTGATGATTATCGTGGTAGAAGAGTAGGGTCTGGACTCTATATATGCAGGTTGAAGATAGGGGAAAGTGTATTTACCAGGAAAATTATTTTTATTCGATAATGGTCTTAACATTTACAGTTTTTCATGGAAGATTTTTCTCACTGTATCGTCCCAGAAGGGACTTTTTTAATGTTGTATCTCTTTTTGAAAAATAATCCTGATTCTCATGATTCATGGAAAATACCGATTCCTTCTATGGTCTCATTCTAAAATTCTATACAAACCCTGATGCCAAATTTTTCTTGCAAATAGGCTTAAATTTTGTACATTCTAAGAGATGTCAAGACTCTTTTATTATGGTTGATATTAAAATAAAATCCGCTTGTTTGCTGCTCTTTTTACTTCTATTTATCGCATGTAGTGTAGATAAACCATTCGATCAGGGAAGTGATTTAGGTTCACTATTAATCAATTTTGCAGTAATATCTGACATTCACTATTTTGATCCATCTCTGGGGACAGAGGGAGTAGCATTTGATACAGCAGTGTCAAAGGATAGAAAAATGGTTGCAGAAAGCGAAGAAATCTTAAAGTCTGCAGTTAATGATCTGATTTCTGAATCCGTTGATTTTGTTTTGATACCGGGCGATTTAACAAAGGATGGAGAACTTTCCAGCCATCTAAGAGTAACAGAATTTTTAAAAATGATCGAATCATCAGGCATAGATGTATACGTTATTCCAGGAAATCATGATATAAACAACCCAAACGCAGTATCATATAGTGGCAGCTCGGTAACAAGGGTTAAAAGTGTGACGCCTGAGGAGTTTGAGGAGATTTATAAAGAGTTTGGATATTCAGAAGCAATAGATCGCGATCCCAATTCGCTTAGTTATGTGGTTGAGGTAGCCGATGGATTGTGGATTCTTGCGATGGACTGCTGCAGATATAGAGAGAATACAGAAACTAATTCTTTAGTGGGTGGCGAATTTTCAGAAGAGACTCTCTCATGGATAAAAGAAAAATTGAAAGAGGCAGAAGAGAGATCGATCCGCATTTTTGGAATGATGCACCACGGTATATGGGAACATTTTCTGGGCCAGTCCCTGTACTTTACAGATTATGTTGTTAATGATTATCAGGAAGTTGCTCGTGAGTTTGCAAGACTCGGAATGAGAATTGTATTCACAGGCCATTTTCATGCAAATGATATTGTAAAGATGAATTCTATCTATGGTTTTCTTTTTGATATAGAAACAGGATCTACTGTTACATATCCATGCCCTTATCGGTTGTTAACTCTTTTTTCAAACGACATCTTGAGCATAAGAAGCAAAAGGATAACTAATATTAATTATGATACAGACGGGAAAACATTTCAGAAATATGCAAAGGATTTTCTAACAGATGGTTTGAGCAGCATTGTGTCAGAGATGTTGATTGAGGAGTTAAAACTATCAAGAGAAGATGCCGCACTATATACGCCATTTTTGTTGGATGCCATGATAGCACATCTTGAGGGTGATGAGTCGCCGGATTCAGAGACTATCTCAATGATTCAGAAGATGATGACCAGTGAGAATCCTACAATTCATATCATTGGCATAGCATTAAGCTCGATATGGTATGATCAACCGCCTGGTGATAATGACATAGACATAGAATTAGACTCAGGTCTTGTGACAGAATATACAGGAGCTGAATTTAAAATAATCTCGAAAAACAAAAACAGATGATAATCATGAGCAGTGTTTCCACTTTGCCTGATCCAATGTCACCGCCCGATGGTGTGGTGAATTATAAAATGAAGCGTTACTCCCATTTTGACCAGAGGGCTGTAGATTTTTTAGAGCATCGTTTACTTGAAAAAATACTTTTAAAGACAGGGATTGATAGAGGATCAATTCTCAATGTTCCATGTGGATATGGCCGGTTTTCTGAGATACTGCAGAATCACTGCACAAGGTTGGTTTATTATGATCTTCATCCTAAAATGGTGAGCATCTGCAGTGAAGAGTGGGGTGGAAGTGGCAGGGATTTTATCAATGGATCAATACGAAATCTACCTTTTAAAGATGGTAGTTTCGATATTGTGATTTGCATACGACTGTTTCACCATTTTTTCCCTTCACATGACAGGTTCAATATTATTAGTGAACTTGCAAGGGTATCGAGAAGATTTGTATTGCTTACATATTACAGGAAAAACGCTTTACATAGCCTGATGAGGTCGATCAATAAAAAGGGACATCGGATTATAATGATGTCCAGAGAGGGATTTTACACTGAGCTCAATTCTGCTGGTTTAAGACCATTGATTGAAAGATCGATCGTGCCTGTTGTTCATGCACAGCGGTTTGTTCTATCAATCAAATCTTAAATGTTTTTCAGCCAGTCTTTAAAGCGTCTTCTCTTCTTGCGCCAGATGTAGTAGAGATCGAAATACCACTTCCAGTTATATAATCTTTTTTCATTCTCTGCATAGATTTGAAAGAAATGTGATCTGTATCTCCTCCAGTACAGTCGTCCTATATCCTTGACTCTTGAAAAGTATCCGATGCTTTTTCTGATTCTGGATCTGTTAAGATCCACAAGAACAAGCCTGTTTTTTGTAATGAGGAAATTTGCAAGGTTGAGGTCACGATGGATCATTCCAGAACCATGCATACTCTTGCAGTAGTCTGCTACAAGATCGATTAGCTTTAAAACCTTATCTTCATTTATGGGATTTTCTAATAAACAGTGCTTCACTTTTTGATTCTTGCCTATATACTCTGTGATATAATAACTCTCTTTAATAAAGCCAAATCTTCTTCTGTCTATCACACATAAGGGTAATGGTGTGTCCAGACCATTAGCAAGCAGATGTTTTGCTGCCGTAAAAGATCTGACTGATTTAGATTTTTTAAGAGGACTCATGATGAATTGAAGGAAATTTCTGTGATAGAATTTTTTAACAACAATATCTGAAAACGGTTTTAAATCTCTAACTTTAATCCTAAAAATCAGGTTGGGTTTTTCCTTGATAATTTCTGCAGCACTGTTCTTATCTAGTAGTTTTTCTAATCCATTACTATCAATCCATGGAATAAGAGATGGACGAATGAACCCCTTATATTCGTTCCTGCTGTAAGGCAGGAGATTTAGATGTGATTTAGATGTGGTTTTTATATTCATGAATTGTTCTTTGGGTTTTGAAAATGATTATTCTCCAAGAAATGATTTTTTGATGTTTAATTCATCCCCATTACTGATTATGTGTTCGTAATAGTTGGGGCAGGTTCTGAACCTGCCCCTACAACTTTTGAGAACGAATGGGCTGTTTTGGATTTAAATTCAAATATCTCATTTTCTAAATCATCTTTGGCAATTCTATCTGGATTTTCTCTGTCAAGATGCCATTTTAATGGGTTATTGACGATGTATTTTCTGATTTTGTTTAATTCATTCTCATTTCTGATTATGTGTTCGTAATAATTTCGTTGCCAGACGGGAACGCCTGTAATCTGGCGGATTTTATTGATTCTGTACGCAGAGAACGTTTTGAATTGGCGAACAATTTCAGACAATGAATTATTTGTTGTTGGGGTGGTAGGGGCAGGTTCTGAACCTGCCCCTACATTATTAATAATAATGATACCGTGAACATGATTTGGCATAATTACAAATTCATCCAATAAAATATTGTCATTATGATTGGGTAAATCATACCATGTATATTTTACAATCTCTCCGTATCTATTAATCACCATTTGACCATCTATTATCTCGCCAAATAATAATTTTCTACCTTTTACACAAATAGTCACAAAATATGCGCCTGGTTGAGAATAATCATAATCCTTTAATCTGATCGATCGTCTGCGATGTATTTCCCTGTCGTACCTCATACTGATCTTGATATTTTAAAAAAATATTTCTTAATCTAATTGTTCTAATGAAGATTTGCAAGAAATAAATTTTGTCTTCCGTAAAGGATTGTTTTGAATAATTCATAAATAACATCAATCAATATTAAGGGATTTATAATTGGGACTGTATTAAAAATGGGTTATTTTACGATTATGAAAATTTATATATGGATTTGCCTATTGTCTTAATCAATATCTGAAGATACTCTTGATACAATCTCTCAGAATCATTACAGACGCCACCTCTCCAAGGCAGTGGCGTCTGTATTGCATGTATGTCATCCATTCTTTCAGATAGAAAAATCTACTGTTCTCTCAATTCTGAGATTTTACCCAAGAGTCCGTCTATTTTGTAAAAGCTGAAGCTTCCAGGTGAAAATATGATTGGATGCAGCTTTTCAATATCAGGATAACCATTTCTGTTCAATATTGAGGGATCTACCTTGACATCTTTGATCTCACCAATGAACATTGTGTGGGAGCCAAGCTCATGAATCTCAACAACTCTGCATTCAATGTTGATTGGAAATTCTTTAAGATATGGTGCATCAACAGAATCTCCTCTTATGGCTGTAAGGCCAGTAACCTTCAGTTTATCTACATCTCTTCCTGAAACACTCCCGAAATAGGCTGCATTGCCGGCAAGTTCTTCTGTAGGGAGATTAACCGTAAAGGCCTTCCTTTCAATGATATTTCCATGTGTATATGTAGCACTTCTTAAGGATATAGCAACACATGGTGGACGGGAGCAGCATATTCCAACCCATGCTGCTGTCATCATGTTGGGTTTTCCCTGATTGTCATATGATCCTATGACCCACACTGGAGCAGGAAGAATCGTCTTGGGGCCAATAGAAATTTTATCACTTTTTTCGGTCGCTTCTGATGCGCTTTTTTTGATTTCAACAGCCTTCTCAAGAGCGCTCTTGACTGCATTAAGAACAGCATTGGTTGTTTCGGTTGCACCAGTAATTGCTTCGACACCCTCTATTCCACCATTAGCAATAATTCTTTTGGGGATTTCTTTAAGGGCTTCTTCATGTTCATATTCTGGATGTTTGATAATGATTACATCTTTTATATTTGAATCTTCAATAATTACCCGAACATGAACCGTTCCTTCATGCCCAAAACCACTTCCCTCATAAATACCATCTTTATATTTTTTATGCTGAGGGATGGATCGAGAAAGAGCAGAAGTGGAAAGAATGATAAAAAATATAATTAATGTAAATGCCTTATATTTCATTTTTATTATCCTCCATTTGTAAGCACTTTTTTAATCCTTTCAAATGCCCAATCAATATCTTTCTTTGTGATTACCAGTGGAGGTGCAAATCGTATTACATGTTCATGAGTCTCTTTGCATAAAAGGCCTTCCTTCATCAGAGCTTCACAGAATCTTCTTGCACCGCCTGCTTCTTTCTTAAGCTCCACTCCAATGAGAAGCCCTCTTCCACGTACCTCTTTAATATGTTGACTCTCTATTGTTTTCAATCTGTCCATAAAATATTTACCGAGATTTTCTGAGTTTTCTACAAGTCTCTCTTCTATTAGAACCTTTAAGGCCTCACGGGCTATGCTGCATGCAAGCGGATTACCTGCAAATGTTGAACCATGTTCTCCTGGTGTAAAGACTCCGAGTATCTCTTTACTTGAAACTACTGCTGATACGGGATAAAATCCTCCTGACAAAGCCTTGCCAAGAATGAATATATCGGGCTGAACGCCATCATATTTACATGCAAAGATTTTTCCACATCTGCCCAGACCTGTCTGAATTTCATCGAGTATGAGAAGCACATTATTCTCCCTGCAGATCTCGGCACACTCTTTTAGATAACCTTCAGGAGGAATCAGAACTCCTCCTTCGGCCTGAATTGGCTCTACAAGAAATGCTACAGTATTTTTATTTATGGCCTTTCTGAGAGATTCTGGATCTCCAAATGGTATTGTCTTGAAACCAGGCGTAAATGGCCCGAAGTATTCTTTGTACAATCTTTCTGTTGAGAACCCGACAATTGTTGTTGTACGGCCGTGAAAGTTATTTTCACATGTGATGATTTCGGCCCTATTCATATTTACACCCTTTTTTGTATATCCCCATTTGCGTGCGGTCTTTATTGCGGTCTCAACAGCTTCGGCTCCGCTGTTCATAGGAAGCATCATTTCCATGCCTGTCAGTTCGCATACCTCCTTGCAGAGCAGTCCGAGTTGATCGTTGCGAAAGGCACGAGAGGTTATTGTAAGCTTTTTTGCCTGTTCGGTCAATTTCTTTAAGATGCGCGGATGACAGTGCCCCTGATTTACAGAAGAGTACGCACTGAGAAAATCGAGATATTTATTGCCTTCAATATCATATACCCAGATTCCATTCCCCTTTGTCAATATTACATCGAGAGGATGGTAGTTGTGTGCACCATACTGGTCTTCCATTATGATGAAATCTTGTGGTTTCATATCTACTCCTATTATTAATTGTTTAGATTATACTTACTTAATTTTAAGTTTAATATAATGATAAAGAAAATGAAGTAAATATGCAAGACTAAAAATCATAAGTAACAGCATACGCACTAGGTGTGAATGTGGAATTTTAAATAATAGAGGCAAGTTAAACGCTACAGATTTTTAGCTTAAATAACTGTTTAACCGGGTATATATTTTCCTTGAAAAGAGAATATTGATTTGTTAACTTATAAAAAAAATTGATAAGGTAAGGAGAACATGATTCGTATGCTATTCAGAGCCTTTTGCGGCAAGAATCGTTTCAGGATACTCTATGCACTTCTGATTTTCTGTTTGCTTAACAATCGGTCGTATTCTGCTTCTTGGAAGTTTATAGTTTATGGAGATACAAGATCTGATGATGCTCGGCACAGAGAGGTGCTGAGATCAATGGTTAATAATACACCCGATTACAAATTTATAATTAATGTTGGAGATGTTGTTGGTGATGGAAGGATTTCAGAGAAGTGGGATATATGGAAGGCGGCCTGTGATAGCATACTGGGTGGAACAGGACAGAATTCGGTTCCTCCAAAATATATGGCCTGTCCTGGAAATCATGATATGTTGAATTATTCTGAAGGTCTGAATAACTGGAATCAATATCTACCCGGCCAGTATCAGGAATATGGAAACTATGGTAAATTCTTTGTGTTTGATTATAAAAACGCTCGATTTATTATACTGGATTCTGAATTCTCATACAAGAAGGGTGGTCAGTACAGCATGCTCTTAAATGCAATTGATAGCAACACAAAGACATGGCTTTTCGCATTCTGGCATAGACCAGTCTTTGATTTTGATGCAAAGCGATATGAGGATGAGATTCATGATACATGGGGTGTTCCGCTTTATAAAAGAGGATGCGATATTATATTTACTGGACATGCTCACTACTATTTAAGGACGAAAAAGCTGGAGCTAAATGGAGAAAAAAATCCACCGCTTGATCCTGAGAATGGGACTGTACAGATCGTTGCAGGAAATGGTGGTGCACCACTCCACTCGGTCAATCCTAATAAAGATGGTAATGGTTATATGCTTGAATCATACAAAGAGGATTATGGATATTGTGAAATAACAATCGATGGAGACCAACTCTATCTAAAACACTACTTGCGAGACGGAACCGTTACAGATCAGGTAACACTGACTGCAAATTTTAAAGGATGCCCGGATATAGATGTTTTACCCTCAATGTATGATTATGGCGATATTCTAATCGGTGAATATTCGTCAAAGACCTTTTCGATTACAAATGAGGGCAGTGATGTTCTAAATGTAATTTCAACAGAAATAACAGGCACAAATTCCTCTGATTTTAATTTTACAAGTGGAAGTGGAAGTTTTGCAATTAAGCCAGATTCTACTCATGATATCGTGATACGATTCAGCCCGAGTTCTCTGGGCAACAGGAGTGCAACTTTTACAATAGAAAGTGATGACCCTGATGAGAATCCATTTGAGGTCGAACTTAAGGGAAGAGGAGTTGCACCAGATATAGATGTTGATCCTGATTCTAAAGATTTTGGCAATGTAATTATTGGCGAAAGCAGTTCACAGAAATTCACGGTTAAAAATATGGGAAATTTGACTCTCGTGGTAAACTCAACATCAATAACTGGACCCAATTCAAATAATTTCTCCATCGATAATGAGGTCGATTCATTTACTTTGGATCAAGGAGAATCATTAAAAATAGAGGTGAGTTTTATTCCTACATCATCCGGATCTAAGAACGGTGTTCTTAAGTTTGAGAATAACGATCCAGATGAAAATCCAAAGGAGATATACCTCACAGGTATCGGAGTTATACAGGATGATGATTCTCCTGCTATTAGATGGTGCTATCCACCATCGGGGGCTCAATGGGTAGCAAAGAATACGAGCATAGAATTTAGCATAATAGACAGTACAACAGGAGTAAACAGGGACTCAATAAAAATCTCAGTTAACGGTGAGGAGATAGTAAGAAACGGAATCGTTCAAAATGGTTTTGATGTAACGGTAACTCCAAATAATAATAGGTATAAAATAAAGTATAGGCCTAGTGAGAGTTTTGATCAAAATAGTAGTGTTACGGTGAATGTTAAAGCTGTCGATCTATCTGTAAATGAAAATTCTATTGATACTACTTATTGTTTTAGAACAGGAGAGGCCACAGTAGAGATAACATCAAATAAAAAGATTGGTGCAAGTGGAGGAACCATTCTGGATGATTCATTAGATATTGAGATAATCATATCTCCAGGTAGTCTTGTGGATACAACCGAGATATCAATCGGGAGGGCCGATAAAATGCCTGTGCTGCCAGACACGGTCTCTGGAATTGGAACGATCTTTTATCTGTCGCCCGATGGTATCAGGTTTCTGATACCAGTAACACTGAGGATACCATATACTCAAGAGGATCTTGATGAGGCCGGAGTATCGGATCCTTCCAAAATTCCAATATATATGTTTTCGACGGTAAATGGCAGATGGTCAAATCTTATGCCAGCTGGATATGACGAAGATTTGATTTATGTTGAGATTTCAGAGTTTTGCTATATTACCTTAGGGAAATATATGAATGTGGAGAATAGGGTAGGAGAAATTAAAAGTCTATATGGGTATTTATTAATGCAGAACTATCCCAATCCGTTCAACTCAGAAACTACTATATCATACACAATAAAAGAGAAGGCAAGTGTTAGAATCGATATTTTTGATACAAGCGGAAGAAAGATTCGTACATTGATCGATGAAGAGAAAGAGCCTGGCCTTTACGCGGAAGTATGGAATGGGTGCGATGATGAGGGAAGATCTGTCGGCAGCGGTCTATACATCTATGTTATGAAGTGCAGGGGAAGGACAAAAATTAAAAAGGCTCTATTGTTGAGGTAAATAAAAATGAAGAAAACGGTGTTTAGATGGTTTACTGTTTTTCTAACTTTGATTGTTATGTATGGATGTTATAGAGAAGGTGGTGTTGGACCGGATGAAAATGGCAGCCATAAAAGAGGTGACATAATAGAGGCAACACAAATTGGGGAGTTTTCATTGGAATATATAGGGCTTATCCTCAACACATTTCAGATTGAGCTTCCGATACAGTTAGAACATTCGGTAAAAGTTATAAAGATTGTGTATCAAACGGTTGATCATGAGGGAAAGGGGGAGGTGGCTTCTGGAGCACTCTTCATACCACAGACATCAGGACCATTTCCCATGCTGAGTCATCATCATGGAACAGTGACAAATAGATATATGGTTGCATCTGTTAATCCTCTATACTCACCAGTCGGATTGATATCTGCATCCATTGGCTATTTGACATGTGAGGCCGATTATCTCGGGCTGGGAGTCTCGGGGATAATGCATCCATATTTGCATGCAGAGTCTTCAGCACTTGCGGTAATTGACATGATAAGGGCTTCGAAAAATTACTGTAATGACAATAATATATCTTTCAATGGAAAGCTATTTTTAGGAGGATACTCTCAGGGCGGATATGTTACACTTGCGGTTCAAAAACAAATTGAGGAGTCATATGGGGATGAGTTTAATATAACGGCCTCTGCACCAATGGCCGGGCCTTACGATCTTGCAGGGACAATGGATACTATTCTGCAGGATACATCTTACACTCATCTTTTATATATTGGATACACCTTAACCGCTTATGACGATATCTACGGATGGAACAGACTGGAAGAGTTTTTCAATCCTCCTTATGGAGAGATGATGCCAGAGCTCTTTGATGGTACAAAGACATACTTTGAAATAACGAAGGAACTTCCCGACAGGTTGACTCAACTGTTGAATCAAAAATTCATTGATGATTGTATCAATGGAACCGAAGAGGATGTGATTCCTGCACTTGAAGAAAACACACTTTTGGACTGGTCTCCAGTAGCGCCAATAAGATTTTTCCATGGCGATTCGGATGATGTTGTAATGTACCAGAACGCTTTAACAGCAGTGAAAAATTTAAAACAGAACGGAGCCGGTAGTGTGGAACTGGTAACAATACCGGGTGGAACTCATGAGAGTGCGGCAGTGCCTGCATATATCGGAATGATTGAGTGGTTTGAGAGCTTCAGAAATTTTGAGGTGATGGCAGAGAGGAATAAAGAAAACATACCCCTCACTCATTATTAATTGAAACCATGTGCCAGTACTCTAAAAGTATTGACTCCTGAAATCTTTTATTTTAGCCTTTCTCTTCAGGCTGTTATACCACTCCTGATAAACGAGCTGCTGTTTCTGAGCAAAGAGTCTCCTTTTTATCTCATTCTTTTGTGATTCGAACTGGTTTTTATCGAATTCGATTTTATCTGTAACCTTGATTATATAATATCCATTCTCACCCTCGATTGGGCGTGATATATCACCAATGTTTAATTTAAAAGCAGTACCAGCAAAATCGGGTTCTCTGCCTACACCAGGAATATATGCTCCGAGTGTGAAAAAGTCTGTACTCTGCAGTGTTAGCGAGTGTTTTCTTGCCAGTTCCTCAAAGCTGGTTTTATAATCTATACTTTTCCAGAACTCTTCACACATTTTGCCTGCTATTTTCTTCTGCTCTTTTTTCTCAAGGAGTGATACTATTTCTGTCTTTACATCTTCCAGAGGTTTGATGTGGGATTTCTCAATATCGATTATCTGAAAAACGAAAATTTTTTCTCCCGAATAGATAGGTCGGCTTACCCAGTAGAGTTTTTGACTGAATGTATAATAGTTGATAGTTGGCTCTATTCCGATTCCTCTTATGAATTCACCTTGTTTAAACAAAGGGGTTTCTTTGAGGTCAAAACCCTCCTGTTTTGCAAGCCGAGCAAAAAACTCCGGTCCCTTTGATCTTACTTCTTTATAAAAATAGTCTGAACTCTGAGTAATATATTCATAAGTGGCTGGACTCGGTTTATACTTTAAAAGAATATGTTTGGCATGAACCTTCACCTCACCATCTTCTTTCTTGCGATCAACAACTTTTATCAGATGCAGTCCGAATCGTGTCTTTATTGGTCCAACTACTTCACCAATCTTGGCAGAGAAGGCAGCATCCTCAAAAGGCTTGACCATCATCCCTCTGCTGAAATAGCCGAGATCACCCCCCTCCGATGCAGTGCCCTCGTCTTCCGAATATTTTTTCGCAAGCTCTTCAAACGAACCGCCGCTTTTGATCTCTTTTAGTATATCCTGTATGTCATATAGAGTCTGAGTGCTGTCGTCCTTTGATGGTTTGTTCTCGAACAACACATACTGTATCTTTCTTTTTTCTGGAACCCTGTAATCTTCCTTGTGTTCCTCATAATATTTTTTTATTTCAGAATCTTCTATCTTAATGTTTTCTTTAGGAATAGAATCTGCATCAAAGAAGATATAATTAACCTTAACCTTTTCGTTTTCTCTTCTAAATGTCATTTCGGCTTCGGCGTCAGATACTCTGGCAAGGGATATGATATATTGAATCAATTTATCGTATGGAAGATTTATCGCAAAGTGGTTAACAATCAACTTTGTAAAGGTCTCCTTGTTGGCAGGATCGCTTATTGCCTGTCTGTACTTTGTTATATCGAATGCTCCATCGGTCTGAAGCTGTTCTAAATTTTTTACAAAGGATGGCGGATTGTTCTGCAAATTTATACTTATTTCTTTTATTGTTGCACTTAAACCGTACTTCTGTATCTGTTCATGAAATAGAATTTCTCTTACCATGTCTTCCCAGACACGATCCCGTATTGATCTTATTTGGAGATCTGTTAGTTCTGCATTATTTGACCGCTGTCTCTGATATTCTATTGCCTGATTGACTGAAGCATTGAACTGTTGATACATTATCTTCTTGCCATTAACGATTCCGATTATTCCTCTCTCCACAGCCGATCTCTTTCCCTTGAATCCACCCATACCCCAGCTGAACACTATTGTGGCAATAAAGGCAATGGCAGTTATTATGATAATATGTTTCATATAATCTCTGAGTGTCTGCATCATAAGGCAGGATTCTCCTTTATATGGTTATTACTTAAACAAAAAATATACGATATAACCATTCAAAAATCAAGATAATTTTAATGGTCTTGACTTTCTTTATATTTTCAATTATATTAAAATTAGTTATTTATGATCAATGTTTAACTCAATGGGAATGTTTAAGTTAAAATCGAATTTAAAGCCGTGTGGGGATCAGCCAAGAGCCATAGAACTGCTGACAAGAAACATATTTAATGGCAGTCGCTTTCAGACTCTCCTTGGTGTGACGGGCTCGGGCAAGACATTTACAATGGCAAATGTAATAGCAAGGATAGGTAAACCAACCCTTATAATATCCCACAACAAGACACTTGCTGCGCAGTTATATGGTGAACTGAAGGGATTTTTCCCTGATAATGCAGTGGAATATTTCATAAGCTATTATGATTATTACCAGCCTGAGGCATACATTCCATCAACAGATACCTACATTGAGAAGGATACATCTATAAATGATGAGATAGACCGTCTGCGACTAAAGGCATCAAGCTCGCTGATTGAGAGGGATGATGTTATAATAGTTGCTTCTGTATCATGCATTTATGGACTGGGCTCGCCAAAAGATTTCAGAGATTTACTTCTATTGATTGAGAAGGGGCAAAAGATCGATCGTGACGATATACTAAGAGGCCTGGTCGACATTCAATACACAAGGAACGATATAGATTTTCACAGGGGAACATTTCGTGCAAGAGGAGATGTTGTAGAGATTTTCCCTGCCTATGATGAAACTGCATTAAGAGTTGAGATGTGGGGAAATGTTGTTGACAGGATTTTAAGGATAGATCCTGTGACAGGCAAAACACTTGAGGAGAAGAGACTTGTTGCCGTATATCCTGCAAAACATTTTGTAACAACATATCCGAAATTGAAGGAGGCCATAAAGTCGATAAAAGAGGAGTTGAAAGAGAGGCTCGAGTATTTTCGTTCCCGGGGAATGATGCTTGAGGCTCAGAGACTGGAGATGAGAACAAATTATGATATAGAAATGATGGAAGAGGTTGGTTACTGCACAGGAATAGAGAATTACTCGCGACATCTTTCAGGAAGAAAACCAGGAGAGAGGCCCTCATGTTTGATAGACTATTTCCCGGACGATTTTCTTATGATCATAGATGAGTCTCATGTGACGATTCCGCAGATTCGTGCCATGTACAATGGTGACCGTGCAAGAAAAGAGACACTTGTCGAACATGGATTCAGATTGCCATCTGCACTCGACAACAGGCCTCTGAAGTTTGATGAATTTGAATCACTTATAAAACAGGTTATATTTGTATCTGCTACTCCTGCAGATTACGAGCTTGAGAAGTGCGGTGGAGAAATAGTAGAACAGATAATAAGGCCGACCGGTCTGATAGATCCTGAAGTTGTTATTCATCCAACAAGGGGTCAGATAGACCATCTGATAGAGGAGATTAACAAGAGGGTTAAAAGGAAGCAGAGGGTACTCGTTACAACCCTTACAAAACGGATGGCAGAGGATCTTTCTGAATATCTGTCAGAGATAGGAATAAGGGTTAGATATCTTCATTCAGAAATAGGAGCGCTTGATCGTGTTGAGATACTTAGAGGTCTGAGGCTTGCTGATTTCGATGTACTTGTGGGAATAAATCTGTTAAGGGAGGGTCTCGATCTTCCAGAGGTGTCTCTGGTGGCGATTTTAGATGCAGATAAGGAAGGTTTTTTAAGATCCGAGCGTTCACTCATGCAGATTGCGGGAAGGGCTGCGAGAAACATAGATGGATTGGTAATACTATATGCGGATAACATTACAGATAGTATAAAGAAATTCTATGATGAGACAAAACGGAGAAGAAAGCTTCAGCAGAAGTATAATGAGGAGCACCGAATAACTCCGAAGACCATATATAAGAGTGTTGAAGAGGTAATCTCAACAACTGCTGTGGCAGATTCCAAGAAGATATCCTATCTGCCCGAAGAAAGGCGGCTTGAGTCGCTTTCAAGAATGGAAATAGAAGAGATGATAGAGAACATAGAGAGTGAGATGATGGCAGCTTCAAAAAGACTGGAATTTGAAAGGGCGGCCGAACTCAGAGATGAAATAAATGAATTGAAAAAGGTAATAAAGAAGGGAAAGATAAGGAGGAGAAGATGAAGGTTCTTGTAGTCGGAAGTGGCGGCAGGGAACATGCATTAGTATGGAAAATATCACAGAGTCCAAGGGTTGAAAAGATTTACTGTGCCCCTGGAAATGGGGGCATTTCACAGATAGCAGAATGTGTCGATATAGAAGCAACCGACATAAAGGGTCTTGTTCAGTTTGCAAAAAAGAAAAGAATAGATCTTACAGTCATAGGACCCGAATTGCCTCTTACATTTGGAATTGTCGATAGATTTCAGGAGAATGGACTGCCAATTTTTGGGCCGAACAGGGCAGCAGCAGAGATTGAGGGAAGCAAGGGATTTGCAAAAAGGTTTATGAAAAAATACAAAATACCCACTGCAGATTATCAAATCTTTACTGATCCCGAAGAAGCAGTAGCATATATAAATAAAAAAGAACCACCATTAGTTTTAAAGGCCGATGGTCTTGCGGCAGGCAAAGGAGTGCTGGTCTGTCACACAAGGTCAGAACTCTATGATGGAATCGATCAAATAATGAAGAAAAGAGTGTTTGGTGAAGCTGGAAGCCGTTTAGTGATCGAAGAGTTTCTTCAGGGAGAGGAGGCCTCGGTACTGGCGGTTACAGATGGAGTGGACATGGTCGTATTTCCACCAGCACAGGATCATAAACCCATATTCGAACACGACAGGGGTCCGAATACAGGTGGAATGGGTGCCTATGCTCCTGCTCCTGTTGTAGATTCTAAAATGCTGAAGATCATAAGGCATAAGATACTCGATCCGACTATAAAGGGCATGAGAGAAGAAGGAAGGGAATACAGGGGAGTCATTTATGCAGGGCTCATGATAACAACCGAAGGTCCCAAGGTACTTGAATTTAACTGCCGATTTGGTGATCCAGAGACACAGGCCATTCTGCCGCTAATAGAAACAGATCTTGTTGACCTCATGGAAGCTTCGATAAAAAGAGGAGTGGGTGAGGTTGAGCTGAAGATAAAGAAGGGATTTGCCGTGTGTGTAGTAATCGCATCTGGCGGATATCCAGGCAAATATGAAAAGGGTAAAACAATTCACGGCCTCGATGATGTTTCTTCAGATACTTTAGTGTTTCATGCATGCACAAAGAGAAGAGGTGATCAATTAATAACCTCTGGAGGCAGGGTGCTTGGCATAACATGCATCGATTCCAGTGTTAAGGGTGCAATTGAGAAGACGTATATTGGAGTGAGCAGGATAACATTTGATGGTGCATACTACAGGAAGGACATTGGATACAGGGTTGTTGGAAAATGAGTAGAGCGAGATTTAAAAATCTTCTCGAAAAAATTCCTGTAACAAGCCATACATTTATGATAGTTCTGGCTGCTCTGACGGGTCTTCTGGGTGGATTCGGGGCCGTGGGATTTCGCAGTTTAATTGCTTTTTTTCAGCATCTCTTTTGGAAAGTTTCTGAATATACGCTTAACACAATTGGTGAGCTTCCATGGTACACAAAATTGATAGTTCCTGCTGCTGGTGGAATAATAGTCGGACACATTGTCTATTTCTTTGCAAGAGAGGCCAAGGGGCATGGAGTCCCAGAGGTAATGGAAGCTGTTGCTTTAAATAATGGGCGCATCAGGCCTAGAGTCGTTGTTGTAAAGAGCATAGCTTCTGCTGTATGCATTGGATCCGGGGGTTCTGTTGGAAGAGAGGGCCCAATAGTTCAGATCGGTTCTGCTCTTGGCTCTACTGTTGGACAGTGGCTGAATCTTTCTGGCACTCATCTCAGAAATCTGGTTGGTTGCGGAGCTGCTGCTGGAATCGCTGCCACATTCAATGCTCCTGTGGCTGGTGCACTATTTTCTGCAGAGGTAATTTTAGGAAGTTTTGGGGTTGGCCAATTCAGTACTGTTGTAGTATCTTCTGTTGTTGCAACTGTTGTCTCCAGATCTTTACTTGGCAATGAGATTGCCTTTACAGTACCATTTTACCAGTTGGTTAGTTACTGGGAGTTGATTCCATATACGATTCTTGGTCTACTAGCAGGAGTCATGGGAGTTGTTTTTATAAAGACGCTTTATGCAACAGAGGATGTTTTTGAAAAGATTCCACTACCGGAATATTTAAAACCTTTATCAGGCGGAATCTTAATAGGATTGATTGGCATCTGGTTCCCAAACATATTTGGTGTTGGGTATTCTACAATAGATATTGCACTCACAGGTGGGTATGGTATTGGTGCTCTTGCACTCCTTTTTATGTTGAAGATGATATCTACTCCTATTACAATAGGATCTGGTGGTTCGGGTGGAGTCTTTGCACCCTCTCTGTTTCTAGGGAGTATGCTTGGCGGCATCGTGGGTAGTGTTTGTTCCTACCTCTTTCCAGGTTCTGTCGCCTCATCTGGAGCATATGCCCTTGTTGGAATGGGAGCAGTTGTATCAGCCACGACTCATGCACCGCTAACGGCGATTGTGATGATTTTTGAACTGACAGGTAATTACCATATAATTCTTCCTCTTATGATTTCGTGCGTGCTGGGTTCTGTTGTTGCAGGCAGAATTAAAGAGGAGTCAATTTATACGATGAAGCTTGTGAGAAGAGGGGTTAGGATAAAATCTGGTTACGAAACAAACCTGTTCAGAACCATAAGAGTCAGAGAAGTAATGCGAAGAGAGATGGAAACAGTAGATGAAGATATGCCATTTGAAAAATTGCTTTCAAAGGTTCTTCGAAGCAAGCACCTTAATTTTTTTGTTACAGATAAAGATGGAAGGTTAAGGTCCGTTATTTTTGCACGAGATTTACGTCCCTATGTGTATGATTCAAAAAGAGCAAGTGGAATCAGGGCCAGGGATCTTGCACATGAACTGAAGTTCTGGGTAACAGGTGAGGATTCTTTGGATGTAGCACTCAAGGCATTTGAAAGGGAGGATATTAATGAGCTGCCTGTTGTGGATTCGGTTAAATCTAGAAAGATAATCGGAACGATATGGCAGAGAGACATGGCCGCTGCCTATAATGAGCTGGTTCTGAAACAAAACATGGCACAGGGAGTGGAGCTGGGAATAAAGTTCACCGACACTACAGAGAGGATAGATCTGGCAGATGGTGCAAGCATGATAGAAATTGAGATTCCAGCCAGGTTTATTGGCAGGACTATAAAGGATATAGGCAAGCTTTATGAACACAATTTGAGGATAGTTTTTATAAAGAAGATAAAACCTTCGGGTGAGATAAAAACAGTACTTCCAAAGGCATCATATAGATTTGAATCCGGCGACAGGATACTCGTTATTGGTGAAAGGGATGATATTGAGAGGTGGAGAGCTCAGATGAGATGAAAAAATAGAGGAATCAAATGATCCTGAATTAATTTATAAAAAAGGATCTTTTATGACTCATTCGAAAAGTAAAAGGATGACAAGATTGTTTGTTATTGTTTTAATGTAGGCAGGCGAACCATAGTTGGAATTAATCGAGATTTATTTTATCTATGAAACAGGAGTAATTAATAATAATTGAGTTTTTTAAC
>Ga0190359_1000314_pt1 | contig 33651 bp, 34 predicted proteins | sample 48721823_MG_FD_161269 | JGI IMG/M metagenome (GOLD analysis project Ga0190359, IMG submission 161269) | Hydrothermal vent microbial mat bacterial communities from Southern Trench, Guaymas Basin, Mexico - 4872-18-2-3_MG | ecosystem: Environmental > Aquatic > Marine > Hydrothermal vents >... | reverse complement strand
CTAGTCACTCATAAAACACGCCATCACAGAGCTGAGGTTTTCAGAGCTCCAAATTGTTACTGAATATTTAGAAAACAGGGTGTACTTATTAATCGGACGTTATAAGCAGGGGCTCTAATTTTTACGGAGTTTGTATGTGAATGGGATTTCCCGTTGACAGAACAAAGGAATTTGGACAAATATACTATTTATTATAACTTGCCCGTATCGCCTTGGCCTCAGGCTCATGGCCATGATGTTGGGGCGTTAGCGTATTGAGGGGAAAAAAATGGGCCTTTTTTTCAGAAAGAAACCGCCAACCAATGGTGGTGAGGCAAGACTTGATTTGCTGATTAAAAAAATAGAAAGGTTTGCGCCCAGAAAATACCGATCAGAGAGAGAAGTATATTACTACAATTACAGGATACTTAAACAATATACAGGACCGCTGATCGCATTGCTGGAACGTGTTTCAGAGCACAAACGCTTGAAGGACGAGGAGGCCATTTTTTCTCGAGAGCTTTTCTTGCGTCTTAAAGATTTTTACGATTTGAAAGATAGGTTATCCCTTGAAGAGGCCCTCGAGGACTATAATCTTTACCGACGATATGTTGATCTTTTCACATTTTTTTACGGGAGGCAAGGACCTGAAATTTCCGAGCTCAGAAGCTGGCTGTTGCCATCATCGGCTCGATGAAGAAGACTAGCACCCCACAGTTTCGGCATTCCCTGAGTAGATAAGGAGGAATATATGGCAAGACACAAGAAGATAGAAAGAAGACGAGAGCTTGAAAGACGGCGCCGGCGGAGACAAAAACGGTTAAAACAAAGGGCTAAAGGACAAGCACAGGCCTCTTCGAAGGCTGGGACATAGCTCTGTAACGGCGGTGGGGTCATCCATTGCGTACAAGCTCGCTTTTGCCAGGAACAAATCCATTGAAGATTAAGGAGATAAGCAGCGGGCAAAACCCCTTTTTCAAGAAACTCTTGAGGCTTAATGGTTCTCGTGGGATCAAGAAATTTGGCCTTGCTCTCCTTTCGGGAGGCAGGAACGTAAAGGAGGTCCTTGAGTATTTCCCCGATAGGTGTACGGGGCTTGTTACCTACTCCATGGATCTTCTTAAATCTATTGTCCCAAGAAGGCTGCACCATCCGGTCTATCTTCTACCCAGAAAGCTATTCAATTTGGTGGATTTCCACGGGACCGGAAAACCTATCGCAATTTTGAAAGTGGGTCCATTCAGACAATGGGATGAATCGCTACACCGAAGGGGATGCGTATTGTTTCTCCCATTCCAAGACCCCGCAAATGTGGGAGCAGCGATCCGCTCTGCGGCTGCCTTTGGGGTGAAAAGGGTGGTGTTGCTGGAGGAAGCAGCCCATCCCTTTCATCCCAAGTGCCTTAGGGCTGCTGGTAGCACTATATTCCATACAGAATTAATGACCGGCCCATCTCTAAGTAATTTCTTTACCCTGAGTCTCCCCTTGTTGGTGTTGAGCCCACGGGGTAGAGATGTGAGCACTTACCAATTCCCGGAGGCCTTTGGCCTGCTGGCGGGACTGGAAGGCCCTGGCGTACCCGAGGGGTTGAACTGGACGGAGTCCCTTGCAATTCCCATGGAAAAAAATATTGATTCACTTAACGCAGGAATGGCAGTTGGCATTGCCTTGTATCAATGGCGGAGCTCGATTGCTGACGGTCGTGCAAAAGGGGAAGAGGAGTGCAGAGAGCGGGGCCAGTTTGAGGCGTATAGGTAGCGGTTAAGATGGTTTCCGATTGATACCCCGCTGCTTGCGGCGGGGAAGTTCATTTCAATGTGGTACTTAATTGGAGGGGGTTTTTCGTGGTAACTTGTTCCGGGCCTTTATTAGTAAGGCAATGACTGCACCGATGAGGATCAAGGTGGCAAGGAATTGGCCTGGACTCATATTCATGCCGAATACTTGGCCCCTAAAGTCTCCCCTGTATCTTTCCACCAATAGGCTGGCGTTAGCCTCAAGTATCAAGTACCACAAAAAGACCTGCCCTTCAAATTTCTTCCTGTCCCTCAGCCATAACACCACGCATATTATGGTTACTTCAGCCATCACATAGTAAACTTGCGTCGGATAAAGGGGTGTCCCTACGGGAGCCAGGGAAGCCGTGTCATGGAAGGTGATGGCCAAAGGGCCGTTGGTGGGCAATCCGTAGCAGCACCCGGCTAATAGACATCCTATCCAGCCGACAGCAATTCCAAACGCGGCAGCCGGGGCCCAGGTGTCTCCGAGGCGCCAGAAATAACTGCTTCTAATGCCTGAGTAAATCCACAATGCCAGGACGCACCCAGTGACGCCTCCCCAATATATCATTCCGCCCCCTGATATTTTCAAAATGCTATCAAGGCCAGTAGCGAATCTGTCCCAGTGCATAAATACATACATAAGCCTTGCGCCCGCGACGGCGCCAAAGAGCATGAAGAGTCCGCTTCGGAGGCCTTCTTCTAAGGGAAGGCCCTGCTTTCTAAATAGAATCAAGCCGGTGGCAAAGGAGATTGCAATGGCGAGTGCTATCAACAGGCCATAGGAGCGCAGAATTATGGAGTCCAGGTGGATTAACTCAGGATACATGTCTCGACCTCTGCTCAATTATAAGGTAAAGGGCAAGGAGGCAGGTACCAATGGTGATAGCGGAGTCAGCTATGTTGAAAGAAGGCCAATGAAATTTACCGATGTAAAGATCTATGAAATCTATCACACTCCCTACGCGTAGACGATCGGTCACGTTACCCGCTATCCCTCCGATTATCAAAGAGGTCCCAAGCCCATGGAGTAGGTTTTTTTGCTTGCTGCTCAAATACCAAAGAACAAGGCATGCCCCCACCACGAGACTGATGGCGGTTATAATGAAAAAAGGAAGGGAATGACCAGGCTGATTCATGATACCAAAGGCAACACCACGGTTGCGAATGTGAACCAGATTAAAAAATCCTGGAATAACTACGATGCCATGGTACAGGTCAATGAAAGAGACCACCAATAGCTTGCTCGCCTGGTCGAGAACAAAAATCCCGATGGCAGACCAAATGATAAGATGGTGGGTTCTTTTCAATCCCACTATTCCTCTATCCGGGCGAGGGCGCCCACGCATCGTTGGCAAAGAGTAGGGTGTTCCTTACTTAGCCCAATGCTGGGGTCATGCACCCAGCATCTTTCGCATTTCGGGTCAGTGGAGGCCGATACCTTTATCCTCAACCCAGAGACCATTTCGCTGTCTACGGCATCTTGCAGTTTTTCCAGTGGCAGAAGCCTCACAGACGACACAATAAATATGCTTCGTAGCTCATCCTTGTATGGAGTTAGTTTTTCCATGAGCTCATTTGCAAGACCAAGTTCCACGGAAGCATCAAGTGAGTGGCCGATCTGTTTGTTCTTCCGGGCCTGCTCAAGTGCCTTTGTAACCTCTTTTCTTACTGAAATTATTGTTTCCCATCGAGCAGCAAGTTCCGGGTCCTTGTACTCATTTCTTAGGGGTATGAAGCATTCCAAATGGACGCTTTGTGAGCGGTTTTTTCCCTTCATGTGCTGCCAGATTTCCTCAGCAGTAAAAGACAAGACAGGAGCCATGAGGCGCACCAGTGTCTCTAAAATTTCATTCATGGCAGTTTGAGCAGATCGTCGTTCCAGGGAGGTGCGGGGAGATGTATAGAGCCTGTCTTTAATTATATCAAGGTAAAAGGATGAGAGATCAAGAACGCAGAAATTATGAAGATTGTGATACACAATGTGAAACTCAAACCTCTCGTATGCTGCCAGTACCCGCGAGCTAAGTTCCTGAAGACGGTTTAAGACCCACCGATCAAGCTCCTGCATTTGACTGTATGGTACGGAGTCAGTTTCCGGAACAAAGTCATCCAGATTTCCCAATAAGTATCTACAGGTATTACGGATCCTACGATAAGCTTCTGTAAGACGTTGCAGTATTTCTTGAGAAAGTCTGATATTGTCGGTGTAATCTTCTCCAGCAACCCAAAGCCTCAATATCTCAGCACCATATTTTTGGATGAGTTCATCGGGCGCTATGACATTGCCCGCTGACTTATGCATTGCTTTACCTTCACCGTCCACCACAAACCCATGGGTTAGCACACTCTTATATGGGGCAATCCCCCGTGTCCCCACCGAGCAGAGCAGCGAGGAGTGAAACCATCCCCTGTGTTGGTCGCTTCCTTCCAGGTAGAGGTCAGCAGGGCTTTCAAGATAGTCCCTTTTTTCCATTACCGCCGCATAACTCACTCCAGAATCGAACCACACATCCAGGATGTCGGTTTCTTTTCTGAACTGATTTGATCCGCACTTAGGGCATTTTGTGCCAGGGGGAAGAAGTCGTTCCTCGGGTTCCATAAACCATATGTCAGCTCCAGATTCTTCCACCATTTTGCTTACGTGATCAATGATTTCTTGGGAAATCAAGACTTCATTGCATGCTTTACAGAAAAAGACAGTTATTGGGACACCCCACGCCCTCTGTCTTGAGATACACCAATCAGGGCGATTCTCAATCATACTGTAAATTCTGTCTCTTCCCCACGAAGGTATCCAATTGACCTGATTAATGGCCTGAAGTGTCTTTTTCCTAAGATCATTCTTTTCCATTGAGATGAACCACTGCTCTGTGGAGCGAAATATCACAGGCTCCTTGCATCTCCAGCAGTGGGGATATTCATGTGTTATGTCCTCCTGCTTGACCAATGCCCCCATTTCCTCCAGCTTCTTATTTACCGCCTCATTGGCTTCAAATACCTGCTGGCCTGCAAAGAAGCCAACGTCACTGGTAAATCTACCTTCGTCATCCACGGGCGAATAGGTATCGAGCTTGTATTCCAGACCTGTTTCATAATCCTCTCTACCATGACCAGGGGCAGTGTGAACACAGCCCGTTCCAGCATCAAGAGTTACATAGGGTGCAAGAACGAGAAGTGATGGCCTATCATATAGCGGATGCCTCGCTTCGAGGTTTTCAAGTTCCTTGCCCTTGAATGTAGCAAGGATCTTAAATTCCCTTATTCCGAAGGTATCCATACATAAATAAAGAAGGCCTTCGGCCAGGATGAGGACTCCGTGTTCCTGGGTTTGCACTGCCACATAATCGTATTCAGGATGTAGGGCAATGGCGAGATTTGCGGGTAGCGTCCACGGAGTAGTAGTCCAAATGAGTACCGAGACGTTTTTCCCCTTCAGTCGGGGAAATTGCTCCCCAAGATCAGAGATCATGGGGAATTTTACATAAATGGATGGGGACGTGTGATCCCCATATTCCACTTCAGCCTCTGCAAGGGCTGTCTTGCAATAGACGCACCAATAGATAGGCTTCTTGCTTCTAACCAGGCTACCGTTGAGGGCGAATTTCCCAAACTCCCTTACGATGGTCGCTTCATAGGGGTAGTTCATGGTGAGATAAGGTCGCTCCCATTCCCCCAACACACCCAGGCGTTTGAATTCTTCCCTCTGAATGTCAAGGTATTTTTGAGCATACTTCCGGCAGTACTGCCTGATTTCAACCTGGCTCATCTGTGCCTTCTTGGCGCCAAGCTCTTTGTCCACCTTGTGTTCAATGGGCAGCCCATGGCAGTCCCATCCGGGTACATAGGGGGAGTCGTAACCCGCCATTTGTTTGGATTTTATGATGATGTCTTTGAGTATTTTGTTAAAGGCTGTTCCCATGTGAATATGGCCATTGGCATAAGGGGGCCCGTCATGAAGCATGTATTTCGGTCTTCCCTTAGAGACTTCACGAATTTTGTCATACAGGTTAATCTCTTCCCATTTTTTCAAGATCTGGGGTTCTTTTTTAACAAGATTGGCTTTCATGGGAAATTCGGTTTTGGGAAGATTGAGCGTCTGCTTGTAGTCCATGCGTAACTAGCCTCCGATTCAATAATAATCAGCCAAGTTAACAGATAAGAATTAGCAAGTCAAACCCAATGTAAGGCGTTGACATGGGGAGGTATTAGAAGTATTAAGGAATTACATTCGCGGCTTTTCCCGTTCAGGATGAGACAAAAGGGGCACCAATTGTGTGATCAGCAAATCTGAGAAGAGGGGTGAAACCATGGTAAAAGTTAAGCTGGCCGTCTTGGCAGTTATCTCTGTTATGTTGACAAGTTGTGTATATCTTGGTTTTTTTGCGGCTGGTACGGCTGCTGGAGTCGGGGGGTACAAATATCACAATGGTGTTCTTACGGTTATCTATGAGGCGCCTTTTATGGAGACATGGGAAGGATGTCTCAAAGCAGTGGACGAAATGGGGCTACGCCTGATTAAATCTGCCCATGATCTCACTGCAGGCACCATCGAGGCAAAGCGGGCCGACGGAAAGCCAATCCGAATAAAGGTAAAGTACAAATCCTCAAAGGAGACAAAGGTTGCTATCCGTGTTGGTATATTCGGCGATGAGGAGGCTTCCAACGTAATAAAGGAAAAGATAAGGCAGGTGCTTGTCAGGTCCTAATGCCCAATTGCTGGATCATGGTGTGGGCAAAATTTATTACATAATTGCGCTGCCCCTCGGTACAATAACCTGGGCAGGTGCAACGCATGGTCTTTAAACTCCGAACAAAGAATTCCAATTTTACCCAATGGTCTCCCAGCTCTACCGCAAAAACATGGGGTTGGCATTCATGATGTGCATATTGGGTTGGACTGAGAAGATCGTCAGGGATTTTTACCCAAAATATCTTACTCAGAGAAGATCTTATGGCGTTTTGTGCTAGAAATTGTGTGATTTTCTTCATATCCGCGCGGGATATTTCATCAATTAGATAAGCTCTCATTGCTTGATTTCTTTTCCTGCCTGTCAAGTTTTATCCCATATACCAGGGCATCCACAACAGAATAGATCCACGTGATGGAAAAAAGGGCCACAATGATGTAAAGGAACCACGGCTGATGCACCTTGAAGGCCCTCATGATACCATCTGGGTCCAGGGAATAAGCCTGGGGATTTTCTACGATGAATTTGACAATGCCGTAGAGGTGTACAATAAGGGAGATAAAGAGTACCAGGGTTACTAGTAACAATAGGAGGCCTTTTTTAAGATGATGGTTGAGTACTTGGCCCAATCCTGGTATTACAAGCCCTGAACACAAGGGGGAAAGAAGCGTTTTTTTCATAACAAAATACAGTTAGTTTCCATCCATAAATGGCCTTTTTGCGCAATATCTGCGTCAATCTGCGGGATTCCTTGTGCGGCGTACTACAGTACGCCTCCGCGTAATCCCTTGATTTTCTTGATCTTGCACAAAAATTCTCATTTATGGATTGGAAACTCACTAGTGCCCAAAATCTTATTTGTGGATGGGCACCAGTTAGATATTCTGAGTTCAATAAAAAATATTCAACGGAGTAATTGACTGAAAATATACCTGTGGGCTTGGATTAAGTCAATTACTTGCATGGTATCAAGCAACTTTTAGGCCACGGGAGGGGTTAGGTCATGAGAAATAACATCAAATCGCTTTTACTATTAATAATGGTATTAGCTTTGCCAGGTTTCTGTTTTGCTGGCCAGCAACTGGTAGTGGATCGGTTTAATAAGAGCGATGAAGGGAAGCTCCCCCAAGGCTGGAGATTGCGAAATGAGGATCTCACAGAAAAGGCCAGGGCAGTATATCGTGTGGTGGTTGAGGAAGACAACGCCTATTTGCTGGCCCATTCAAGGGGAGAGGCGATCCAACTGGGCAAAGAGATAGAGATTGAGCTTAAGGATTTTCAGGTGATAACATGGAGGTGGCGTGTAGATAAGCTATGCGAGGGCGGAGATGAGAGATACAAGGAGACGGGGGACAGCCCTGCAGCTATATATGTGGTATTTCCCACATGGAAGAAATGGAATCCCAGGGCCATAAAGTACGTGTGGAGTGCAAGCGACCTTCCAAAAGGCTATGTTACAAAAAGTCCGTATGCCTCGGAGACGAAGATAATAGTCCTGGAAAACAAGAACTCGCCGCTGAACCAGTGGATAGAAGAGAAGGTCAACGTAAGGGATGATTACCAGAAATTTTGGGGCAAGAAATTAAAAAATATCAAGCTCATTGGTCTTATGACAGATTCGGATAACACTAAGAAAGAGGCTATCGCCGCCTACGATGATATTGTGATGGAAAAGGCACAATAGGTAACAACAAATGGCAGATATAGAACACATAAAGAGGCTCGTTTATGTGAGCATCCCATTTGCCATGCTTTCGCAGGATTATTTGTCAGCCTTTGTTAGCCACGGTCTTAACGCGGAAATTGGCCTTGATGCCCAAACACTGCAGGGAACTGATATGGAGCGGTTCCGGGTTGTGAAGAGAATATTTTCAGATGCAGGGCTGCGGGTAACACTTCATGGCCCATTTATTGATATGTCGCCGGGCTCTCCTGATCCTGAAGTAAGGGCTTTGACCATGAAGCGGTTTGAGGATGTGATAAGCATTGCAGAGATTTTTGAGCCTACTTCAATAGTGCTCCATGCAGGCTATGAACAGAAGCGCTATGGGTTTGTAAAGGAGGTTTGGTTTGAAAATAGTCTGGCTACCTGGCAATGGGTAGCAGGGGCCGTTTCAGATCAAGATACCATGGTATGCCTTGAAAACGTATTTGAAGAGCATCCATCATACCTCTTACCACTATTTGAGGAGCTTGGAGCCTCAGGCATAAAATTTTGTCTGGACATAGGCCACCAGGCAGCCTTTTCCCAGGCTCGACTAGAAGAGTGGCTTTCTATACTTGGCCGTTTTGTGGGCCAACTTCACCTCCACGACAATAACGGTAAGGCTGACCAGCATAAGGCGATTGGCAGCGGGACAATTGATTTCAATTTTGTATTTAAATGGCTAAGGGATCATTTCACGGAGCCACCCATTATTACCCTCGAACCTCATAGAGAAGAAGATCTTTTGCCAAGCCTCAAATGGCTTGAGGATAACTGGCCGTGGTAACACTTATTTTGCCGAAAGAAGATATTTGGTTGACAGGCAGTAGACGAATTTGATTATCCTAAAAATTTGCGTTAATACCTACGCAATGCCTAATATAGGCTGTTGTTGAGAACTAGGTAATTTACGTTATAAACGGAGGTCACGGAAATGCTTTTGAGCGACACTGGAATTTCGAAACGGATTATTGAAGGATACACTGAAAAGTTGTTGGGCTCTTTAAGTCTGGATGTAGCACTTGTGGGTGCAGGGCCAGCAAACCTTGTCGCTGGCTATTACTTGGGGAAAGCAGGGCTTAAGGCTGCAGTTTTTGAGTCAAAACTTGCCCCTGGTGGAGGAATGTGGGGTGGAGGCATGATGTTTAATGAAATTGTGGTCCAGAAAGATGCCCTCGAGGTGGTGGAGGAGCTGGGTATAAGGACAGCTGACAAGGGTGGAGGCTACTTTACCATGGATAGTGTTGAGGCTACATCCACCCTAATTTCCAAGTGTGTGAAGGCAGGGACCAGGGTCTTTAACCTCATCAAGGCCACCGATGTGTTGTTTCGAGAAGAAAAGGGCAGTCCCCGGGTGAGCGGCCTCGTTGTGAGTTGGTCTCCGGTGGAAAGCCTTGGACTTCATGTTGACCCCCTTGGTATTGAGGCCAGATTCGTGGTGGATGGAACAGGGCATCCTGCGGACATCTGCCATATCGTGGCGAGAAAATTGGACGTTAAACTTCGTACCAAGACAGGACAGGTAGTGGGGGAGATGCCTTTATGGGCCGAAAAAGGTGAGCAGTTCACAGTGGAGAATACTGCAGAGGTATTCCCCGGCCTCTATGTTGTGGGTATGGCGGCAAACAACGCGTTTGGTGGCCCCCGTATGGGCCCCATATTTGGAGGAATGCTTTTGTCTGGGAAAAAGGCAGCAGAGGTACTGATCAAGGAGTTGGGGTAATAGATGAAGTCTATTGAGGATATTCATCTTTATTGTTTTACGCCCGGTTCATTGTCTGTAGGAAGAGACCCATTGAAAATGGTGGAAGCTGAAATACTTGGCGGGGCAGATGTGATTCAGCTTCGGGAAAAGGAAATGAGTAAACGAGAGAAGCTGGAATTTGGCCTTAAGGTCAAGGATATTGCTCACCACCATGGCGTGCCTTTTATTGTCAATGATGATGTGGATCTTGCCATGATATTGGATGCTGACGGTGTCCATCTGGGTCAAGACGACATTCCAATTCAATATGCGAGGCCGTTACTAGGGAATAAGATCATAGGGGTATCCACCCATTCCTTGGGGCAAGTGAAAAAGGCTGTTGAGGCAGGTGCGGATTACATTGGTTTTGGACCAATTTTTGAAACTTCTACAAAAGAGGACAGAGAAGAAGTGGTGGGATTGGAGCTGTTGGCCGAGCTAAAGGATATTTGCCCGATCCCATATGTTGCCATTGGAGGTATTAAGAAGGAGAACCTCTCTGGCGTGATCAATGCCGGTTGCAGTAGGGTTGCGGTAATCTCAGATATTCTGCTGGCTGATGACATTGAGGAAAGATGCAAAGAGATAAAGAGACAACTAATGCAGAGGCATTGATGGACCATCCCTTTGCCAGATCTACACCTACAATAGAGAAGCTTAAGCGGCTTTGGGAATTGGTCAACATGGAAGACGTGGTGGCTGTGCTCATAAATGCTGACCCAGATTCCATGGCAAGTGCCATGGCCCTAAAGCGGCTTTTTTGGAGGAGGGTCAAGAAGGTTTGGATCTATCATATAAATCCGATACGCCGAGCAGATAATCTGGCCTTTGCACGACTTTTAAGGATGGACCAGCAGCCCATTACCAGATTAAGACCATCAAAGATCAGCAAGTGGGCAATCGTAGACTCGCAACCACATCACAGTGAACAGTTTGCTGACTATCCATTTGATATCATCATTGACCATCATCCGCTAGGGCCTGATATACGAGCGCAATTTGTGGACATCAAGGTGGAGTATGGGGCTAATTCCACCATAATGACCGAGTATCTCAGGGCAGCCAAGATCAAGCCTTCTCCACGGCTGGCCACGGCCCTATTCTATGGTATCAAGACGGATACCGATAATTTTGTGAGGGAATCACTGGCCAATGACGTAAATGCATTTCGTTACCTTTACCAGTTCACCAATATGAACATCATCAAGAAAATTGAGTCATCAGAGATGACACGTAAAACCCTTGCGAGCTATCAACTCGCTATGGATAGGGTGAGGATCTTGCACAACACAGCATTCGTTTATATGGGGGATGTCCAAGACCCGGATATCCTTGTCATACTTGCAGACTTTTTTATGAAGCTTGCTGAGGCCACATGGAGCATAACGGCCGGGATCTGGAACAAGACCTTGATCGTAATCTTCAGGAATGCGGGATTCAGGGGAAATGCGGGGAAGCTGGCAGAAAATATATTTGGACAGATGGGTGGGAGTGCTGGTGGGCATAAGGGGGCAGCGCGAGCTGAAGTTCCCATTCAGATAATTGAGCAGGAGGCAAAGGGGAGCGAAATAGAGAAATTTCTATTACATGCCTTCCGTGGGGCGCTCTAAGGGAAAGGCTATATATGGCGGTTGAAATGAGGCAAATCAATGAAAAACTGATCAGAGATGTTAAATCTCTGATTGAAAAGGGCGATGAGGAGGCTCTCACAAAGCTCATTGACGAATTGCGCCCTGCTGATATGGCAGACTTAATCGAGCATTTGGATCATGATGAACGGTTGTTTGTATTTAAGATCCTGGAACCCGAAGGGGCAGGAGAGGTACTTGTTGAAATAGAGCCACCTGTGCAGGGACGCCTGTTGGAGGATCTGGACAACAAGGCCCTGAGGGAGATTGTCCAGGAACTGGAATCGGACGATGCAGCGGATGTCATCGGTGATTTACCGGTTGAGAGGGCACGAGAAATCATAAAAGGATTAAGGGGGGAAGTATCTGAAGAGATAGAGAAGCTACTGCCGTATCCCGAGGATACAGCCGGCGGAATTATGGCCTTGGAGTTTGTGGCCATAAAGGCTGATTCCACGGTTCAAGATGCCATCGAAGTGATCCGGGAAAAGGGTGAAGAAGTCGAGAACCTTTATTACCTTTGGGTGGTGGATGATCACGATCATTTGGTAGGGGTCGTTTCGCTTAAAGACCTGCTGGTGGAGCCAAGGGACCGGAAGATTAGTGAGATAATGAATCCTGAAGTTATTTCAGTAAATGTCCATGCTGATCAGGAAGAGGTGATTCAACTAGTGAAGAGATATGACCTGGTCAATATTCCAGTGGTGGATGATCAAAATCGCCTCGTTGGCCGAATTACTCACGATGATGTCATAGATGTGATAGAGGATGAAGTGGACGAAGATATGACGCGCATGGCAGGTGTCATGGACCAGGAAATAACCGAGGAATCAGCAGTAAAGATATCAAGGGCAAGGCTTCCTTGGCTAATAGGTGGTATCATGGGGGAATTTATTTCTGCGCTTGTCATAAGTAGGTTTGAGTCATCACTGGAAAAGATAATCGCCCTATCTTTCTTTTTCCCTGTAATAATGGCAATGGGAGGGAATACTGGCCAACAGGCCGCCATCATAGTAGTAAGAGGGCTTGCTACGGGTGACATAAGCCTTATAAAAACCGGCAAGAGACTTTTCACCGAGCTGAAAGTTGCCTTGGGAAATGGAATAATATGTGGGGTACTGCTGGGTCTTATTGTCGGGACCTGGTTGGGCAACTACGAGCTCGGGGCAGTGGTGGGGCTGGCCTTGCTCACGGTAATGCTTAATGCAGGTCTTATAGGTTCTGCCATTCCGTTGTTTTTCAAAAAGATAGGTGTTGATCCTGCCCTCGCCACAGGTCCATTTGTGTCTACGTTCAATGATATCTTTGGGCTACTAATCTATCTATTTTACGTTACATATTATTTGAGGCTAAGCGGATAACCTACTCGAGCGCTTTTTGAATTTTATCATTGTGACAGCGAATACAGTTTGAGACTATTTTGTGGGGCATGGGAGGTCTCACTGGATGGGTGGGATTATGGCTAGAAAAAAAAGGGCCGCAAGAGCTGGCACCATCAAGTTCTCGCGACCCTCTACATGTATTTTATCCTTTGATAATCCTCGGGATCATCATGTGGTTAAGAGGACAAATGGATTTTGGATTTTGGTACACACAGCCAGCAAATGCGGCGATATACTTTCTCAGGTTAGGCAAAAATACTATTTCATCCACAAAGCCCCTTCGTGCGCAGTATATGGGCCTGGATTTTTCATAATATTCCTTGGCTAATTGATTCATTTTGTCAATAACGGGCTGTAGCGGCCTGCCTGCCTCCTTTTCCTTGACCAGCCGTCTGGCAAAGGAGGCTACTGCAGCGGTTTCTCCGTGCATGACATATATTTCTGTTGTAGGTGTTCCTAAGGTAAAGGCATTGTGGTTGTTGGCAGTTGGGCCCCCCATGATATAATGGGCTGCTGCTGTTCCCTTTCTGAGCACAACGCACATCATGGGAACGTCGGTCTGCTCTATGGAGTAAATGAGCGATTGGCCCAGACCCAGTAACTCGGCCTTTTCGGCGATGTCTCCAACGTCGATTCCAGTGGTATCCTGGAACCAGACAATGGGGACGCGGTCCCGTCCGCACAGGGTGACGAATTCATTCATCTTGATTAGGCCCTGGCGGTAAAGTTTGCCCCCGATTCCGGGATAAGGCGCGTATTCAGGATAATCTTTGCCCAGAAAACCCTGCCTGTTCCCTATAAATCCAACCAGGAAACCGTTAACCTTGGCAAGGCCTGTATATACCTCCGGGCCATAATCAGGCCTGAACTCCATGTGTTCACTGTTGTCAAAGATTCGGGCCAGAACCTCGTCAAAGTTATAGCTTCGTTTTTGGTTGAATGCCACGATATGATTTATGTCCTCAGTAGGATACTTTGGCTCCTTGGGCTCATCTACCCTGAAAAATTGTGGATCATAGGCGGGCATCATATCCATATACTTTTTAAGTGCATCCAGGACTTCCGTTTCAGTGTCATATACCTCCTTGAAAAACCCGGTCTCGTTGTAATGGATCTTGACACTGCCGGGAGGTACCTGCTTGAAGTGCTTGGTGGCCTCGATGATCTGCTCCGCCCCTTCTTCATCAAAGAAACCCTTGGGGCTCATGCCACTTACAATACCGCCACCACCGACGGCTATATTGGCATCCTTGTGGGCAATGAGAAGGGTAGGGCTGATACCCTGATATCCACCTCCAGCAGGGTTTGTGCCGTAAATGCCGGCCAGTATGGGAATCCCGAGTTTCTCTAGTTCTGCGTGGCGGAAAAAGGTGGTCCCGTTTCCTCTGCGGTTGGCATACACCTCTTCCTGCTCGGTGAGTTTTACACCGCTACAGTTTACGAGCCACACAAGGGGTACCCTAAGCCTCTTGGCAATATCGGTGACGCGAAGCTGGTTGTCCGCTTGTCCGGCAATCCAGGCACCGGCCAGGACCTTGTTATCAAAGCCGATCACGACCGCCCACTTGCCATTGATCTGGGCAAGGCCATCCACGACTCCGGTAGTGCCTTCTTCATTGAATTGTGGGTTGTACAGGGTATGGAGAGGGCACCAGGTGCCAGGGTCAATCAGGTATTCAATCCTTTCCCATACGGTCATTTGACCGCGTTTATGAATTACCTCTCCTGGGAGGCCTGCATTCTTAACCTCTTCTATGGCCTCTTCCACCTCCTTTTCTACCTTTCTTATCTGTTCGACATTGTCCATTGTGGACTCCCTTTGTTTGTCGGTCAGAGCCTTTCCTATGGGAGTCATATTCTCAAAATATGGTCGCATCACATCCTCCTCGGTGCATTTTGGTTGGGTTTAACGATTAGCCTTTCTGATACCCAGTTGATCTAAGGCGATTATCCATTTACAGATATTTGAGGACCCTTCAACAATCTCATAAGCCGGTGCATCTCGGTAGTACCTTGCCACAGGATATTCAGTTGAATATCCGTAAGCGCCTAGGATCTTCATGGCCACGCGCGATGCCTTGACGGCTACTTCTCCTGCGAGGTACTTGGCATGGGCTACTTCCAAGGTATTTCCCAGCTGGCCTTGGTCCTTTTGCCAGGCCGCCTTGTATACCATGAGGCGGGCCGCCTCAATTTCAGCGGCTATCTGGGCAATCAAGTCTTGATTCATCTGAAATTGGCCAATGGACTTTCCGAATTGCTCCCTTTCCTGGCAATATGAGGTGATTGCCTCCAGACAGGCCTGGGCTATGCCAACACCACCTGCAGCTGCAGAGAGCCTGGTCTGATTCAAGGAGCTAAATACGATTTTGGCCCCATCCCCGGGCTTGCCCAGTATGTTCTCTTTGGGAACCTTTGTGTCTTCCAAGATTATCTCGCCCGTGGGGGTTGACCTGGTACCTAACTTGTCCAGGTCTGTGGTTGTTACACCATTAAAGTTCTTGGGCTCTACAACAAAGGCTGAAAGACCCTTTCCTCTGGCTTCTCTATCCGTATAGGCATAGTAAATCACGACATCGGCAATGGGCGCATTGGAAATCCATGTCTTGGAACCGTTTATGAGCCAATGGTCACCCTTGTCTACGGCAGTTGACTTCAATGCCATGACGTCGGAGCCTGCATTGGGCTCGGTTATTCCAAAGCAACCAAGGTACTCTGCACTCACCAGTTTCGGTATATATTTTTTCTTCAGTTCTTCTGAGCCATATCTGAAAATAGTATAGGCACAACCCAGGGTCTGCATGTTAATTTGGACGCGCAATGAGCTCGATGCCCTCGCAATCTCCTCAGTAAGAATCATGGCGGCCAAGAATCCCATTTCATTGCCACCATATTCCTCGGGTATTACGGTCCCAAAAAAGCCCAATTCCGCCATGGGCTTGATAACCTCTTCGTAAGGAAAATAGTGCTTTTCATCCCACTCATCCGCATAAGGAGCAATTTTCTCGTCAGCAAAATTCCGTGCCATTTCCCTCAACATTTGTAGTTCTTCGCTCAATGCAAATTCCATGATAATACCTCCTCTTTTTGGTCTATTCTTGTCGGTCTGGTGTATTCGTTTATTCGGTCTATTTGGTCCTTTTAGTATTCTAAATTGAGAGCCATTTTTATAGACTATCAAGGAGTAAATCGCAACATATTTATTTACATTATAGCTACATTTTAACTACTATGATACTCCAAGGAAATGGGACTCCTAAATTGATTGAGGGCGGAGACTCCATCTGGTCAATGAATTCAACACACAAAAGGGCCAAGATTAGAATCTGTTACCATAGACCTTAGATTTTGTGAAACATTTAACAAAATATTGACTTAGAAGATGAAATTTTTGCCATTAGCAATTGACTTTAAGAATCAAACCAGGTAAAAAGGGCCAAACCAAGGTGATTTGTGGGTACGTGAAACCATTGTAGGAGGTCTAGTTATATGGAGGCAATTGCGGTAAACCCTAAGGGGGGTAAACTAAACGTATCCCCTGAATGGGCAAACGTGTGTTTCACCTGTGGCACCTGTGCAGGTGGGTGCCCAGTGACAGGGGTGGATGGGCTGGATCCCAGGAAAGTTATTCGCATGGCTGCCCTCGGCCTGGATCAAGAAATCATTGATTCCAAATTTCCTTGGGTCTGCACCATGTGCGGGCGGTGCGAATATGCCTGCCCCCAAGGCGTGGAGATCCTGAAGGTTATTCGCAGGGCACGTTCCCTTAGAGAAAGAGACAAGGTTCCAGGTCCGATACACAAGGGCGTGGTGATGTGTCTGGAGAGAGGTAACAACCTCGGAATTCCCAAAGACGATTTTCTCTTTTTGCTGGCAGATTTGGCCAAGGAAATGGATGAGGATGAAGGATTTCCGGGATTTTATGTGCCAGTGGATAAAAAAGGTGCAAATATACTTGTCACTATCAACTCCAAGGAGCCATTCGGCGAACCTGACGACATGAAGTTCTGGTGGAAAATCTTTTATGCCGCTAGGGAGAGCTGGACCACCACATCGGAGAATTGGGAAGGAGTTAACTGGGGGCTTTTCTCTGGCGATGATGAAGCAATGAAGGAAATAACAGGCCGGATAGTTAAGAATTTGGAGGAGCTAGAATGCAAAACGCTCCTCTTACCAGAATGAGGCCACGCCTATTATGCGACTAGGCTTAGTCTGCAAACATGGTATCCTGAGGTTTTCAAGAAATATAGAGTTATTTCAGTCCACGATCTCTTGAAAGAATATATTGAAACAGGCAGAATCAAGATCGACAAATCTGTGCATTCCGAGCTGGCCACATTACATGATCCGTGTAACTATGGCCGTAAGAGCCAGAAGGCCTTTGGCCATGGGTATTTTGAAGAGCCAAGATGGATAGTCCAGCAATGCTGTGAAAACTACGTGGAGATGCACCCCAACAGAATGAACAACTTTTGTTGCGGTGGAGGTGGCGGTGCCTGGGCCATGCCTTATACAGAGGAAAGGATATACTATGGCAGGGTAAAGGCTAAACAGATAAAGGATACAGGTGCAAAGCTGGTTATTGCTCCATGCCACAACTGTCGTGATCAAATCATGAAGTCCCTGACCAAAGAATATGAGCTGGGAATTGAGACAAAGTATCTGTGGGAACTCGTAGCAGATTCCCTCGTGGTGGACCCTTGGAGCGAAGAGGAAATCGAAAAGGCACGCCAGGAAAGAGATGCCCAATATGAGAAGTTTGGGATTGATTTAGAAGAAGAGGAGTGGGAATAGGATAAGTTAGACGTAGGCCGGCCAACTCAAATAGGACAGGAAAATCAGGAGCCCTCTTTTCAGGGGGCTCCTGATTTACTAGTTGGCGGTTTGTTTGACCCTGCTTCGTCTATTGTGGCTTTACCACCATGTTATGACCTTGTCGTGCTCAAAGATCAGATCCAGCAGATTATCGTAGTCTGCTTCCTCCTTGAAAAGTTCAAACTCAGTGGCCTCCTCCCCCTCTGATAGGATATTGACCAGAGTCTTGGTGGTGTCATCAGGCTCTGTCTTGTAAATGTGAAGTATCTTCATTTGGCGCTCCCAAAAGGTACAATCAGATCCATCTCCTTCAGTTTTTGGCCTATTTGCTCAAGGCTCAGGTATTTAAACCCGTGCTTTTCGGCATTTACCTTGTTGTTAGAGTAATACTCGCATTCCATGTCTTCGAGCCACTCTAGGTTTTCCTTATATTGCTCAGTCATATCAACTTCTACGTCTATAACGAACATATAGGCGTAAAGATTTTCAACTGCCAGGCCCAGCGTGGATCTCGAGCCTTCCCAGAGATCTTCTTTCCGGCGGATCAAGAATGCCACGTGCGTGATGTTCTCCATTTGTTCCCTATCTCCTTACATTGACAGATATCTATCGCATTCTTCGATTAGCACACCATGTCTTGCCTGGGTAGCATAGTCCTTTTCATCGATCCCGGGTACCGGTGGTTTCAGGCCATGGCTCTCAAATCCCACGTTACAAAGAGACATTTGAGCTAAGCCATCTAGTTCCTTGAACCTAGGATCCTGGGTTAGGAGGGTTCCTACGTGGGTGAAAAAGATAGATACTTCTATGTCCTTTTTTTTGGCTGCCTTGCAAATATTTATAATCTTATCCAAATGTTGGTCCGAGCTGACAAAAATACCCAGTTTTTTTGCCATTATTGATACCTCCTACTCACCAGGGTGTCCGAGCTATTTTACTTTCAAGTAGAAACGGGTGAAACCCTGGTCTTCCTTTTCACCCAGGTATTCGTGCCCGGACTTTTTTGCAAAGGCGGGGAGATCATTCTTGGTGCCAGGATCTGTGCCCAATATCTCCAAAACCTGGCCTGATTTCATTTTTCCGATGGCTTTCTTGGTTTTCAAGATGGGCATTGGGCAGCTAAGCCCACGGCAATCCAAGGTTTCATCGGGTGTAATGTTATCAACCATCTTCAAGTCCTCCTTAGCTTAGATTTCAAGGGTAAATTTGTCTGTCTCTTCATTCCATGTAGCGAGCAGATAATATACCAACATCAAAGCGATGAGCAAGATCAAAGTCCATTTGTAGGAAAGAAAGTCGGGTAAAAAGACCCTGTGGCCCATCAAATTTGTTAGTGCCTTGGAACTCTTTATACCGGCCTTCACGAGGGATGTGGACAAGGCGAAAAATATTACAGCGAGCATCAACTTGATCTGTCCTTCGCCCGCACGCCATACCGAACCGCTACCACAACCTCCCGCTACCACCATGCCTATGCCAAATATAATACCACCCACAAGGGCTCCAAACCAAAATGCTTGTGGGACATATACACCTTCGCCCCTGAGGCCAGTCCACTTCAGAGCAGCAAATCCCAGTATACTTATAATGAGACTGATTGCTATCGCCCTTGGTACCTCACCCTCGCCTGTCATAAAAGGGTCCCGGAAACCCCTCACAAAGCAAAACCTAGTTCGTTGAATGATAAGCCCGAAAGCCACGCCGCAAAGCAGAAGGCCACCAATCCGGGTGAGAGCTATTTTACTATAAATCCAAGCAAACACTATGGCGGCGAGAAAAGCAGCGGCTCCAATATAGGGTTCAATGGCGAGCCAGTTAAAGCCCTTCTTGCCTTGTTCACTTTGGACGCCACCGGTTGCCCTTGGAGGAAAGTGTTCAAGCTCCCAGTAAAGGTAACGCAGTCCTAAATACGCCCCCATTATAAGGCCCACCATCATGGATATTCCACTGGCAGAAAGGGCACTCATGGCAGAGTAAAAGCCTCCTACATTGCATCCGCCTGCCATCGCAGCCCCTGTACCCATGAGTATGCCCCCAACAATCCCTTTTATCAGTTCAAGTCCAGGGGCAGGTCTAAAGGCAAATTGCTTTGACATAAGGGCAGATCCAAAGGCCCCCCACAAAAGCCCGAGGGTGAGGATGGAGTTGGTGGAAATCCAGGGGGACAAGGGCTTATGGCTATACAGGCCGACGGCCGCAAAAAACCAATCTCCCCAATTCCTCAGCCCCCCAGCTACTCCCCAAGGCCTGGCCCAAGCAAATGTTATGATACTCATGATGCCTATCAAGATGCCGCCCATCCACATAGGCCAGTTCTCAAAGAATATCCTCTCGTAACCTCGGCTGAGAATCTGAACAAGAACGCTTTGTTCCTTTTCCTCATTCATGGCAGCCTCGCTATCCTAGCATCCTTCGTCTTCTACTATCTTGAATTCGGGTTCCTTCTTTTCTTCAGATGTTGTAGTCTGGGGTGGTGTGGCTTGGGTGCCTGCTGGCGCTGGCTGCTCTGCTCTGATGGATTTGCCAGGCAACAAAAGCCCCGCATCCTTTTCCACTCTTTCCGCAAGACCGAATATAACCGCTTGATCATAATAGCGCCAGGCAGTCTGAGATGTAGGATCTGCCTGTATAGCCTTTCTAAAATATTCCTTTGCGTCCAAGTACTTTCCTCTCATGTAAGCTTCCTTACCAAATCGAAGCATCTTAGCACAAAGGGCTTTATCAGGAATGAACAATTTGGGCTTTCCTTCAGCTAACACCCCAAAAGCAGGTAGAAGCAAAAGGCCCACGACAAGACTCCATGCGACAATTCCTGTTTTCAATTTCATGTGCATCACCCCGTTTTCAGAATAGAGGTTATCGGTAGAAACGGGCCTAAAGGTAGCAAAACCACACTATTGTGGTCAACAAGAATTTATGCCATAACATTTCTCAACCAACCCCAGCGTGTCGAATTCCCTGTTGATGGCTAAAACTGCTTTTTCAGCCTGTATTTTACTCACCACTAACCCCATTGATGCGACAGTGCATCCCATCGCTAGAGGCACAACACCTTCATTTGACATCGCTTGTAAAAGCCTTGTCGCAAGACCATATCGATCACCAAAGTGGGGTCCGGTCATATTGAGTATCACAGCCTCCTGTTGCGAGAAGTCTTGTTGTTCTATATGAATCCTTTGTAGGATCCCGTGGATTTGATCCTCAGAGACTCCGGTATAACAAAACGAGATCGAATGTTTTCTAGGTGTTGCCGTTGGAGTGGAATTGACAAAGATTAGTCTTGCGTTTTGCTCCGCAAGTGCTGCACTTAAAGCTCGCAAGAGTTCAAAAGAATCTTGCTCAAGTATCATATGGGCCAGGAATGTTTCCCTCCAACACTCCAGGCCGTAAATTTTAGGGCGCTTTTCTTGATAAGATGCCACAACCTCTTTAAAAAGTTTTTCCTTCCCTTTTTGAGCCAACTTCCAATCAGAAGGTGTCCTATAAGAGCTGAAAGTAAAGGGGCCAAAAAGGGCATAAGTGAGTTTTTCAAGGTTTCTCTTGTCCAGGACCAATGAAAGGGCCGAAGGAGAAGATGCAAGCCCATGAATATAAGTCTTCTGCCTCCTCGTTATTTCAAGTACGCGTGCCAAAACCCTGAGGTCATTGCGGTGAGGAAATAATGAAAGTACTGTAAGGTCACGATTATTGCGACTTAGGCAAGCCGTGGAGTGATCATCCAGGAAGCGGCTAAATTTAGGCTCTTCACACAAAAGATGGTAGCCATGCCCTCCCGTTTGATAAGACAGGGTTAGGTATGGAATATTTATTTTTTTCTGGCTTATTCTTTGGAGCAAAGGCACAGAGGATTCAATCTCGTTTGAAGTACAGCAAACCGAGACTCCCCAAAGCCCTTTTAAAATTTTGAATCCTCCGAGCCTGAGAGATACTTCCTTCCCCTTTTTCTGCTCACTTTCATCTGCGCATGAAGCCACCGCTCGTCGCCTTTATGGGTCTTTTACCGATATGGATTTCGATTCATTGTCTGGACCATGGCAGAACAACGGCTTATAGGAGATTACTCACTACCTCCCACAGACCCTCCGTATCGATTGGCTTGGCAACGTAATCGTCTGCTTCAGTGGACATGCCGTCAGCATGAGAATACCTTGTGGTGGGAACAGCTTCTCCTACTGCGGTTAAGAGAATAACTGGAATGTCTTTTGTTTCTTCGTTAGATTTCAATTCTGCGCAAAGCTGGTAGCCGTCTTTTCTAGGCATCATAACATCCAGGACAATAAGATCAGGCTTTCTTTGCTTGATGGATTCTTCCCCTTCCACCCCGTCGTAAGCACGTCCGACCTCACATCCCTTACTCTCAAGCATCATGGCAACGGTTTCCACCAGATCAGGATCATCATCTACGACCAGAATGTATTTTTTTGACATACAGGAACCTCCCTTGAGTTATTATGTTATTATTTATTATACCAAGATTTCTTTATAATCAAGTAAAGTCGTGGCCGACATCATTCACCTACGCTTGGTCTGGGGTAAAGCCCACTTCTTTCCACTATCTCGGGCACCTTTTCTTCCCATTCGATAGCCATTATGTGAAAGCCACTAACCCCTTCAACCTCTTTAAGTTGCTCAATGGTCTCCACGCAGATGCTAAGCCCCTCTTCTGGCTGTTTTTCCTTTGGGACCCCGCTCATGCGCTTAACCAGTTCATCGGGGACATCCATGCCGGGAACCCTGTTCTTCATGTATTTCGCCATGCCCGCCGACTTGAATGGTGTCACCCCAGCAAGGATATAGACTTTCTCATGCAAGCCCCTGTCCACAACCCCTTTCAGCCACTCCTTGAAGCGGTCCACATTGTAAATACATTGGGTTTGGATGAACTCAGCCCCAGCCGCGACCTTTTTGGCCAGCCGAGGCACCCGTATCTCAAAGGGATCGGCAAAGGGATTGGCTGCCGCTCCAACAAACATCTTAGGTGGTCTTGCTATATCATCTCCACCCAAAAATTTCCCTTCATCCCTCATCAGCCTTACTGTTTGTATCAATTGCATTGAATCAATATCAAAGACATTTTGGCCTTGGGGATTGTCACCGAATTTTTGATGGTCTCCAGAAAGGCAAAGAATATTATGGATATCAAAGGATGCCGCTCCTAAGATATCACTTTGAAGTGCGATTCTGTTCCTGTCCCGCACAACCATCTGGAGCACTGGCTCAAGGCCCATCAGCTTAAGATGGATACATGCTGCCAGACTGCACAACCTTGTGACTGATGTCTGATTGTCTGTGATGTTTATGGCGTCGACATGGTCTTTTATCATCTGGGCCTTTTTCCGGATTACCTCGGGGTCGCTACCCCTTGGTGGGCCACATTCAGAGGTAACCGCCAACTGTCCTGAAGATAGAATTTTTTCCAGCTTGCTTGGGGTCTTGGTTTCGCTCATATTCTTACGTCCTCCCTTACAACTTTTCTGGGGCCACCAGCTCGATCGGTAGACCAATCTTTAATGGGTGTAAGTTTTTCATAGTCCTGTTCCAGTCGGCCTAATGCCTTAAGTCGGTCAATGATCAACTGCCATGCGCAGTCCACATTTGAGTCAATTTCGCATTTTCCCTTTGTGCTTCCACCACAGGGCCCGTTGAGCAGCCTCTTGGCACATCTGGACACTGGGCAGATTCCACCTGTTCTTGCCAATATACACTGGCCGCAGGCCTGGCACCGCTCGGTCCAAAATCCTCTTTCCTCTGTTGCACCCAAAAAACAGGTGTTTACCCCAGGCAGTATTGGAGTAGTAAAATATTTTTCCGCCATAAATTGCACGCCCACTCCGCAGGCTAATGAGAGGACAGCATCGTACTGATCAATGATGTTTCGAATTTCTTCCAGGTACTCGTGGTCGCATTGCCTTTCCAATGTCACTTCGTCAATCTTGATTTCTTTACCTTGGTTCATGAAGTACATGCGCAGGGCTGAGGCCAGTACCTGGACCTCCTTTTTACCACCAGCCTCGCAGACGGTTACGCATTCATTGCACCCTGCAATGAGGATCTTGTTATACCCTTTTACTTCCTCAATGATTTCTTCCATTGGTTTTTTTTGTGCGACAATCATCTCTTGCCCTCTCTTTCTCTATTATTTGTTCACACCTAGGAATCAAGCAGCCTTTTTCTTAAAGGCCTTTTTTATGGGATTGGCCCCAAGTTCTTTTATCTTATCCGTCATCTCAACTGCATACTGGGCGAATTTGGGGCCCTCCGCTGAAGACAGGTTAAACATTTGCACCCTCTCTCCACCGATTCCGATGGTATCCAGGATCTTTTTTGCCTGTGCCACCCGCTTCTTGGCCCGGATGTTTCCATTGTTGAAACGACAATCTCCTTCCATACAGCCTACCACATAAACACCATCGGCCCCCTTTTCAAAGGACCGGAGGATATGAATTATGTCCACCTTCCCCGTGCAAGGAACACGGACCACACGTATGGTGTCAGGATATTGAAGACGCATTGAACCTGCCAGGTCCGCTGCTGTATAACCTCAGAAATTACAGCAGAAGGCGATGATTACCGGCTTAAAATCTTCCATTTGAATCCCTCTCTACCAAGAATTTGAATTGGTTCATTAACTCACTTCTCTCTACAATACTCCCTCAAGCAAGGCGTCAACCTTGCTGAGTATTTGTTCATCCTCATACCAGTTCAACTGAATTGCCTTTGCCGGACACTCGGCAGCACAGATACCGCAACCATGGCATAAGGCTTCGTCTATCTCGCTCACCCCGTCTTCATTGATTCTAGGTACTCCATAAGGGCACGCCCTGACACAGATGAGACATGCTGCACACTTAGTTGGGTCAACCCTCGCAGTGACGGCTGAAATGGTGATTTCATCTTGAGACAGAAAGGTACTTGCCCTGGAAGCCGCGGCGAGCGCCTGGGCAACCGATTCGGATATAAGCTTAGGGCCATGGGCAGTGCCGCAAACAAAGATGCCCTCGGCTGTCATGTCCACAGGCCTTAGCTTGACGTGGGCCTCTAGAAAGTACCCTTCCTGATTTCTTGTGACCTTGAGTGTAGTGGCCAGTTCTTCGGTATCCTCTGCAACCATGCCAGCACTGAGGGCCAAAAGGTCTGCGCTGACCTGCAATTGCCTTCCAAGCACGTGGTCTTTGAATTTGACAATGACTCCCTCTTTACTGCTTTCTACCTCGGGAGGTTCTTCCTTATCGTAACGAATGAAAATTACCCCAAGTTTTCTGGCTTGGGTATAATAGTCCTCTAACAATCCATACATCCTGATATCCCGGTAAAGGATGTAGACATTAGCCTCTGGATTCAGTTCTTTGATATGTAGTGCGTTTTTGATAGCGCTTTGGCAACAAATCCTTGAGCAGTTAGGATTTTCATCGTTGCGGGATCCCACACACTGAATCATAACAACCGTGCCAAGGTCATCAGCCCCCCTTTCTTCCAGCCGCAGACCCAATTCTACTTGAGTCATGACTCTATCGTCTTGGCCGTACAAGAATTCCTTGGGCTGGTATTCTTTGGCTCCAGTTGCGAGAATCACCACGCCATGCTCTATTTTCCTTTCATATAGCGCAGGGCCTACCAGGACTTCTGTGGTGAAGTTGCCCTTGAATCCGCTAAATGAAACGATTATGGAATTGGTTAGCACCTGAATGTTCTTGTGGTTTGTAACCCTGTCAACAAGATCAGAGACGTACTCGGGTATGTCAGCCCCCTCTATGGTCGTAGTGAGCCTTCGCGCAAGTCCGCCCAACTCTGCTTCTTTCTCCACTATCACAGTTTCATAACCCTGTTCTGCCAAACCGAGTGCGGCATTCATGCCAGCAACTCCCCCTCCTATGACCAGGGCCCGTTTGTTGATCTTTATCTTTTTTTCCTTGAGAGGCTTTAGTAAAGAAGCTCTTGCCACGGCCATCCTGACCAAATCTTTTGCCTTCTCTGTTGCAGCCCTGTGATCTTCAGCATGTACCCATGAGTCCTGATCCCTGATATTTGCCATCTCAAACAAGTATTTGTTAAGCCCACAAGCCTGCAGGGTCTCTTGAAAGAGGGGCTCGTGGGTCCTTGGTGAACAAGAGGCAACAACTACCCTATTAAGATTCTTCTCTTTTATTACCTCTTTAATCTTTTCCTGGGTGTCCTGTGAACATGTAAATAGATTTTCATCAGCTAGCACCACGTGTGGAAGGGAAGTGGCATACTCCGTGACCTCAGGGACATTTACCACACCCCCGATGTTAATGCCACAATTGCATACGAAAACCCCAATCCGAGGTTCTTCCTGGGTAACATCTCGCTCCTCGGGAAGCTCGAGTGTCTTTATATCGGTACCTTGTGCTTCGCTGAGGGCCACCTGTGCCTTGCAAGCCGCTGCGCTGGCCTCTACGACAGAGCCGGGAATATCCTTCGGTCCCTGAAAGACACCACATGCGTAAATACCTTCTCGGGACGTGCTCACTGGCTCAAAGGGATGTATAGCGGCGAAGTTATACATGTTAAGGTCCACGCCTATTTTCTTTGCAAGCTCTGCAGTTTCTTGCTTAACCTCCAGCCCCACGGAGAGGACAACCATATCAAATACTTCCTCGTGGACCATACCGTTTTCGTCTGTATAACTGATGCATAGGTCATCGGAGCCTGGAACTGGGTCAACAGTGTGCACTCGAGCCCTCACAAACCTCACACCATGTTCTTCTTTTGCTCGGTTGTAATACATTTCGTAATCTTTTCCAAATGTTCGCATGTCCATGAAAAATATCGCGGTGTCTAGATCTCCTTCGCTGTGGTCCTTAGCTATTACTGCCTCTTTTACTGCGTACATGCAACAAACAGCAGAGCAATATCCATTGCCACAGTGGGCGGTGTCTCGCGAACCCACGCACTGGAGCCACGCAATTTTCTTAGGTTCTTTATCGTCCGAGGGCCTGACAAGATGACCCATGGTAGGGCCGGATGCACTTAATATGCGTTCGAATTCCAAAGAGGTCAACACATTGGGGTGTGTCCCGTGCGGGTAAAAGTCTTCATAAGGAGTGGGATCAAAGGCCTTGGTACCCGGACACATGATGACTGCGCCCACCTTGACAGTCCTTTCAATTGGCTTTTCCTCGTGATTGATGGCACCTGCAAGGCATGCCTTCACGCACTGGTAGCATTCCGAGCATATGCCACACTTGAGACATCTCTCTGCTTCTTGGCGTGCCCGTTGTTCGTCAAAGCCGAGTGAAATTTCTTTGAAATTACCTTTTCGCTCTTCTAGCGAAAGTTTTGGCATCTGGGTCCTGGGAATCTTAGGCTCGCTATCGATTTCAGGCTTTACGTATGACCAATCTTTTTGCCTCCCCTCCCTCATATCCAAGCCGTTTATGTAGCGGTGGATGCTTTCTGCCGCCTCTTTACCGCATCCAACGGCCTCCACCACAGACCTGGGTCCGTAAAACACATCACCACCGGCAAATACCCCCTCAACAGGTGTCTCAAGGGTTATGGGGTCAGCCTCCAGTCCCCCCTTCTTGCTCACAGCAATGCCTTGCGCCTCGGTAAAGGACAGATCAGCAGCCTGGCCAATGGCCACGATTGCGGTATCCGCTTCAATAGTAGTCAAGTCTTGCTCGTCGTATTGAGGGCTGAAATTTCCCATCTCGTCAAATACACGCGTACATTTTTTGAATTCTATGGCCTTGAGTTTACCATTGCTCTCAATAAATTTTTTCGGCCCCAGACTGTTTGTAATCTCTATTCCCTCTTCTAGTGCCTCTTCTATTTCATATTCCCATGCAGGCATCTCATCACGTTTTTCCAGACACACCAAACCAACTTTTTTGGCACCAAGCCTGAGAGCGCTCATTGCTACGTCAATGGCTACGTTGCCACCCCCAATCACAACTACCCGCTCACCAACGGATACAGGCTCCTCCAGAGCCGCTTGCCTTAAAAAGTCAACTCCTTTGAGCACCTGGGGCAGATCTTCTCCTTCCACATTCAGCCTTCTGCTTAGGTGCAGACCAGTGGCAACAAATATCGCTCGGTAACCCTCGGTCTTCAGGCTGTCGATAGTAATGTCCTTGCCGAAAGTGACACCTGTTTTTATCTCCACGCCCATTTTTTCTATTATGCCAATCTCTGCCTTCATCACATCCCTGGGAAGCCGGTATGCCGGTATACCAACAGCCATCATGCCGCCTACAACGGGCAGCTTCTCGAAAACCGTGACCTTATACCCGTTTCTCCTCAAAAAATAGGCGGCCGAGAGGCCGGCGGGTCCAGAACCGATGACGGCGATTTTTTCATCCCTTTCTTCTACTGGTTCTGGTACGAAAGGCTCTGGGCTCAGCAGATCAAGATCTGCAATGAAACGATGAAGGTACTGTATTGCCAGGGGTTCCTCCACGTCCCCCCTGGTACATATCCCCTCACATGGATGATGGCACACTCGGCCGCAAACAGCGGGGAAAGGGTGTGCTTCCTTGAACAGTTCCAATGCCTCTCTGTATTTTCCTTCTCTTATCAGCGCAATGTATCCCTGAACACTTACGTGGGCAGGGCATGTGGCCTTACAAGGCGCTGTGCCTTTCTTACTTATGGCAAAGGCACCGGGTATGGCTTGGGGATAGCGCTTATAAGCAGCCTTTCTTTTGGAGAGATTTTCATCATATTCATTATCCAATTCAATGGGGCAAACTTTGGCACATTCCCCGCAGCTTGTGCATTTGGCAAGATCCACATAACGTGGATTTTGTCTGATTTGAGCCTCAAAATTTCCCTCTTCACCCTTGAGATCTATCAACTCTGCGTTGGTGATTAGTTCAATGTTCATATGCCGGCCGACCTCGACCAGTTTCGGCGAAATCACTCACATGGCACAGTCATTAGTGGGAAAGGTCTTGTCCAGTTGGGACATCATGCCCCCAATGGCGGTCTCCTTCTCCACTAGGTAGACATAGTATCCCGAGTTGGCCAGATCCAGAGCTGATTGCATGCCAGCAATGCCTCCGCCCAAAATCATTACAGATCCTGATAGTGCCTTTCCAGATTTGGTAGCCATACATTCCCCCTGTAAAACTATCTACACAATATTTGATTCATCAAGAATCTGCGGGAGCTTGTCTTCCCATCCCATTGTAGAAATCGCAACTCCCGGCAGTTCCATGTTCTTTATTTGTTTGATTATCTCTGCGGCAATCTTGATACATTCCCTAGCTTTGTCGGGTGCCTTTTGAATTGATTTTATGAGATTTTCGGGGATTGATATGTTCTTCATATTTCGGTTAATGTAGCGTGCCATTCCTGCAGACTTCAATAAGAGCACCTTTGGTATCAATGCCACCTGGTCCTTGTCCAGCCGCTTTAAGACTCTTTCCAGGATTTTTAAATCAAACACTGGGTTCGTTATCACAAACTTCACGCCCAGATTTATCTTTTTTTCCAGCTCTTCAAGTTCTAAATCAAACAGCCCCCCTTGTGCACCTGCATTAAAAAGCGCACCTACAAAGAAATCCGGAGCCCCCTTCAGTTCAATACCGGCCATATCTTTACCATTTTGCATCTGGTCAACTGCCTCAAGTAGTTCAAACACGTCTATGTCGTTGACGGCTCTGGCCTGGGGATGATCCCCTACGGTTATGTCATCGCCTTTCACAACCATCAAATTTGGAATTCCTAAAGCGGCCGCTGAGAGGATGTCCGCCTGAAGAGCCAGCCTATTTCTGTCCCTGCAACACACTTGGAACACGGTTTCCAGTCCATTAATCTGCAAAGATAGACACCCACCTAAGGAGCTGGCCTTCATTACTGCGGTAGCCATTTCCGGCACCACGAAGGCATCTATCCTGCCTTTAACGTTGATTGCGTTGGTCAGCATTTCAGAAAAGTCTGCCCCCTTTGGTGGCTCAAATTCAGCTAGTACCGCAAATTTCTTTTGCTCTAACTTTTCCCTAAACGTCATTTGGTCATGCCTCCCCGAAAAATATTAGTCTCCCTTTGTATCGATTAGTTTCCCTTACCGGATAATACCCGTAACTAGGCATAGCAAGCGACCCTGGCTCCTTTTGTGTGCCTCGCTAGTCACATTGAATAAGTCATTAACGTTATGGCTGACGAAACATTCTTCTCTATTGTTCGAAAATTGGAAGAAGGATTTTGAATGTAGTCCCTTTTCCCAGTTCGCTTTCCACTTCTATTGTTCCTCTATGAGCATCCAGTATTCCTTTAACAATAGAAAGGCCGAGGCCAGTACCCATTACTTGTCTTGTCTTGGGGTCTTTTACCCTGTAAAATTTGTCAAAAATTTTCGGTAGTTCTTCCGCTGCAATTCCTATCCCTGTGTCGCTTACCTTTATTTCCACGTATTCACCGAGCGCCTTGGCTGAAATAACCACGCGCCCTCCATCAGGAGAATAGTTAATGGCATTGGTGATCAGGTTGGTAAACACTTCCTCCATTCTTTTTGAATCTGCTAGAATGGGCCGCAGCTCACCTTCCTCATATGTCAAGACTATGCCTTTTTCTTTGGCCACCGGTTCCAGGAAGGAGAGGGTTTCCTTTATTACCTCGCCTATATCAATAGGAACTTGATGTTGTATTGCTTTTCCCGCCTCTATTTTCGCAATATTCAAGAGGTCATTGATTAACTCCAGAAGAGAATCTATTTTTTTTACACCTTTTCCCAAGAACTCATGTTGCTTTTCCCCGATCGGGCCAGCAAGACCCTCAAGTAGAACAGTATTTTGTTGTCGTATGGAAACAAGAGGGCTACGCAGTTCATGGGCAACCATGTTCAGGAAATCCGATTTCATTTGATCTAGTTGTTTGAAGGCTGTGATATCTTCCAGTACCGTAACGGTACCCACTACTTCGTTGTCCGGCCCCAAAGCAGGAGCCGAAATGGCTCTAATTACCTTCGGCCCCCGCGAAATTTCGCGAGACACGGTTTGGGGGGTAGATAATCTTGAATGGAGGATTTCCCTGAGAGATTCAATGAAATCTCTGTCCTCTACAAACTTGTCCACCGGGACAGGGCTATCAAGGTCACCTTTGATTTCCATCATTTGCATTAATGCTGGATTGTGGAGGACAATTTCTAGGTTCCGATTGGTAACCAAAACCCCGTTGGCCATGCAGTTAATAATTGTCTTAAGCCTGCTCTTTTCCAACTTCAGGTCGTAAAGGTTGCGCCTGTTCTCCTCCTCAAACTGCTTGGCCTGCAATTCTAATTTGCGTTTTTCAGATGCCCTTTGAATGGTAATTAGGAACTGATCGATTTGAAAGGGCTTGGTTATGAAGTCATACGCGCCTTTTTTCATACACTCCACCGCGGTATCTACGGTACCGTGGCCCGTTATAATGATGACAGGTATTTCAGGGTAATTAGTGTGTACCGTTTCGAGAACTTCCTCCCCGCTCATACCAGGCATTTTAAGGTCTAGCAGTATGAGGTCCACAGTGTCTTCGGAAAGCTGTTCTAGGGCGCTGTATCCGTTTTCCGCTGTTAGCACCTCGTAGTCTTTTCCGCTAAGTACCCTCCGGCATCCCTCGCGAACTACCTTTTCGTCGTCAACCACTAAAACCTTAAGCTTTCGAGCCATCATTCAGACATTCCCACAAATAAAGGTTCTTCAGAAACCGTGGTTTTAGATTCAAGAGGCAACTCAATATAAAAAACCGTCCCTCCATCTGGTGGGCATTCTACTCGGATGTTTCCCCCGTGGAGATTCATGATGTTCTGTGAAATACTGAGTCCTAGACCGGTGCCCTTTCCAACCGGCTTAGTGGTAAAAAAGATATCGAATATCTTGTCTCTTAAATGTTCAGGGATTCCCGGTCCGGTGTCTGCCACTTCGATAAGGAATTTGTTCTCATCTTTGTTAAACCTAGCCCTTATGGTGAGAGTCCCCTTTCCTTGCATTGCGTCAGCGGCATTAATAAAAAGGTTTGTGAGGACCTGTTGCAGTTGGCCGAAATCCCCTATCATTTCAGGTATATCACTTTCGATTTCGGTGATTACTTTTATGTCTTGGAAGCTTGCTTGGTTAATTAACAGGTTGAGAGACTTTGTTACAAGTTCCTCCACGGTGAACGCAGAGGTCTTTCCAATTGACTGCCTACTAAATTCCAGTAGTTCAGCCACAATCTTTTTGCAACGTAGCGTTTGGTCTATTATCTCTTGCACGTCGCTGGTAAGTTGATGGTTGTCTTTAATGGCTTCTTTGAGTAGCTCTGCATAAATTAAGATTCCGGATAGAGGGTTATTGATTTCATGGGCAACACCGGCCGCCATACGGCCTACGGAGGCAATCTTTTCCGATTGGACTAATTGGAGGTGGGCCTGTTCAAGTTCCTTTCGCATCTGAAGTATTTCTCGCATGTCAGTAAATACTCCGACGCTTCCCACTTCTTTGCCGTCTATGGTAATTATGGAAGCTGAAAGGGTAACAGGGATTTTCTCTCCATCTTTGGTGGTTATGGTCATGGTTACAGGATTAAGCTTGCCGGGGGGGCCATATTGGTCACTCCTCATTTTCCGCATGTTTTCCTTCGCTGTTTCAATGTCATAAAAATTGCTCAGGTGGCCCTTGTTCATTATTTCTTTTGTAGAGTACCCTGTCAGCCGCTCCATCCCCTCATTAAAAATTAGGACATTGCCCTTAATATCCACAACCACGATCCCGTCGACCGTGCTTTCTATTACGTTCTGGAAAAATGTCTTGGCCTTTTCCACCTCTTTTTCCAGTTTTATCCGGTCCGTGATGTCTCTGGAAACTTCCAATATTTGGACAACGTTACCACCTTCGTCGAAAATAGGTGCAATGGTGCTTACTTCGAATCGTTGCTCGTTATTTTCGTCAACGTATTCTTTATAGATACTAGAGAATTTTTTATGTTCGCCTATTTTGAATCCTTCCTCAAGGTAACAAGGTTTGCCATAGCGATTGCAAGGTTTGTCCAGAGAATGGCGAACCTCATAGCAAGGTTTTCCGATGACTTCCTCCTCAGTAACCCCCATTTCTTCCAAGAAAGTTTGGTTGACCGTATCTATGGTAAAGTCCCGGTTTACCACCATAACGCGATAGGGTAATGAGTTAAGTATTACCTGAATCCTTTTTCGCTGTCTTTGCTCGTATTCTTGGCGTTCCCTTTCAACTTTGGCCCTTTGCATTTCCATTTGCACTAAGCTGTAAAGCAATGCGGCACCTTTGTGATCCAAGAGAGAAACCTCTGGCGGTTTAGTTTGGTAAATAAGGTCTGCCACTTGGGGTGATCCTGCTAGTTCTATAACAAGATGGAGGTCCTTGAGTCGATAGATGTCCCTAAAGTCTGTTGTTGTATGGATTCCGAGTTTCCGGGCATAAATCATACATGGGGAATTTTCATCTAAATCGGAAACACCAAGAATCCTTATAGGCGGGTTTGGTACTTGGGTTAGCTGAAGGAATTCCAGAAACTTTTTACATCGTTTGCCGCCTCCCATAATGGCCACATTAAGGGGTTGGCCGGCTCCTTCGAAAGATGAGAGAGTAGAGGAGCCACCATAGGATTTGTTATGGATACCGTCCAGTCTACCTGTTGGGATCACAGTCCAAACCTAATACTAGGCATAAAGAATGGGCGAACGTTATAAACTCATCGTTGGAGCTCCGCCGACTGATTGTCTGTATTTCTTGAAAGATTTTCCAATACCTGCGTTTCCAAATATTTTATTATATTCCTTAAAGAAGCACTTTCTTGGATAGGACCAGAATTTCCCCATCCCTTTTGGAGCGCCTTATTTTTCTCATCTCTGAATTGCTTGAGGCTGGTAGCCATTGATTTCCAGAGAAACAGTTTTTGAAGTATGTGTCTCTCCGCAGGGGTCAAGTCCCTTTCGGTATCGTATGATGTACTATCAGAAATGTGAATAA
>Ga0190359_1000313_pt1 | contig 33655 bp, 25 predicted proteins | sample 48721823_MG_FD_161269 | JGI IMG/M metagenome (GOLD analysis project Ga0190359, IMG submission 161269) | Hydrothermal vent microbial mat bacterial communities from Southern Trench, Guaymas Basin, Mexico - 4872-18-2-3_MG | ecosystem: Environmental > Aquatic > Marine > Hydrothermal vents >... | reverse complement strand
GCCCCGGCACCTGGATCTATCCCGGCAAGGCCAAGCACCTGGAGTACCTGGGGCTGCCCAACCCGCGCGACTGGGCGGTCACCGACGAGGACTGGAAGCTGCCCGACAACTGGAAGGAGATTGTTCTCAAGGGAATCCGCGAGCGGCTGGACAAGTATCGCTCCTTCAAGGTGTTCATGGACGTCTGCGTGCGCTGCGGCGCCTGCGCCGACAAGTGCCACTTCTTCATCGGCGGCGGCGACCCCAAGAACATGCCGGTGCTGCGGGCGGAGTTGCTGCGCTCGGTGTACCGCAACGATTTCACCACCGCCGGCAAGATCCTCGGCCGCCTGGCGGGCGGGCGCAAGCTCACCATCGACGTCATCAAGGAGTGGTTCTACTACTTCTTCCAGTGCACCGAGTGCCGGCGCTGCTCGGTGTTCTGCCCCTACGGCATCGACACCGCCGAGATCACCATGATGGCCCGGGAGTTGCTGGGGCTGCTGGGCATCTATGTCAACTGGGTCATCGAGCCGGTGGCCAACTGCTTCCGCACCGGCAACCACCTGGGCATCCAGCCCCACGGCCTGAAGGACACCCTGGAGTTCTTCGCCGAGGACATCGAGGAAGCCACCGGCGTCAAGGTGGACATTCCCCTGAACAAGAAGGGCGCCGACATCCTCTTCGTCACCCCCTCGGGTGATTTCCTGGCCGACCCGGGTACCTTCACCTGCATGGGCTACATGCTGCTGTTCCACGAGTTGGGGCTCAACTACACCTGGAGCACCTACGCCTCGGAGGGCGGCAACTTCGGCCTGTTCACCTCGGCCGAGACCATCAAGCGCCTCAACGCCAAGTTGTACGCCGAGGCCAAGCGCCTGGGGGTGAAGTGGATCCTGGGCGGCGAGTGCGGCCACATGTGGCGGGTGGTGCACCAGTACATGGACACCGTCAACGGCCCGGCCGATTTCCTGGAAGTGCCGCGCTCACCCATCACCGGCACGGTCTTCGAGAACGCCCGTTCCACCAAGGTGGTGCACATCGCCGAGTTCACCGCCGATCTCATCAAGCACGGCAAGCTCAAGCTCGATCCCAGCCGCAACGATCACATCCGGGTCACCTTCCATGATTCCTGCAACCCGGCCCGGGCCATGGGCCTGTTCGAGGAGCCCCGCTACATCCTGCGCCACGTCTGCAACAACTTCTACGAGATGCCGGAAAACACCATCCGCGAGCAGACCTTCTGCTGCGGCGGCGGCGCCGGGCTGGGCACCGACGAGAACATGGAGATGCGCCTGCGCGGCGGCATGCCGCGGGGAATGGCGGTACGCCACGTGCAGGAGAAATACGACGTCAACCAGCTCTGTGCCATCTGCGCCATCGACCGGGCCACCCTGGTGACGGTGTGCGACTTCTGGGCCCCGGGGGTGAAGGTGACTGGCCTGCACGAGCTGGTTGCCAATGCCATGGTCTTCGAGGGTGAGAACGAGCGCAAGCTCAACCTGCGCCTGGAACCCGTCGACGAACTGAGGGAGGAAGCAGGCAATGCATGACTCGGGCAAGATTATCGGCGGACTGGTGATCTTCGTCGCCGGGCTGACCTTTCCCTTCTGGTTCACCCTGGCGGCCGGCCAGGCCGACTACCGTCCGGACCCGGAGCGTCCCACCGGCCAGAAGCACTGCGTCGAGGACACCGCCTACATGAAGGCCTGGCACATGGATCTGCTCGACCACTGGCGCGACGAAGTGGTACGCAATGGCCAGCGGGTATACCTGCCCGACAAGCGCTGGCCCTGTTCGCGCGACGAGGATTGCACCGGCGGTTTCTGCCAGCAGGGCAGCTGTCGCTACGACATGAGCCTGACCAACAACTGCCTGGAATGCCATCGCAGCCGGGCCCGCTTCTGCGACCGCTGCCACGACTACCTGGAAGTGAAGCCCTATTGCTGGGATTGCCACCTGGCGCCGGAGGAGGAGTGAGCCATGGATGAAAGTCGCCGCAACTTTCTCAAGGTCGCCGGCTCGGCCGCCGTCGGAGCCGCCTGGGCGGTGCCGGTGGTCAAGGCATTGGCCGGTGGCGGCAAGACGCAAACCTGGCCGGGCGGACGGGCGGCCCGGCGCTGGGCGCTGGTGATCGACGTCAACAAGTGCTCGTCTCCGGCGGTGCAGCGGGCCTGTGCCGAGGCCTGCCACCGGGTCCACAACGTGCCCCACGTGCCCGAGCACAAGCACGAGGTGAAGTGGATCTGGTCCACCGGTTTCGAGAATGCCTTTCCCGAGCAGGCGCACCACGACTACCGGCGCGACCTGCTGGAGAACCCGGTGATGGTGCTCTGCAACCACTGCGAGCGGCCTCCCTGCGTGCGGGTGTGCCCCACCCAGGCCACCTTCAAGCGCCCGGACGGCGTCGTCATGATGGACATGCACCGCTGCATCGGTTGCCGCTACTGCATCGCCGCCTGTCCCTACGGGGCGCGCAGCTTCAACTGGGAAGATCCCCTCAAGTACCTGGATCATCCTCGCCCCGACTACCCGCACCGCACCAAGGGAGTGGTGGAGAAATGCACCTTCTGCACCGAGCGCCTGGCCCGCGGGCTGGAGCCGGCCTGCGTGGAGGCCGCCGTGCGGGTGGCCGGACCGGGAGCCATGGTTTTCGGGGATGTGGGAGATCCCAACTCGGCGGTGTCGCAACTGTTGCGTACCAAGACCACGCTGCGGCGCAAGCCCGGCCTGGGAACCGAACCCCACGTGTTCTACGTCGTGTGAGGAAGCCATGCTGGAAAAAGCACTTCAAGGCAGTCGCCGCTACTGGATGTGGATCGCCTTCCTGGCGCTGGTCATCCTGGCCGGGTTCGCCGCCTACCTGTACCAGTTGCGGGAAGGGTTGGGGGTCACCGGCTTGAGCCGGGACGTTTCCTGGGGGCTGTACATCGCCCAGCTGACCTTCCTGGTGGGCGTGGCCGCCTCGGCGGTGATGGTGGTGTTGCCCTACTACCTGCACAACTTCAAGGCCTTCGGCAAGCTCACCATCCTGGGCGAGTTCCTGGCCATACCCTCGGTGATCATGTGCATGCTGTTCGTGTTCGTGGACATGGGCCAGCCGCAGCGGGTGCTCAACGTGTTGTTGCACCCCACCCCCAACTCGCCCATGTTCTGGGACGTGATGGTGCTCAGCGGCTACCTGCTGCTGAACATCCTCATCTCCCTGGTCACCTTCGGCGCCGAGCGGCGGGGAGTGGCGCCGCCGCGTTGGATCCGGCCCATCATCATCCTTTCCATCCCCTGGGCCATCAGCATCCACACCGTCACCGCCTTTCTCTACGCCGGCCTGGAGGCACGACCCTTCTGGATGACGGCCATCATGGCCCCGCGCTTCCTGGCCTCGGCCTTCGCCGCCGGCCCCAGCCTGCTGATCCTGCTGTGCCTGCTGGTGCGTCGGGTAAGCCGCTTCGACCCGGGTCGGGAAGGCATCCAGAAGGTGGCCGTCATCGTCACCTACGCCATGGCCGCCAACATCTTCTTCGTGCTGGTGGAACTGTTCACCGGCATTTACAGCGACATGCCCGAGCACCTGCACTACTTCCAGTACCTGTTTCTGGGCCTGGAAGGACACCACGCCCTGGTGCCGTGGGCCTGGACCTCCCAGTTGCTGGGGGTGGCCGCCCTGGTGGCGATGTTCTTCCCGCAGGTGCGCCGCAACGAAAAGACCCTGGCCCTGGCTTGCCTGGCGATATTCGCCGCCCTGTGGATGGAGAAGGGGCTGACGCTGATCATCGCCGGCTTCGTTCCCAACCCCCTGGGCGAGGTCACCGAGTACAGCCCCACCCTGGTGGAGTTGCTGATTACCTTCGGTATCTATGCCATCGGCGCCCTGGTGTTGAGCGGCCTGTACAAGATCGCCATCACCGTGCGCGAAAGCCTCAAGGCAGCCTGAGGCAGGGAGAAGGACATGGCCAAGATAGCCATTATCTACTGCAAGAAGGTGAAGGATTATTCCTGTATCGCCTGTGCCAAGTGCTACAAGGCCATCAAGAACAGGGATGCCGAGTTCGCCGCCTACGACGAGGTCGATCTCTGTGCCATGACCGACTGCGGTGACTGCCCGGGACTGGTGGTGCCCCGGGTGAAGCTGCTCAAGGAGATCACCGGCATGCTGGATCGCGAGGTGGAGGTGATTCACTTCGGCACCTGTGTCAAGCTGGCCATGGAGACGGCCGAATGTCCCATCGACTGGGACGATCTCAAGATCACCCTGGAGAAGAAGTTCGGCGTCAAGGTGGTGCTGGGAACTCATTCCTATTGATTGCTCCTCCGCGGTACTGGTAGGGTGGCCGCCACGCGGGCGCCGTGGAGAGGACCCGCCAGGAGTCTGACATGTATCCGGTGATGCTCGATCTACGGGGCCGGGCCTGCCTGGTGGTGGGCGGTGGCGGAGTGGCCCTGCGCAAGGTCAAGGGGTTGCTCGAGGAAGGTGCCCGGGTGACGGTGGTGGCCGAGCGGGCCTGCGAGCCCCTGCGCTCCCTGTGTGCCGGGCCGGGGGCCCGGCTGGAGCGGCGCGCCTACCGGCCCGGGGAAGCCGCCGGGTACCGGCTGGTGCTGGCGGCCACCGACGACCGCGAGGTCAACCGCCTGGTGGCCGAGGATGCCGGTGCCGCCGGGGTGTGGGTCAACGTCGCCGACGACCCGGAGCTGTGCGCTTTCCACCTGCCGGCCCGGGTACGCCGCGGGGCCTTCCAGCTGGCGGTGGCCTCGACGGGAGAGGCTCCCTTCGCGGTGCGGCGCATCCGCCAGCTGCTGGAGCGGCGCCTGGGCGAGGAGTGGGCCGAGTGGATGGACGCGGCGGCCCGCTTTCGCCGGGCGGTGCGCCGGGCTCACGACGAGCGCCCGCAAAGGGAGGCGGCCTACGATGCCTTCTTCGCCGCCACCGTCGACGAGGCCAGCCTGCGGGTGCGGGTTCCCACCGAGGAACAGCAAGCCGATCTGCTGCGGCAGGTGCGGCAGGGGACGGAGGTGCTCGAAGGAGGGACGGAGGTCGGTTCGCCGGTGGCGCCCGATACCTCGGATTCCTCAGAAAGTACGGGCGGTTCTGCCGGGGAGACGACTCCGGCGGCAGGCTCCGTCTTCCTGGTGGGAGCGGGCCCGGGAGACGCCGGCCTGCTCACTCTGCGCGGGCGGCAACGGCTGATGGAGGCCGACGCCGTGGTCTACGACCGCCTGGCGGCCACGGCGCTGCCGACGGACCTGCCCGCCCGGGTGGAGCTGCACCCGGTGGGCAAGCAGGCCGGCCATCACCCGGTGCCCCAGGAGGAGATCAACGACCTGCTGGTGCGGCTGGCCCGCCGGGGGTTGCGGGTGGTGCGGCTCAAGGGCGGGGATCCCTACGTCTTCGGGCGCGGCGGCGAGGAGGCCGAGGCGCTGGCGGCCGCCGGCATCGAGTTCGAGGTGGTGCCGGGCGTGACCGCCGGGCTGGCCGCGCCGGCCTACGCCGGTATTCCCGTCACCCACCGGCGCGAGGTGGTGCGGGTGACCCTGGTCACCGCCCACGAGGCGAAGAAGAGCAGCGGTCCCCAGGTGCGCTGGGACTTGCTGGCCGCGGACGCCCACGCCACCCTGCTCGGCTACATGGGGGTGACCAGCCTGCCCCAGGTTACCGCCCGGCTGCTCGAGGCGGGCATGAACCCGGACACCCCGGCGGCGGTGATCGCGCGGGCCACAACCTCGGCCCAGCGCTCGGTGGTGGCCACCGTGGCCACGGTGGTCGGGGAGGTGAAGCGGGCCGGGATCGAACCGCCGGCGCTGTTCGTCATCGGGCCCACGGTGCGCCACGCCGGCAGGCTCGACTGGTACTCCCGCCGGCCGCTGCAGGGCCGGCGCCTGGTGCTGGTAGGTCGGGCCGCCCGCTGGGGACGGAGGTTGAGCCGGCTGGGGGCCGAGGTGATCCCAGCGGCCTTGCCGGTGAGCGAGGCCGCCCGGGTGGTGATGGGGGTGCTGCCCCTGAGCGGTTGCGTCTTTGGCGACCCGGATGATGTCGAGATCATGGATGACGAGCGCGACGGGCCCGGCTTCGGCCCGCAGACGGTGGCCTTCTGCCGGGACGAGGAGACCGCGCGGACCGCCCGCCGCCTGGGTTGGCAGCGGGTGGAAGACCTGGGGACGATCTTGACTGTTTAGCCTGGTGCCGTTTCTTACTCACGCCCTGGCTGCAGTCACCGTCGTTCCCGCCAGCACCAGCCCCGTGGGGGTTTTCTGGACGAAGACCCGACCGCTTTTGGGGGAGCGCCAGGCCCGCAGCAGGCCGCCCCGGCCGCCGAGCTTCTGGTAGTGTTCCCTGGCCAATGATCCGCGGATGGTGATGTGGGAACGGTCCACTACCCGGGACAAGTCGGCAGGGTCCAACAGTTCGACCTCGATGCGCTCCCGTTCGAACTTCCCCAGTCGTGCCACCAGTTCGTTTTCTGGCTTTACCACGCCCACCCGGCGCAGATTGCTACCTCCGGCGATGACAGCCAGGAGCGCGACCAGTGCCAGATATCCATAGACCAGCAGTTCCAGACGTTCGATGGCGATCAGCCAGGGTATGGCAATCGGCAGGATCACGAAGATCGAAAAAACCGCCAGGACGGCAAGCATGCCGGTGAAGAGGTTTATTGCCATGGCCCCGGCCGTCCAGGGGATCTTCCTGTGGTCGGTCCTGATGTGGCACAGGATCCACCACGGCTTGGCGGCCTGGGGTGGATGAAGGGCTCGCCATACTTCATCCGGTAGCACGTTCATCGTTCCGCAGTACGAGCATTCCACCGAGCGGCTGGTGCCGTTGCTCTCGAGCTTGGCACCGCAACTGTTGCAGGATACGCTTACGGCCTTCTTGGTTGGTGGTGGGGGAGGGGAATCATCGCCGTGGATGCCGGTGATGTCGAGCTTGCCTCCTCCCCAGTTGCGGGCGCGCAGGCCGGTAAACCAGCGGGGTGCGGGCTTGGCCGGCTGCCGGGCGTTGCATTTCCCGCACCGGCAGCCGTCTCCCGGTGGAGTAGGAAGCAGCTGGCCTCCGCAGGCCGGGCAGTGCGGGTAGTCTTTCTTCACCGTGCAGTCCAGGCGGACCCCGCCCTTGTCGTGGTTGAACCTCTTCTCTGTGCCGTAGGCCAGGGTGTCCGGCGGCGGTACCTTGCTCATGACTGCCTTCCAGTCTGCTTCCGGTAGTTGATTCTCGGCCCGGCAGTTCGTGCAGGTGACGTTGTTGGTCGGAAAGTTTACCGGAATTGCCGAACCGCAGCTTGAGCATCGGCAGAGCAGCTTGAGCGACAGGCAGTCGTAGCTCGCGACGGGTACCATTTCCTGTGGGACTACCACTTTGGTCCTCGCAAATCCACAGAAATTTGTGGGCCTGTCCCCGGGAACCTGCGGGCCACCCGCGCACCCGCGGGCCTGTCCCCGTGTTTTGCTTATATGTTACAGGTGGTTACAGCTGCTTCTGGAGGTGGGCGGCGAGCAGCAGGTAGGCGGCCAGGTCGTTTTCCGGAGTGTTGGAGTATGACTCCATGGTGGATTCCATGCCCCCGGAGATGGCCACCAGCCCGCGCTTGCGCGGCGCCGTGACCAGGCGATCGTCGAAGAAGGCCCCCGGGGCCCGGGCCCGGAGGATGTTTACCAGGGAGACGAAGTTCTCCGCCCGGGTGGAGACCATCAGCTCCCCCAGGCCAGCGTAGCGCAGCCGGCTCTCTACCAGCAGGTAGGGCGACGAGGGAGGCAGGCGGAACAGGTACAGCACCCGCTCGCGCATCTCCTGCCGGTGCCGGACCTCCTTCTTCACCTTCTTGGTCAGCGCCAGCCCCCCGGTCACCGCGGCCCGGGTCAGGCTCAGTTTCCGCTGCTTGGTCACCGACTTGCCGATCTGTTCCCGGGAGCTGGTGGCCAGTACCAGGGCGGCGATGTTCCGGTAGGGAATCTCCACCGCGATGTCGGCGAGGGTGAGGGACTCCTCGCCGAGGAGGAAATCTCGCGGCTCGACGCGGCCGGCCAGCAGGGCCGCCGCCCGGTCCATGTCGCAGGCCACCGCCCCGTGCCCGCGCCGGCGCAGTGCGCGCAGCAGCCGGCCGGCGGCATCCCGGCCGCCGCCGACCGACAGGACCACCGGCAGCGGCCCACCCGCCCGCAAGCGAACGTCGTAGGGAGCGAGCCCCAGCAGTCGGCCCAGCGGGACCAGTTCCTCCTCCAGGGGGCGGCCCCACCTGGTCAGCGCCACCAGGAACATGTCCACTTCGCCATACGCGCCGCCCTCTCCCGCCCGATCTCCAACGATACCTCCGTCCCCGCCGGTGCCGGGGGGCGGGCCAGGGCCGGCCGGGCGAACACACGCCGGGGCAGCTTGTCGAGCAGCCCGTGTTCGCGGAGCAGGCCGTAGGAGAACAGGGCCACCCCGTCGAAGCCCAGCCGGCGGCTGATCTCGACCTGCCGGTACAGCTCGGCGGCCTTTCCGGAGGCCACGTTCAGGCCGGCCACCAGCCGGGCCCGGCCGCGCCGGGCGGCGAAGTGGCGGGCCAGGGTGAGAAAATCGGCCCGGCCACCGGGGGGCCGGCTGCAGGGCCAGTAGAGCATGGGTACCAGGGTGTCGATGGCACCGTGATCAGCCCAGTCCAGCGAATCCTGGTGAAAGTCGTGAAATCCCGCGGTGACATTTTTCCATCCCCAGCGGTTCTGCCAGATGCCGAACACCGCGGCACTGACCTCGGCGCGGGGCCGGGCGCGGTGGACGATCTCGGTAAGCCGCGCCACCAGTCGGCCGAGTTCCCGCCGTTGCCAGGCCGCCAGGGTGAGGTCGGCTTGCTGGCGCCGGGCCCGGCGAAACAGCCGGGCCGAGAGCCGATCGTGCGAGGTGTCGGCAGCCGGGTAACGGATGTAGTCCAGGTGTACGCCGTCCAGGTGGTAGAACGACACCAGCTCGGCCACCACCGCCTCCAGGTGCTTCTGGAAACCGGGAAGGGCGGGGTTGAAAAACAGGTAGCCACCGGGGCCACGCCGGGGCTTGCCGTCGGGACCACGTACCAGCCAGTCGGGGTGTGACCGCAGCAGGTGGCGGGGTTGACTCCGGCCCGGGGGCTTGCTGCCCTTCCAGGCGGTGCAGGCGTTGACCCAGGCATGCAGCTCGACACCCTCGGCCGCGGCCGTGTCAATGGCCACCTGGAGCGGATCCCAACCCGGGTCGCGGCCCAACTTGCCGGAAAGTGGAGCCGCCCAGGGGGCCACCCGGGAACGATAATAGGCATCGGCGGTGCCGCGCACCTGGAAGTACACGGCATTGAAGCCGGCCCGGGCCAGCTCGCCGATGATGCGCCGGACGTCCTCGGCGCGGCGATAGTCCCAGCGGGCCACCCAGGCGGCCCGGAATTCCACCGCCGGCGCCGGCCCGGAGATGCTCTCCGGGGAGGTGGTTCCTCCGCTGGCGGATGGCTTCTCGGGACTGCAACCAACCGTATCACAAGGAATATCTCTGGGCCTGTCCCCGGGTTTTCCGGCTCCGTCCGTACCTCCGTCCCCCGGGGTGGGGGGGAGGTGGGCCGGTCCGGGGCAGCCGGCCAGCAGCAGCAACGCCAGCAGGATCAGCGCGGCCGGCTCCGTTGCCGCGACCCTGTACCCTGCACACTGCACTCTGCACTCAGTACTCTGCACTCTGCACTCTGGAGTTGCTAGGGACGGATCTTGTCCAGCAGGTCGTCGATGATGTCGAGCACCTTGATGCCGGCAACCTCGGCCTGGAAGTTGGGTATCACCCGGTGACGCAGCACCGGCCGGGCCAGGGCCCGGATGTCCTCGGCGTTGGCGGCGAAGCGCCCGTCGCAGGCGGCCAGGGCCTTGGCGCCCAGCACCAGCGCCTGGCTGGCGCGGGGGCCGGCCCCCCAGGCCACGTACTGGCGCACCAGCTCCGGTGCCTGGGTTTCGCCCGGGCGGGTGGCGCGGCTCAGGCGCACGGCGTAGTCGGCCACCTCCCGGGCCACCGGCACCCGCCGCACCAGCGTTTGCAGCTCCACGATGCGTTGCGGGCCCAGGATCTTGTCCACGCCGGCCTGCCCGGCCCCGGTGGTGGAGATGACGATCTCGCTCTCCTCGGCGGCGGAGGGATAGTCGACGTCGATGAAGAGCATGAAGCGATCCAGTTCCGCCTCGGGCAGGGGATAGGTTCCCTCCTGCTCGATGGGGTTCTGGGTGGCCAGCACCAGGTAGGGCTCGTCGAGCGGGCGGGTCACCCCGCCCACGGTGACTTCCTTCTCCTGCATGGCCTGCAGCAGGGCCGCCTGGGTCTTGGGCGGGGTGCGGTTGATCTCGTCGGCCAGCAGCAGGTTGGTGAAGATGGGCCCGGGGACGAACTTGAAGGAACGATTGCCGCTGCTGCGATCCTCCACCAGCACCTCGGTGCCGAGAATGTCGGCCGGCATGAGATCGGGTGTGAACTGCACCCGCTTGAAGGAAAGCTCCAGCACCTCGGCCAGGGTGGAGACCAGCAGCGTCTTGGCCAGGCCGGGCACCCCCACCAGCAGGCTGTGGCCGCCGGTGAACAGGGCCACCAGCATGTGATCGATGACCTGTTGCTGGCCGACGATGCGCTTGGCCACCTCGCGGCGCACCCGTTGCCGGGCCTCGGCCAGCTCGGCCACCCGCTGGCGATCGTCTCCGCCTGCCTGGGAAACCGCCTCGTTCATGGGCGCCAAGGTTAGCACAGCCGCCGGCCCCAGGCGAAGAAAAAGCGGCGGCCGGCCGGTGGCGGGAAGGGGAGGTGATTGCGGTTGCCAAATCCCGCCCGCTGTAGAACAATCGGCGGCACACGGCCGGGGAGTGAACGACGGTGAGCGGAGCAATGGACGTAAAGGCCATGGAAGCGCTGGTGCAGCCGCGGGCGGTGGCCGTCTACGGTGCCTCGCGCAACCCGCGCAAGATCGGCCACGCGGTGCTGGACAACCTGCGCCGCGGCGGTTTCGCCGGCCGGCTGCTGGCGGTCAACCCCGCCGCCGACGAGGTGCTGGGCGTCGCCAGCCGGCCCCGGCTGGGCGGCCAGGAGGAGATCGACCTGGCCGTGGTGGCGGTGCCGGCCAAGCAGGTGCAGGAGGCGGTTCGCGACGCCGCCGCCGCCGGGGCCCGGGCCCTGGTGGTGGTCTCGGCCGGCTTCAAGGAAAGCGGCCCCGCCGGTGCCGAGCGGGAACAGTGGCTGCGAGGTTTCTGCAAGGATCGCCACATCACCTTGCTGGGGCCCAAGTCGCTGGGGGTGATCAACACCGGCCACCGCATGAACGCCTCCTTCGCCCGCAACATGCCCTCGCCGGGAAGGATATCGGTGCTGAGCGATTCCGGGGCGGTGTGCACCGCCATCCTCGACTGGGCCGCCGCCCGCCACCTGGGGCTGGCCAAGGTGCTGAGCATCGGCAACAAGGCGGGCCTGGACGAGATCGCCGTGCTGCGCTACCTGGCCGGAGACGATGATACCGGGGTGGTGCTGGCCTACCTGGAGAGCATCGCCTCCGGGGAAGCCTTCGTGAAGGCGGCCGAGCACATCTCGGCCTGCAAGCCGGTGGTGGTGTTTCACGCCGGGGCCAGCGAGCAGGGAGCCCGGGCCGCCGAGCTGCACACCGGCAACCGCCCGGGTGCCGACCTGGCCTGCGTGGCCGCCTTCCGCCGGGCCGGCCTCATCCAGGCCGACAGCCTGGAGGCGCTGACCGACCACGCCGCCGCCCTGACCCTGCAGCCGCTGTGCCGGGGCCGGCGGGTGGCGGTGCTGTCGAACGGCGGCGGACCCGGGGTGGCCGCCGCCGATGCCCTGGAGAAGGCCGGGCTGAAGCTGGCCCGGCTTTCCGAGCACACCCGCGCGGAGCTGGCCCGGGTGCTGCCGGCCCACTCGGCGGTGGACAATCCCATCGACCTGCTGGGTGATGCCGATCCCGAGCGCTACGCCCAGGCGGTGGAGCTGGCCCGGGCCGACGAGGGAGTGGACGCCCTGCTGGCGGTGCTCACCCCCCACGCCATGACCCGCCCGGCGGAGACGGCCCGGGCGGTGGCGCGCGCGGCCGGCGGCGGCCAGACCACGGTGGTGGTGCTGCTGGGTTCGGCCGACATGCTGCCCGGGCGGGCCGAGTTCGTGGCCTCGGGATTGCCCGATTACCCCACCCCCGAGCGGGCGGTGGCGGTGCTGCGGGCCATGGTGGAGCTGCACGACTGGCGCAACCGGCCGCCGCGCGTGGTCACCCGCTTTCCCGTCAACCGCCGCCGGGTGGAGCGCCTGTTGCTGCGCCAGCGCCGCCTGGGAGGGACGGAGGTGGGCGAGGTGCGGGCCAAGGCCATCCTGCGGGCCTACGGCTTCGATGTGCCCGCGGGGGTGCTGGTGACCGAGCGCGAAGACGCGGTGGAGGCGGCCGAGCGCCTGGGCTACCCGGTGGCCATGAAGATCGTCTCCCCCGACGTGGTGCACAAGTCCGACGTGGGCGGGGTGCGCCTGTCGGTGTCCGATCCCGAGCAGGTGCTCGACTCCTTCGACCTGCTCACCCTGCGGGTGCAGCGGCACGCCCCCGGGGCCCGCCTGGAAGGGCTCTACCTGGAGCGCATGTGCCCGCGCGGGGTGGAAGTGGTGCTGGGCATGCGCCGCGATCCCCAGTTCGGTCCCATCCTGCTGTTCGGCCTGGGGGGCATCTTCGTCGAGGAGCTGGAAGACGTGGCCGCCGGTCTGGCCCCCATCACCGCCGACGAGGCGGTGCAGATGCTCACCGGCACGCGCTCCTACCAGATGCTGGCCCGCTCCCGGGGAGCGGCCGAGATCGATCTCGACGAGCTGGCCGGCGGCCTGCAGCGCATCAGCCAACTGGCCACCGACGTACCCTCCCTGGCCGAGCTGGAGATCAATCCCTTCACCCTGCTGGGCAAGGGCCGCACGGCCATGGTGGTGGATGCCCGCATGTCGCTGCTGGAGCAGGAACCATGAGTCCCAAGCGCGGCTTCGACGAACACTGGCGGGAACGCTACGCCGACATGGTGGTCAGCGCCGACCAGGCGGTGTCCCGGGTGCGGCCCGGCCAGCGCATCTTCATCGGCACCGGCTGCGCCCACCCCCAGGAGCTGGTGCGGGCCCTGGTGGCCCGCGGCCCCGAGCTGGGCGACAACGAGCTGGTGCACCTGCTCACCGAGGGCGAGGCGCCCTACGCCACCCGCGAGCTCAGCCGCTTCTTCCGCATCAACAGCCTGTTCATCGGCGAGAACGTGCGCCCGCTCATCCAGCAGGGCCTGGGCGACTACACCCCGGTGCCGTTGTCGGAGATCCCCCGCCTGTTCGCCTCCGGGCGCCTGCCGCTGGACGTGGCCCTGGTGCAGGTCACCCCGCCCGACGACAACGGCTGGTGCTCGCTGGGCATCTCGGTGGACATCGTCATGAGCGCCGTGCAGAACGCCGGTTTGGTGGTGGCCGAGGTCAACCCGCACATGCCGCGGACCCGCGGCAACAGCCTGGTGAGCGTGCACGACCTGGACCTGCTGGTACCCGTCGACTGCCCGGTGCTGGAGGTGGCGCCGCCGCGGGTGAGCGAGGAGGCGCGCCGCATCGGCGAGCACGTGGCGGCGCTCATCGAGGATGGTTCCACCATCGAGGTGGGCATCGGCGAGGTGCCCCAGGCGGTGCTGGAGCACCTGCGCGACAAGCGCGACCTGGGCGTGCACACCGAGATGTTCACCGACTCCATCATCGAGCTCATCGAGTCGGGTGCGGTCACCGGTGCCCGCAAGACCATCGACCGGGGCAAGGTGGTGGCCTCCTTCTGCATGGGCTCGCGCCGGCTCTACGACTACATCGACGACAACCCGCTGTTTTCCTTCCACCCCACCGAGTACGTCAACGACACCTTCGTCATCGGCAAGCTGGAACGCATGGTGGCCGTCAACACCGCCCTGGAGGTGGATCTCACCGGCCAGGTGTGCGCCGATTCCCTGGGCACCAGGTTCTACTCGGGCATCGGCGGGCGCAACGACTTCAACCTGGGGGCCATCCGCTCCCGCGGCGGCAAGGCCATCACCGCCCTGGTGTCCACCGCCGAGGAAGGCCGGGTATCGCGCATCGTGGCCCAGTTGAGCCCGGGCGCCGGGGTGGTGACCACCCGCGGCGACGTCCACTACGTGGTCACCGAGTACGGGGTGGCCTACCTCTACGGCAAGAGCATCCAGGAGCGGGCCCTGTCGCTGATCGGGGTTGCCCACCCCCGCTTCCGCGCGCAGCTGCTGCACCGGGCCCTCGAGTGCGGCTACGTGCGCCCGGAACTGGCCGACCTGGAAGGTCGCATCCACAATCCCCCGCCGGCGCTGCGGGCGGTGCTGCTGCTCGACGACGGCACGGCGGTGACCTTCCGGCCGGTGCATCCCACCGACGAGCCGCGCATCAAGGAGCTGTTCTACTCGCTGAGCCAGCAGAGCGTCTTCTACCGCTGGATGTCCAACCTCAAGCGCCTGCCCGAGCAGGAGCTGCGCAGCCACCTGCTGGTCGATCACCGCTCCCAGGTGGCCCTGGCGGGAGTGCTGCCGGCGGCCCACGGCGACGAGATCATTGCCGTGGGCGGCTACTTCCTGCAGGAGGGCAGCAACCGCGCCGAGGTGGCCCTGGTGGTGCGCGACGACTGGCAGTCGCGGGGCATCGGCACCTTCCTGCTGCGCCAGCTGGTGCAGCTGGCCCGCCGCAACGGCATCGCCGGCTTCTCCGCCGAGGTGCTGCGCCAGAACCAGGCCATGCAGAAGGTGTTCAACGAAAAGAGCGGCTGCCGGGCCAGCAGCCACCTGGAAGAGGGAGTGTGGTGCTACCTGCTGGACTTCGACTGAAGGCCGGTGCGCTCCCGGCAACCGCGGCGGGGAGCGGCTCGACTAGCCGCCCACCTGCGCCATGGAGGCGATGGCGCACCGGCCGGCGCCGGCCAGGTCGTTGCCGGGGGGCTTCAGGGCCACGGCCCACTGCAGGAGCTCTTCCAGTTCCTCGTCTCCGGCACCGCTGCGCAGGGCGGTGAGCAGGTCGACCGTCTTGGGAGAGAACAGGCAGGGGCGCAGCTGGCCGGCGGCCGTCAGGCGCAGCCGGTTGCAGGTGCGGCAGAAGTGGCCGTCGTAGGGGCTGATCAGGCCGATCTGGCCGCGGGCGCCGGGCAGGCGGTAGTTGCGCGAGGTGGAGTGCGGCGGCCGGGGCAGCTTCTCCAGCCGTCCCAGTCCGCCGAGGCGTTCCAGCACCTCGGCGGAGCCCACGTAACGGCGACCGGTATCCAGCCGGCTGCCGCCGGTGGGCATCAGCTCGATGAAGCGGATGTGCAGGTCGTCTTCCCTGGTGAGGTTGGCAAAGTCGACGATCTCGTCGTCGTTCAGCCCGCGCACGGGCACCACGTTGATCTTCACCGGGTTGAGCCCCACCGCCTGGGCCGCCCGGATGGACCGCCACACCCGGGAGATGTCCCCTCCCCGGGTGATGCCCCGGTAGCGCTCGGCCTGCAGGGTATCCAGGCTGATGTTGACCCGTTGCAGACCCGCCCGGTGCAGCTCGGTGGCCCGCTCGGCCAGCAAGATTCCGTTGCTGGTGAGGCTGATGTCGGGAACGCCCAGGCGGGCCAGGCCTTCCACCAGTTGCTCGAGATCCGGGCGCAACAGGGGTTCCCCGCCGGTGATACGTACCTTGCGCAGGCCGTGGGCGGCCATGATGCCCACCAGGCGCAGGATCTCGTTCGTTCCCAGCAGCTGCTCGGCGGAGAAACAGGAGCGCTGGCGATCCGCCGAGCAGTAGACGCAGCTGAGGTTGCAGCGATCGGTTACCGACACCCGCAGGTAGTCGATGCGGCGGTTGAAGCGATCACGCAGGCCGGCGCCCTTCTCGGCCGTCCGCCCCCCGGCTGGCTGTGACTTGTGCATGCTGGCACCCTGCCGCTGAAAATCTCTCCTGCAGGAACTATCGGCGATCGGGAAAGCACTGTCAACCGGACTTGTTGTTGCCCGGGGGACTGTGACATCATGCGGGTCGCGGCGGGACCGCGGAGAAAGGACCGGCATGACGGGCGACAGCAACAAGGAAGGAAACACCCGGGCGGGCGAGGGAGAATCCGGCGGCGCTGCTTCCGCACCCCGCACCATGAAGTTCGCGCTGGCCCTGCTGGGCGGGGTGTTCCTGGCCGGGGTGGTACTGCAGAGCATGCTGAGCGGTCCCGGGGGCGTGTCCCGGCGGGCGACGGTGCTGGCGGGCCTGGCCGGCTTCTTGGGGGTCATGCTCGCCGGCCTGAGCAAGCCCTGGCGGCGCTTTCTCTCTTCCATCCAGTTCGCCGCCCCGGCGCTGTTCGTGCTGGCCGGGTTTTCCGTGCTGGGGACGCTGATCCTGCAGAACGTCGGCGGGCAGCAACTGCTCCAGGGTTACGGCCCGGGCCTGAGCCGTCTCATCAAGGGGCTGTTTCTCGACGACATCTTTCATTCCCTGGGCTTTGCCGCGGTGCTGGGCCTGGGGGCCGGGGCCCTGGGGCTGGTGGTGGCGAGGCGCCGGCGCTACAACCTGCGCACCACCGGCTCGGTGCTGGCGCACGGCGGGCTCATCCTGGTGCTGGCCGGCGCCGGGGTGGGCATGGTCTGGGGGGTCAAGGGACGCATCGACCTGCACGAGGGCCAGGAGACCGACAGCCTGGTGGTGCCCGGGCGCGACGGCCTGATCAACCGGCTGCCGCTGGGGTTCACCCTGCGCCTGGATGACTTCCGGATAGAGAAGTACGAGCCCGATTACTCCCTGATGGTCTACGCCCTCGCGGGTGAAAAACAGAAACGCCTGCTCAGCTTCAAGCCGGGCCGGGATCCGGACCGCAAGCTCGCCGCCCACGGCCTGGCGGTGACCGGCTGGTGGCCGGACTACCGCCGGCGCACCGTGGTGGAAGCGGCCGGGGATGTCGGGGGGGGAGATGTCCTGGCCGCGGCGCGGATCGATCGGGGCGGGAAGGAGACCTGGTTGTTCGACGAGCCCGGCCGGGAAGCGCAGGCGGTCGAGGTGGACGGGAAGCGGCTGCTGCTCGTCTGGCGGGAGGAGCGGGCCCGGCGCTACCTGGATTCCCTGGCGAAGATGCCGGCCTCGCCGCACCTGCTGGTGGTGGACGGTCGCGAGTTGCCCGCCCGACCGGGCGAGGAGGTGCCCTTGCCCGGCGGCCGGGGCCGGGTCAAGATCCTGCGCTTCTTCCACGACTTCGTCATGGATCCGCAGACCCGCCAGCCGGCCAACCGCTCGGCGGAGCCCCGCAACCCGGCGGTCGAGGTTTCCATCAGCGCCGCCGGCGGGCAGGAAAGCCGGCGCTGGCTGTTCGCCCGCTATCCCGATTTCCACGGCCGCGGCGCCGGCGACGAGCTGAAGCTCTCCTATCGCTACCGGCCCGGGGGAGCCTCCCGGCCCGACGCCATCCTGGTGGGCGAGAGCCGCCAGCTGTGGTCACTCGATGCGGGTAAGCTTTCAGCCCGGGCCGCCGTGAAGGTGGGCGGGGAGTTCACCCTGGGCCGGGAGCGGCTGCGGCTGGCGGCGCTGCTGCGCCCGGCGCGGCGGCGCACCGTGGAAGAGAGCGCCGGCAGCCGGGAGGTAAACCCCCTGCTGCGGGTGCGCCTGCCCTCGGGCCGGACCGTCGACGTCCGTCCCGGCAAGCCGGTTCGCTACTCCCGGGATCGCTTCCTGGTGCTGGCTCCCGGCAAGGGCGAGACGGTGCGCGACTACCTGAGCACGGTGACCGTGCTCGAGGAGGGGCGGCCGGTGCGCGAGCGCCAGCTGGTGGAGGTCAACAGCCCCCTGAGCCACGGCGGCTTCAGCATCTACCAGGCCGACTACCGCCCCGAGGACCCCACCTACTCGGGCTTCCAGGTGGTGCGGGATCCCGGCCTGTACGTCGTCTACCTGGGCTTCGCCGCCAACCTGCTGGGGGTGGTGCTGGCCATCTGGGGGCCGCGCTGGCAACGCCGGCGCCGCCGGCGGGAGGGAGGCGAGGCATGAGCCACCTGGCCGAGGCGCTGACGCTGGTATCCGTCGCCCTGTACGGGCTGGCGGCGCTGCTGTACGCCCTGATGTGGCTGGGCAACTCGCGCCCGCTGCGCCTGGGCGCCCCGCTGGCGCTGGGCGGGGGCCTGCTGGTGAACCTGGCCCAGTTGCTCTCCCGCTGGCTGGAGGCCGACCAGCCGCCCTTCAAGACCCTGTACGAGTCGCTGGTGCTGCTGGCGGCCTGCATCGGCATCGTCTACCTGGTGATAGAGCTCGTCTACCGGGCGCGCATCCTGGGCCTGCCGGCCATGCTGGGGGCGGCCGGGGCCATGCTCTATGCCTTCTCCCGCCACGACAAGGAGATCGTCAACCTGCCGCCGGCGCTGCAGAGCGGCTGGTTCGTTCCCCACGTGGTGGTGTACTTCTTCGGCTACGCGGCGCTGTTCGTGGCCTTCTGCGCCGCGGTGCTGTACCTCATCCGGCCCCGGCCCATACGCATCAGGCGCGAGGATCTCATCCCCGGCGAGAAGATCGACCTGGAGAAGCTGCTCGACGGCAGCGTGCGCTTCGGCTTCGTGCTGCTGACCTTCGGGCTGCTGGTGGGGGCGGTGTGGGCCAAGGCCGCCTGGGGAGACTACTGGGTCTGGGATCCCAAGGAGACCTGGTCGCTGGTGACCTGGCTGGTGTTCGCCGCCTACCTGCACCTGCACTACCTGGGCGGCTGGCGGGGCCAGCGCCTGGCGGTGCTGGTGGTGGTGGGCTTCGCGGCGGTGATGTTCACCTACCTGGGCATGAACCTGCTGCCCACCGCCGAGCAGAGCGCCCACGTGTACCAGTAGGGTGCGAGAGCGGCGGCGGGGGCTTCCCTCAGCCCAGCAACGACCAGAGAATGCCCGCGGCCATGGCCGAGCCGATCACCCCGGCCACGTTGGGGCCCATGGCGTGCATGAGCAGGTGGTTCTGGTGATCCTCCTCCTGGCCGACCATCTGCGCCACCCGCGCCGAGTCGGGCACCGCCGAGACCCCGGCGGCGCCGATGAGGGGGTTGATCTTGTCGCGGGAGAACAGGTTCATGAACTTGGCGAACAGCACCCCCGAGGCGGTGGCCACGGCGAAGGAGAAGGCCCCCAGGGCGAAGATGAGCAGGGAGCGGGGCTGGAGGAAGGTGTCGGCCGAGGCCGAGCAGCCCACGCACACGCCCACCAGGATGGTGACGATGTCCACGAAGGAGGTGCGCGCCGTCTGCGCCAGGCGCTCGGTGACCCCGCACTCCTTGAGCAGGTTGCCGAAGAAGAAGCAGCCGGTGAGGATGGCCGAGCCCGGCGCCACCACGGTGCAGATGAGGAAGGCGCCGATGGGGAAGAGTATCTTCTCCCGGCGGGAGACCGGCGGCGGGGTGGACATGCGGATGAGCCGCTCGCGGCGGGTGGTCAGCAGCTTCATGATGGGCGGCTGGATGACCGGCACCAGGGCCATGTAGGAGTAGGCGGCGATGGCGATGGGGGCCACCAGCTCCGGGGCCAGGATGGAGCTGAGGAAGATGGCCGTGGGCCCGTCGGCGCCGCCGATGATGCCGATGGCCCCGGCCTCGTGGGGCAGGAAGCCCAGCGCCAGGGCGCCCAGGTAGGTGACGAAGATGCCCACCTGGGCCGCCGCCCCCAGCAGCACCAGCTTGGGCCGGGCCAGCAGGCAGGAGAAATCGGTCATGGCCCCGATGCCCAGGAAGATCAGCGCCGGGTAGATGCCGGTGCGCACCCCGAAGTACAGGTAGTACATGACGCTGTACTGGCCCGTGCCCCGGGCGATCTCGCCGTTGACCAGCATGAAGAAGATCTGCTTGCCGTCGATGACGATGGGGGCCACGTTGCCCATGAGGATGCCCATGCCGATGGGCACCAGCAGCAGCGGCTCGTAGTGCTTCTTGATGGCGATGTAGATGAAGAAGATGCCCACCGCGTCCATGAGCAGGTTGCCCCAGGTGAGGTTGAGCAACGCGGTGCAGTTGAGCAGGTTGAACAGGAAGTCCATGTCTCTTCCGCCGTCAGGGTCGGCGCCGGCCCGGCCGCTGCATCAGCCCCAGCCGTCCCGACATCCGCCAGGCCGAACCCGGCCCGCCGCGCCCGGGTGCCGGCGCGCGGGCGGCCCGGGCCCGCAGTTGCAGAAACGCCGCCGCGGCCGCCGCCGCCCGCAGGGGCTCTTCGTCATCGTTTTCCCCGCCGGTACTCCCGGCCGCCGTTTCCGCGACGGGCACGGCCGCCGGGGGCGAAGCGCTGTCCGGAGCCGGGCCGGCCCGCTGCCGCCGCCGTCGCCGCCAGGCGCGGCTGCTGCGCCGCATGCCGGCGATGAACAGGTACAGGCAGGTCAGGGCGATGAACACCCCGATGATGCCCACCGCCGTGATCAGGCCACCCTGACCCTGCACGATCTTCTGCCAGATGTCGGCCACCGCTCTCCTCCCGCTCTCACCAGCGCCGCCAGCATAGATAACCCGGCGGGGCCATTGCAAGCAAAAGGACTAAAAGGGGGACGGTCTTAACTTATTAACTTTTCATTTGACCTTTTGGACTCCAGTTGAGAATCTCCTTTTGCAATGCCGAGATATGCTCGTATTCATGCGACGGGTGGACTCTTCCACGTGATCTGCAGGTTCCACAACCGCCAGTTCCTCCTGGAGCACGACGGAGCCAGGGACAGGTACCTGAATTGTCTCGGGGTGGCCTGCTCCAGGACGGATGCCCGTGTTCTCGCCTACTGCCTCATGTCTTCGCACGTCCATCTGGTACTGCAGCTGGGCACCACCAGGTTGGGAACATTCACCAGGATGGTCAACGCCAGCTGGGTCAACTGGCTGAACAGGAAATATGGCCGCCTGGGAACGGCCATGGCGGAACGTCCCAACAGCGTCTTTTGTGATTCCGAGACATATGCGCTCGAGCTGGTCAGGTACGTGCACAACAACCCGGTAAGAGCGAAAATTGTTGCCAGCGCGGAAGGTAGTTCCTGGTCCAGCCACCGGGCCTATCTGGGTCTGGATAAGGCGCCTGAATGGCTGGATTTCATGCCAGTGCTGCTCCGCCTGTCGGATGACATCGTCCAGGCACGCGAGAAATTCGCCGCCTTCGTGGAAGGTGGCAAGTTCGAACCACGCCGGGCGGAGTTCTCTGGCGAGGTGTCCCGGGAGATGTCCAAGAGGATTCGCAGCCTGGTCAAGGGGCCCGTGGAGATCAGCTATCCAGTGCTGGGACCGGATGATTTCATTCTGGATGTTTACGGGAGGCAGAAGCAAGAGAACAGTGATCGGGAGCAGTTCCCTGATGTGTCGATAGGAGCCATGGACGTGCTCGAGGCGGTGTGCCGGGAGACTGGCCTGGACAAAGAGCAGCTGCTGGGTAGCAGCAGGTCGAGGGCGGTGTCGAGAGGAAGAAAGCTCACGGCCTGGATATGGTGTGAACGATTCGGCAAGCCCCAGGTCGACATCGCCGACATGTTCGGGGTCAAGCCGGCGGCGGTCAGCAGGATGATGAGAGACATGCGAAACAAGAAAGTCGCCGGCATTGATGACGAGATGGTTAAAAGGGTATTGAAAACAATGAAGAAGAGGCTGGTGGAGATTCTTGGAACCAGACCCCTGGATCCGGCATCCAGACGGGATCCCTCGAAAGTACAATCTATATTGTTACGGAGGGTTAGGGAGATAGAGGAAAGGTTGTTCGGACGGAAGGTCTTTGATGGCTAGCCGGGAGCGGCAAAAAGTTAATAAGTTAAGACCGTCCCCGTTTCTGGTGGTGGCGCTGGTGGCGGCGTGTGCCGCCGGGCCGCGCTGGCGCCTGGACGACCCCGCCGGCGACGATCACGGGCCCGGGGGGTACCGTTACCCGGAAAGCCCGGTGCTGGTGCCCGGCAGCTGCGATCTGCGGGCGGTGGTGCTGGGGCGGGAGGGGGCGGACTGGGTGCTGGAGGTGAGCTTCGCCCGGCCGGTGCGCCGGGCCCGGTTGTTTCTCACCCGCGACGAGGTGCGCCGGGTGTTCCTGCAGACGGTGGATGTCTACTTGCGGCTGGCCGGCAGCGAGCCCGCGCACCGGCAGGCATTGCCCGGCCGGCGGGTGCTCATCGCCGGCGGCTGGCACAAGGCGGTGGTGCTGAGCCCGGTGCCCGGACTGCTGGCGGAGGCGCTGGGACGCAGCACCGACCTGGCCGGCGACGTCTACCTGCCGAAAAGGGTGCGGGTGTCGGGACGGCGCCTGCGGGCGCGACTGCCGGCCGCCTTCCTGGGCGGGCGGACGCCCCGGGCGGTGGCGGTGCTGGTGGGCGGCAGCCGCCTGGGACAGTCCTTCCGCCTGGCCGATCGCCTGCGCGGCACCCTGGCCCCGGTGGGACTGCTCATGCCGGTGCTGGCCCACCCCGGCCCCTGCCGTCCCGACGACGAACAGGGACCGGGCTGCCACTTCAGCGGCTGTGCACCCTGCGGCAACCATCCCAACGTGGTGGACATCCTGGCCCCGGTCGGGCTACAAGAGAAGGCGTTGTCGGGGTATGATGTCGCCACCGGGCGCCTGGCCGAGGTGCCGGCCTGGCCGCTGGCGGCGGCGGGAGGCGAGACAGGCAAGGGACGGAGGTAGTGCTCGAAAAGTTAATAAGTTAAGACCGTCCCCGTTTTGGAGGGCAGATGGCGGAAGTGGTGCTCAAGGGAGTGTGCAAGCGTTTCGGCGAGGTGGAGGCGGTGAGCGACGTCGACCTGCACATCGCCGACGGGGAGTTGCTGGTGCTGGTGGGGCCGTCGGGTTGCGGCAAGACCACCACCCTGCGCATGGTGGCCGGGTTGGAGGAGATCAGCTCGGGAGACCTGTTCATCGACGGTCGCCGCGTCAACGACGTCCATCCCAAGGACCGCGACATCGCCATGGTCTTCCAGTCCTACGCCCTGTACCCGCACATGACGGTGCGCCAGAACATGTCCTTCGGGCTGCGCATGCGCCGCCTGGAGCGGGCGGAGATCGAGCGCCGGGTGCGGCAGGCGGCGGACATCCTGGGTTTGGCCGAGCTGCTCGAGCGCAAGCCCAAGGAGCTGTCCGGCGGCCAGCGCCAGCGCGTGGCCATGGGCCGGGCCATCGTGCGCCAGCCCAAGGTGTTTCTGTTCGACGAGCCGCTGTCGAACCTGGACGCCAAGCTGCGGGTGCAGATGCGCGCCGAGATCGCCCGGCTGCACCGGCGCCTGGGCGCCACCATCATCTACGTCACCCACGACCAGGTCGAGGCCATGACCCTGGCCGACCGCATCGCCGTCATGGCCGGCGGGGTGGTGCAGCAGGTGGGGGCGCCGCTGGAGGTGTTCGAGCATCCCGGCAACCGCTTCGTGGCCGGCTTCATCGGCAGCCCGGCCATGAACTTCCTGGCCTGCCGCCTGCAGGAGCGGGGCCGGCTGCAGGGGCAGGGGTTCGCCCTGCAGCTGCCGGCGGAGCGGGCCCGCCTGGCCGCCGGGCAGGAGGGCGAGGTGGAGTTGGGCCTGCGCCCCAATCACCTGCAGCTGCTGCCGGCGGACGGCGGCGGCGACGACAACATCCTCGAGGCCGAGGTGGAGGTGGTCGAGCCCATGGGCTCGGAGACCTTCCTGCACCTGGACCTGTCCGGCCAGGAGCTGACGGCCCGGGTGGAGGCCGGCGCCGGGGCGACCGTGGGCCAGCGGGTGCGGCTGCGGCCCCTGCTCGAGCAGGCCCACCTGTTCGCCGGCGCCGACGGCCGGGCCATCTTCTGAGGTGGCGACGGTGAAGGCACACGGCAGCATCTGCCTGGCGATTTGCCTGCTGCTGGCCGGCGAGGCGGCGGCCGCCGACACCGTGGTGCTGTGGCACTCCTACCGGGCCGAGGAGCGCCAGGCGCTGGAGCAGACGGTCACCGCCTTCAACACCGGCCACCCGGGGGTGCAGGTCAAGACCGTCTTCGTTCCCTACGACGCCTACCTGGACAAGCTCACCGCCGCCATTCCCCGCGGCCACGGCCCCGACATCTTCATCGTGGCCCACGACCGCATCGGCGGCTGGGCCGATTCCGGGCACATCGCTCCCCTGGACGACTACCTGCCGCGGGGGCTGACGGGACGCTTCTTCAAGAAGACCATCGACCCGCTGCGCTACCGGGGCAAGCTCTACGGCCTGCCCACCGCCTTCAAGAGCGTGGTGCTCTACTACAACAAGGCCCTGGTGCCGCGGGCGCCGGCCGACACCCGGGAGATGATCGCCCTGGCCCGCGCCGCCGCCGCCCGGGGCAGCGCCGAGCAACCCCTCTACGGCCTGGTGTGGGAGCATTCCGACCTGTACTTCCACGCCGCCTGGCTGTACGGCTTCGGCGGCCGGCTCTTCGACGAGCGCGGCCGGCTGGAGCTGGACAACCCGGAAAACGTGGCCTCGCTGCGGTTCGTGCACCACCTGGTGGGCGAGCTGCACCTGGCCCCCCAGGACGTCAGCTCCATCAAGGTCACCTCGCTGTTCAACGCCGGGCGGGCGGCCATGGTCATCAACGGCCCCTGGTTCCGGGGCGAGATCGACCAGGAGAAGATCTCCTACGGGGTGGCCCTGCTGCCGGAGATCAGCCGCAGCGGCCGGCGGGCCCGGCCCTTCGTGGGCTCGGAGGCCTTCCTGCTGTCGGCGCGGGCGGCCCGGCCGCGCCGGGCCTTCACGGTCATGGAGTGGCTCACCCGCGACGCCCAGGCCCGGGTGCGCCTGCAGGTGGGACTGCAGCCGGTGGCCAACCAGGCCCTCTACGACCGCGGCCTGCAGCAGCGGGACCCGGTCATCAGCGTCTTCCGCCAGCAGCTCAAGTACGCCGTGCCCATGCGCAACAGCCCGGAGATGCAGATGGTCTGGGTGCCCATGAACCACGCCCTGGTCAACGCCGTCACCGGCCGGGCCACCCCCGCCCAGGCCCTGGCCGAGGCGCAGCTGCGGGCGGGCAGCCAGATAGAGTCCTTCCGCCAGGGCCGGCAGCTCAAGCAACGCGGCCGGGGCATGGACGACTTCCTGGCGGCCATGCTCTGGGTGGGAGCGGCCGTGGCGCTGCTGCTGGGGCTGCTGGTGGTGGTGTTCTACCGCCGCTTCCGGCAACTGCTGCGCCAGGCCCGGGAGCAGAAGAGCGCCTACGCCTACGTGGCCCCGGCCCTGCTGGCCATCGGCCTGCTGGTGCTGGTGCCCTTCGTGGTGGGGCTGGGGCTCTCGTTCTTCCGCCACTACCAGGGCGAGTACTACTACGTGGGCCTGAAGAACTTCACAGACATCCTGGCCTCGCGCGAGTACCCCCTCGACGATCCCTTCAGCTTCTACTACAAGCTGTTCATCACCGTGGCGTGGACGGCGGCCAACGTCGTCATCCACGTGGCCATCGGCCTGGGGCTGGCGCTGCTGCTGCGCAACCCGCTGCTGCGCCTGCGCCGGCTGTACCGGGTGCTGCTCATCATCCCCTGGGCCATTCCCAACTACATCACCGCCATCATCTGGCGGGGCATGTTCGACGCCGACGAGGGGGTGATCAACCACCTGCTGGGAACGGTGGGCTTCTCCTGGTGGAACTCGCCCTGGTCGGCCTTCCTGGCCAACCTGGTGGCCAACTGCTGGCTGGGCTTCCCCTTCATGATGGTGGTCAGCCTGGGGGCCCTGCAGTCCATTCCCCGGGAGCTGTACGAGGCCGCCGAGGTGGACGGGGCCAGCCGCTTCGAGATGTTCCGCCGCATCACCCTGCCGCTGCTCAAGCCGGCGCTGTTTCCGGCCATCATCCTGGGCACCATCTGGACCTTCAACATGTTCAACATCATCTACCTGGTCAGCCGCGGCGCGCCCAACGGGGCCACCGACATCCTGGTCATCGAGGCCTTCCGCTGGGCCTTCGAGCGCGGCGACCGCTACGGCTACGCGGCCGCCTACTCGACGCTGATCTTCCTCATCCTGCTGGGCTACACCCTGCTCACCAACCGGGTGAGCCGGGCCACCGAGGGAGCCTTCGACTAGCCATGGCCGCCAAGTCCAAAAGCCGCCTGGGCCTGTGGTTGACCCACCTGTTTTTCGTGGCCTTCATCGCCGTGGTGCTGTTTCCCGTGCTCAAGGTGTTCCAGATCGCGCTGGAGCCGCGGCAGACCTTCGACATGCGCCTCAGCCCCCTGCCCGACAGCTTCAGCCTGGAGAACTTCCTGGCGGTGGTCACCCGTTCCAAGGTCGAGGGCCTGGGCCCGGAGCTGCAGCCCGGCGACGCCGGGCGCCTGGCCGGGCTGCTGGCCGCGGTTCCCCCCCCGCCGGCCGCCGCCGACGAGGAGGCCGACGACGACGAGGAAGACGAGTGGGAGCTGCCGGAAGCCGGCGCCCGCCTGCTCGAGAGCAAGGGCTGCTTCGCCTGCCACCTGCTGGGCGACTACGGCCGCGAGGGCCTGGGCGGGGACCTGCGCCGGGCCGCCCGGCTGGGGCGCGCCGGGCTGGCGAGCTGGCTCGAGGATCCCGGCCCGGAAAACGCCCGCCGCCTGGGCATCAGCGACAAGCCCCTGGGAGCCATGCAGCGGCGCACGGTGTGGGTGTTCGGCCACCAGCTGTTCAACAGCCTGGTGGTGTCGCTGGCCACCACCCTGCTGGGCATCTTCCTGGCCTGTACCGCCGCCTATGCCTTCAGCCGCTTCCGCTTTCCCGGGCGGCGCAGCGGCCTGCTGGCCTTCCTGGTCATCCAGATGTTTCCCGGCACCATGATGATGATCCCGCTGTACATCCTCATCGACAAGCTGGGACTGCTGGACCAGCTGCTGGGGCTGATCCTGGTCTACTCCACCACCGCCATTCCCTTCTGCGTGTGGATGCTCAAGGGCTACTTCGACACCATCCCCCGCGAGCTGGAGGAGTCGGCCATCATCGACGGGGCCAGCCGCAGCCGGGTGTTCTGGTCCATCATCCTGCCGCTGGCGCGCCCGGCCATCGCCGTGACGGGGTTGTTCTCCTTCATGACCGCCTGGAACGAGTTCATCCTGGCGGCCACCTTCATGAACGAGGAGACGGCCACCACCCTGCCGGTGATGCTCAACTCCTTCGTCTCCAAGACCACCGTGGAGTGGGGCCACTTCGCCGCCGGGGCCATCCTGGTGTCCCTGCCGGTGGTGGCGCTGTTCTTCATGCTGCAGAAGCACCTGGTGGGCGGGCTCACCGCCGGCGGGGTCAAGGGCTGATCCCGGAGGAGGAAGACATGTCCAATCCCTATGGCCTGGAACGTCCGGAGATACTCGACCTGGCGCCGCCGCAGCCGCGCTCGGTGGAGGAGACGGGCCTGCCGCTGGGCATGCTCAACGACCTGGCGCTGCGCTTCATGTACTACGGCGGGGTGGTGTCGGGGGTGGGCCTGGCCGACAACATGGGCCTGCCCTTCTCCGGGGTGGTGGAGCAGGTGATCGCCTTCCTGGCCCAGGAGAAGCTGGTGGACATGAAGGGAGGCAAGGGCTTCGGGCGCGCCTCCTTCGACTACACCCTGACCGAGCGCGGCCGCCAGGTGGCCCGCGAGGCGGTGCAGCGCACCGCCTACACCGGGCGGGCGCCGGTGCCGCTGGGGCAGTACACCTCGCTGGTGAAGCTGCAGATGCAGGAGACCCCGGTGGTGGATCGCAACCAGATCCGCAACGCCTTCGCCAACCTGGTGCTGCCCCCGGAGTTCTTCGATCGCCTGGGACCGGCGGTGAACTCGGGCCGCTCGCTGTTTCTCTACGGGCCGCCCGGCAACGGCAAGACCACCATCGCCGAGATCGTGGCCGACATCCTGGCCGGGGAGGTGTTCGTGCCCCACGCCATCGAGGTGGACGGCCACGTCATCAAGGTCTTCGATCCCCTGGCCCACCAGGCCATCGACCTGGAACGCGAGCCGGCCCGGCCGCCGCCCCTGCGCGGCTCGCGGATGGGAGCGCCGCTGGTGAAAAGGAGCGGCCCCGAGTTCGACCGGCGCTGGCTGCTGTCGCGCCGGCCCTCGGTGGTGGTGGGCGGAGAGCTGACCCTGGAGACGCTCGACCTCATCTACAACGACAACAGCCGCTTCTACGAGGCGCCCTTCCAGGTCAAGGCCAACGGCGGCATGCTGCTCATCGACGACTTCGGCCGCCAGCGGGTGCACCCCACCGACCTGCTCAACCGCTGGATCGTGCCCCTGGAAAAGCGGGTGGACTTCCTCACCCTGCACACCGGCAAGAAGTTCGAGATCCCCTTCGACCAGCTCATCGTCTTCGCCACCAACCTGGACCCGCGCGAGCTGGTGGACGAGGCCTTCCTGCGCCGCATCAAGTACAAGATCGAGGTGAACAATCCCTCCGAGCGCGAGTACCGCAAGATCTTCCGCGACGTCTGCGGGGCGCGCGGCCTGCGCTACGACGACGCCATGGTGGGCTACATCATCGAGAACTACTACCAGCCCTACGAGATGGAGCTGCGCTCCTGCCACCCGCGCGACCTGGTGGGGTTGATCATCGACGTGGCCCGCTTCCAGGGACGCCGTCCCGCCCTGGAGCAGGAACTGATCGACCAGGCCTGCCGGTCGTTCTTCGTGTCGATCTGACTTGAAGTCCTGGAAGAACTTCGGCGCCTGGAACAGGATCTCATCGACCAGGCCCGCCGGTCGTCTTTGCGTCTATCTAGCCGTAATACAAGGAGTATTTGCCAGGGACGGGCGCCGTTTTTGACAAGCCGCCCCCACCTGTGGTAAACAACGCCGCCCCGCCGGGCAGGCTGCGCGCCGTGCCCGGCCGTCAGCGCCGCCCCGGGGCGGCCCGAGGAGTCAAGGTTCCCTTGGTGAGGACGATCTACTTCGACATCGACGACAAGACCCGCGAGCTGAACAAGCTGCTGTCGCGGCGCAAGCGGCTGACCGCCGAGTTCGAGGAGCGCTTCGAGCTTTCCTGGATCTTCCACGAGAACGCCCTGGACGGGGCGGTCATCGACCCGCTCGATCTCAAGGCGGCGCTCGACCACAGCACCGTCGAGGACGGGGTGCTGATTCCCGTCTACCAGCGCATCCGCAACCACAAGCTGGCGCTGAGCAAGATCCGCGCCCACGTGAACTCGAGCAGCCGCCCCTTCACCCTGTCCTTCGTCAAGGAGATCCACCAGACGGTGGTGCACGGCCTGGCCGACCGCAAGGGCGGCGCCTACCGCAAGGAAATCCCCATCCACCGCACCTACTACCACGAGATCCTGCCCCCGGAGCAGATCGCGCCCTCCCTGAGCAAGCTCATGCGCGACGTCAAGACCAAGGAGTTCCGCCAGCACCATCCCTTCATGCAGGCGGCCGACTTCCACTTCCGCTTCATGCAGATCTTTCCCTTCGACGAGGACACCGGCAAGGTGGGCCGGCTGCTGCTCAACCACTTCTTCCTCTCCGCCGGCTACCACCCGGTGATCATCCCCGACATCGAGCGGCAGCGCTACTACGACTCCCTGCGCGCCTCCCCGCTCACCCTGCACAACCTGGTGGTGGAGTGCATGGAGCGCACCATCGACCTGTCGCTGCGCCTGTTCGCACGCATCAAGGAAGAAGGGGCCTGATTGGGAGCCCCGGGGTCCTACTCCCCGGCGCCGGTCAACTGCCGCACCGCCTGCTGCCACAGGCGCAGGGTGGCCGCATCCAGGGTGCCGTCGATCTTGACGTTGTGCAGCCCCCCCAGCGACTGCAGCCGGCCCAGCAGCTCGTCCAGGTTGCCGCCCAGGCCCAGGGCCTGGAGGTCTTCGTCGGCGTGGGCCTCGAGCAGCCAGCGCCGCCACAGGCGCTCGACCAGCCGCGGCCGGCCGCTGCAGCGGCCCAGCAGCTCCCGCAGCCGGTCCGGGGTGGCGCTGCGGAAGGCGCGGCGGCGGGCGTATTCCTCCAGGCAGCCCAGCAGGCGGCCCCGGCCCAGGCGCCGGCGCAGGGCGTGGTAGAACAGCGCCCCCTTGCCGTACACCAGCGCCGCGTACTCCAGCTGGCTGCGGAAGGCGCCGGCCGGGCGCAGCACCGCGCCGTCGGCGCCGCCCAGCGCCCGCCACAGCCGGTAGGGGGCCAGCAGCTGCAGCTCGAGCTGCTGCTCCGCCGCCCGCGCCCCGTGCCGCGACTCGAAGAACATCACCGCCAGGTAGTTGGCCACCCCCTCGTCCAGGAAAGGATGCAGCACCGGGTGCGAGCCCACCTGGGCGTAGAACCACTGGTGGGCCACCTCGTGGGCCACCACGAACTCGGGCATGGAGGTGCTGTCGAGCAGGCGCCCCAGCAGGCCCGCCAGGGGACCGCCGGCCGGGGGCCGCACCACCGACTCGGCCACGGTGACCAGCCCGGGAAACTCCATGCCCCCGGCGCCGCCCAGCAGCGGCGCCACCGCCAGGTCGAGCTTGGCGAAGGGATAGGCACCCAGCTTCCGGGAATAGTAGCGCAGCGCCGCCCGGGCCTCTCCCAGCAGGCGCTCGGCCAGCTTCTCGTCGCCGTCGGGGACGAAGGCGCGCAGGCGCACCCCGCCGTGCTCCTGCCGGCGCACCAGGTAGCGGCTGGAGGCCGAGATGGCCAGCTGGCGCAGGGCGCAGCCCACCAGGTAAAGCAGCTGCGGCCCGTCCGGGTCCGGGCCGGGCAGCTCCCGGCCGCTCACCAGCGCCCCCGTGGCCACCCGCATCTCGCGGGGCAGGCGCAGGCGCACCAGGTAGTTGGCGGGCTCGGCGAAGACGGCGTCGCCCATCGCCGCCGGGGCGGTGGTGTCCCAGTCGTCTCCCCGGCGGGCGGCCAGCAGCGGGTAGAAGCGGGCCAGGTTGTACACCCCCCGGCGGTGGCCGCAGACGCCGTAGCCGCCCGCGGGCGCGCCCAGCAGGGCGGAGACGTCGGTCCCGGCGGCGGCCGGCAGGCGCGGCAGGCGCAGGCGCGCGGAAAGCCGCACCAGCAGGCGCCGGCCGGGCGGAAGCGGCGTCTCCAGCTCCAGGGCGAAGGCCGTCGGCCCCAGCCAGCTCAGCGTCGCCGGCCGGCCGGCGACGCTGGCCGAGTCCACCACCAGGGGCCGGTCCTCCGGGGGAGCGCCGCCGGAGCGGCCGTTGGCCCAGGTGCGAAACACCAGGCGCCGGAGCGGCCGGCGGCCGCGGTTGAGGAAGTTGACCGTCTGCTCCACCCGCAGCCGGGCGGTAAGCGGGTTGAAGTCCACCTCCAGCTGGTACAGCGGCAGCTCGTTCAGGTCGGCCAGGCCCAGGCGCCGGGCCGGCTGGCGGCGCCAGCCCGGAGACAGGGCCGAAAGAAAGGGCCGGGAGTCGTAGGCGGGCGGCGGCGGTTCGCCGGCGCCGGCCGGGGCCGCCAGCAGCGCCAGCAGCAGCAGGGGAGGGATGGTGCGGGGTGGCGACATGACCGGGACGGGCGCTAGTCGAGGGTGAGCTCTTCCACCATCTGCTCGAGCCGCTCCTGCATCTGCTCCAGCCGCTGCCGGAGCTCCGCCGCCTGGCCGCGCAGCTGCTCGAGCTGCTCTTCCTGCTGCTCCAGCTTCTTGACGTAGCGGCTGCGCAGGCGCTGCTCCTCGCTGGAGCTGCCCAGGCCGCGGAGGTTCTCGCGCAGGCGTTTCTGGTCGACGACGATCTTCTTCTCCCGGCGCTCGAGTTCGGCCAGCTCCTGGCGCAGCTTCTCCATCTGCTCGGCCAGCTCGGCCACCTGCTCCAGGGCCTTGCGGGCGCTCCTGGAAATGAGCCGGCCGTCGACCAGGTCGCGGATGGTGCGCCGGGCGATGCCGGGAATCTCGATGCTCTCGCTCTCCTCGCTGACCTCGGTGACGGTGAAGCCGGTGCTGGCCCGCGGCTCCAGCTCCACCTTGAAGCGCCAGAAGTTCTCGGTGACCTCCTCGGGCTCGGGGGTGTTTTCGCGTACGGCGTAGCTGAAGCGGTGATCCAGGTAGCAGGCCAGGGGCCGCTCCAGCCGGGAGTGGAACTGGTAGCGGGTGTGCTGCAGCAGGCGGTAGAGGCGGTGGATGTAGCGGCCGCGCTTGACGGCCCGGTGGAAGTCCTGCCGCTCGGAGACCTCCTCCCGCTGCACGGTGACGGCCAGCTCCACCGAGTAGGGAGTGATGCGCTTTTCCTGCCGGCGCATGGTCTCCAGCATGGCCTCGCCGACGTACTGGTCGCCCTCGAACACCGTCACCGGCCCGCCCTCCAGGGTGAGCCCGGTGTCGTTTTCCAGGCGGAAGGCGCTCAGGGGGTTTTTCTCGCGCACCTCGGGGTTGTAGATGGCCACCCGCTCCATGGCCGGGCTCTCCTGCAGGATGGGCACCATGGCCGAGTGCCCGGCGTCGATGCTCACCGGGGTGGTGATGTTGTAGGCGAACAGGTCGCCCACCTGCTCGGTGCGCGTCTCCACCCGCACCGACTGCCGGGCCAGCTCCGCCGGGGGCGCCGGCGGGGGCGCACCCCGGGCGCGGCGCATCCTGGACGGCAGGGGCGCGCCTCCCTCGGCCAAGGTGTATTCCATCTCCTCATCCATCTCCTCGGCCTCGGCCATCTCGTCGAGCAGCATGGCCCCCTCGACCACCGGCGGGGCCACGGCCGCCTCCCGCTCCACCTCCACCACCGGCCGCTGGCGGTAGCGCGCGCTGTAGAGATCGTGCACGAAGGAGATGGGCAGGCCGGAGACCAGCGACAGGGAGATGTCGTGCCAGTCGTCCTCGGTGGTGTTGTCGACGATGGCCCAGCCCTGCAGCAGGGGCCGCTGCCCGCCGGCCGGCAGCACCACCCGGTAGGAGGTCTTCCACACCGGCGCCTCCACCACGTAGCCCAGCTGCACCTGGCGCTCGCCCTCGCCCCGGCACTGGATGCGCAGCAGCTTGCGATCGCGGTGCAGGCCGGCGAAGTGGGCCTGCAGCAGGCGGTCGAGGTCGCGCCGCACCGCCCCGTCGAGCAGCCGGGCGCCGGAGATCTCGTCGAGCGGCAGGCGCAGCAGCCGCCCCTCGGCGGCCAGCAGCACCAGCTGGTGGCTGGTGGTCTTGGCGCCGTCGTGCAGCCGCTCCCAGGTCTCGGTGCCCACGATGTGGCCCTGCACCAGCCGGCCGGAATGCTCCACCTCCAGGCGCGCGCCCTTGAGACCGTCGAGGAAGGCGGTGAAGGCCCGGCCCTGGGGAATGTCGATGTTGAGCTCCTCCAGGCGCTTTTCACCGGGCTCCTCGGCGTCGTAGCTCAGCGCCCCGAAGGTGCCCCCGGACAGGTCCAGGGTGATCAGGCTCTTGAGCACGTCGTTCATCTGCCCGGCCTTGAAGCCCAGCTCGATCTCCTGGTCTCCCTGCACCCGGCCGCGCCGCTCGAAGTAACCCACCCCGTGCTTGAACAGCACCACCCTGGTAATCTCTGGCATGGCGTCCTCCTCGGGCCGTGCTCGGCCCCGGTCGTTGCGGGAAGCACCGGGCGGCGATTGTAGCCCGAACGGCGACTGCAGGGAAAGGGGAAAGAGTGCAGGCCGCGCGCCGGCCTCACCCCCGCGCGCCGACCTCACCCCCGCGCGCCGGCCTCACCCCCGCGCGCCGGCCTCACCCCCGCGCGCCGACCTCACCCCCGCGCGGTTCTCAGCTTCACTGCCTGCCCCTCTCCAATGTGGAGAGGGGCACCGGGGTGCGGGGTGGATCCCGCTGGTTGCCCCCCACCCGGTCGGCCTGCGGCCGACCACCCTCCCCCACGGGCTTGATTGAGTCCGCGGTACGGACCCCCGGGGGGAGGGAGGATAGGAAGGATCTGGGGG
>Ga0190359_1000312_pt1 | contig 33660 bp, 37 predicted proteins | sample 48721823_MG_FD_161269 | JGI IMG/M metagenome (GOLD analysis project Ga0190359, IMG submission 161269) | Hydrothermal vent microbial mat bacterial communities from Southern Trench, Guaymas Basin, Mexico - 4872-18-2-3_MG | ecosystem: Environmental > Aquatic > Marine > Hydrothermal vents >... | reverse complement strand
GCCTTCAGCTCCTTTAATAGTTAAATTTTTTCGAGATACCTTTGTTGGATTATGAGTCCCATCATATAAAATAATAGTACTACCTTTTTTTGCCCAGGCTGTAGCTACAAATAAATTTTTTAAAGGATCCAATTGTCGTCCACTACTTGTATCGGAACCGTAATCAGGATCAACATATAAAACGGGCTCTGTTGTTTCAGCATTTGTAATAATACCATCATAAATTTTAAAATTATCAAAGACTATTTCAATATTATCATTAGGAGGAATATTGTAACTAGAAATTGTTCTTATAATATCATTAGATTCAAGAATATCACCAAAAGAACTGGAATCAGTTGTATCCCATCTTATTTTCTGACCATCCAGATAAAAGTCAAGGCCATAATATTGAGGGGGCCCATGAATAACATTAACTGCAACAGCTGTCTGATCTGCCGGTGTACCGTCTAATTCTAAATATTGATGAGAAATATCAAGATTTGTTAATCTGAAATGATCAATTTTAAAACTGGCATCTTCCGGGCTGAGTTTTTCAAGAAATAGTTTTATTTGATAGGTTTTATTTGCAAGTTCTGGTCGGATATCTGTATAAATAGTTAATGGTTTTGATGTTGAGTCAAAATATTGATAAGTAAAAGTCCCGTCATTTTTATATAGCCGAAATGTCATATTAGTATTATCAGTATTTATACCTGAAACAGAAACTATACCATTAACTGAAGAAACTCCATATATTCCTGTTGATCTTCGAGCTAATCCAACCCAGTTCATTTCATCTGCATATAAAAGGAATCCGGCATTATAATGGGATGAATCGGCAGTATAAGGAGCATAATCTACCTGAGCCGTAATTTCTTTACCGGAAAGATAAAAATTAGAATTTACTTCAGGAGTATCATATACATCATCGGGTAATGAAAACAACAGGTTATTATTTATAGTTACTGAATTAGTACTATCCCACCATTTAGTATTAAAAATATTACCAGTAAATGAATCTTCAAGAATAGGCTCTGTTTTTTTTATAAAAATTTTTCCATCTTCTGCACCGTCTTTTCCGGAAACTGATAAAAGTCCATTATAAAAAAGTGACCGTTCATGCCATAAAGAGATATATCCTCCAGCTCCTCCACCGGCATTTGATGTTAAAAGAGTAGAACCACCGGCAGCAGTCATAGTTCCATCGCCATGAATTTCCCATGCATGAACCCAAATACTTCCTCCTGAAGCGCCCCCGGCATGTGTCCCGTCTATACCATCCATATTTACTTTACCGTCTATTTGAACAATCCCGGAACGAGCTACAAGTTTTATAGCGCCTCCACCTTTAGTTTCCTCTCCAAATAAATCTAAAGGATTATGATAATATCCTGAACCGCTACCGAGAGAAAGGGGTGTTTCATAATGCCCATAACCAGGATTTGGCAAGGGCTTAGGAGGGGATGAGTTTATATACCCAAGACCGGCATGGGAGGCGCCATAACCGGGTAATTGATTTCCGCTGGTATCAGTTAAAAGACTGTTACATCCGGGCCCTTGATTTGATTCAAAACCGGCGCCTTTACCGTCAATTAATCCGTATACATAAATATCACCAATAGTGGAAGTTATTGTACGGCTTCCACCATTGGCTGTAGTATATGAAAAGGTATCTAAAGAAAAATAACTCTTTTTAAGATCTTTATCCGGAACCGGAATAACTTTTCCTGCTGCCGTAATAGTTATATCTCCATAACAGGTCAAATTTCCTTCAAGTAATAAAGTCCCATTTATTGTTACTGTTCCGGTTGTATCAGGAGCTACTCTTGTTCCTGTTTCACCAAAAGTAGATAACCAATCAGTTCCAATTGGAAAATTAAAACCAAATAAAGAGACATTTTTTGAAACTATTATTGCCATTAAGAAATCCGTGTTCTTTCAGTTGGGCTTACTTCTATTTCAGTTACTAAGGTTACATTATCCCGTTTATAAAATTTTATTCTATCAGTTAATCCAAAAGAGGTGACTTCAAATTTTCCATTCATTCGAGCTAATTCCAGTTCATAAATATCTTCAAGAGTGATACCATCAACCGTTGTTGAAAGAGTTAAAAGTCCGGTTAATTCATCTGCATCTATATCTTTACCTGATCCTGATTTATGAAATGATACTCCATTCGAATTTCCACCCTGAGCCTTAACATATATACCATCACCACTGGAACTCCCCCCAATAATCTGAATACCATGACCTGTAGATCCCCCTTCTATATACAATCCGGTACCATTTGAACCACCAAGTATTTTTAAACCAGCTCCAGTATGCTGCCCTTCAATGAGAATACCTTCCTTATTATCAACCCCACCTTTCACGTATAGGCCGTTTCCAGTATTCCCGCCTAAAACTTCAATACCATGACCTGAACCTAATCCCTTCACATATATACCTGGGTATTCACCATTACCAACTTGCGTATGCAAAGCTGCCGCATCCGACGACAACAGGTATAGGCCAGAACCACCCTGAGATTGTGAATATATACCGTGATATGAACCACCAGTTCCCTGAACCAGTATTCGGATACCCATACCCTCGTTAGTTTCAACGTTAATACCATGGCCAGCCGCTATGCCACCGTGAATATCAAGGCCATTTCCTGCTATGCCACCCTCAGTTTTTATGCCAGGCGCTGTATTCTGACCCTGAGCAAAAATACCGCTGTAACCGCCACCAGTACACACGGCACTAACAGCATGACCACTAATCGATGCTATATTTATCCCGGCACCAATATTAGACCTTATGTGAATCCCATCATAGGGACCAACTCCTGTACCACTTTCAATTTCAATGCCATGACCACCAAAAGATCTTATTTTCATAGCAGTATTACCCACACCGGATGAACCTACATTAATACCTTCACCATTACTAGCCGAGAGATTAAGAGCAGCTCCATCAGTAGTAGAAACTTTAATACCATCGCCACCAAGAGAACCACCAGAAATATCAATCCCTTCACCGTTAATAGTTGAAACTGTAATGCCATTTCCAGAATCAGTCCCACCAATTATTTTAATAGCATCTCCAATAGTATTTGATCCGGGTATATCTACAAGTAACCCAGGTTGAGAGTTGCCGCCGGAAGCAAGGTGCATGCCCATTGAATAACCTGAGCCTCCACTTGTAATTCCAGCTGAGCCATTGCCGCCTCCACCAATAGCAGTAATACCACTACCAGTATCACTACCGATTATATAAACACCATGCCTGTTAGTTAAGCCGCCTGCTACTACCTTTATTCCATGACCATCAGTGGCAGAAATATTAACCCCTTCCCCATTAGTTGAACCACCGTTGACTTCAATTCCACTTCCGGTCTCTCCACCCGAAACTTTGAAACCAGCCTCAGTACCTCTGCCTACAAGCTCAAGTCCAACCCCATCAAATAAATTGGCCTCAAACTTGACCGCACCGCCTGTACCCATCACATACAAACCTAATTGATTAGGTCCACCGATAATATTGACCGCAGGATTCGATGGAGAACCAGTCACAGATATCCCGGTTCCGACTACACCTGCAACTGCTCTTAATCCTGATTCTGTACCTGCACCCCAAAGAAATAATCCATCTTTATTTCCACCAGCTTGTGAAAACATTCCATGGCCATCAGTTGCCAAAACATGCATGCCATCGCCAGATATCGAACCACCGATAATTTCAGCACCATGACCGGTCGCCCCACCAACAATTTTCAATCCAGCGAATGCACCATCGCCAATAGCCTCTACTCCAGGGCCACCGCTACCTGACGCCTTAAAGCCAGTGCCAGATAGCGGAATAACCGCATAAGAACGGGCCCAAATACCATTGGTCTCACCCTGAGCTTGAATGCCAATCGTTTTTCCCTCAATATAAATACCAATATTATCAGATCCGGAAGTCGCATCGACATTTATTCCATGTCCATCCATTGTTGTGATATTTATACCCTTTCCAGACGTTGATCCTCCAGTAATTTCAACTGCATTACCTGTAGTTCCTCCGACAATTTCAAATCCATGACCAGTCCCATTCCCATTCAATTTAAGAGCGGATTTATTTACACCTCCTGATACATACATACCACCGCCAAGAGCCATTGCATATTCCATTGCAGTAATATTTATACCGGTTCCAAGAGTTGTTACTCTCAAACAACCACTATTTGAACCTCCCATAGCTGTAGCATTTATTGCATAAGTAGAATTAGCAACGGGTGTTATATCTATTCCATGACCATTAGTAGTTGATATATCAACACCATCTCCAGATGTACTGCCTCCTGCAATAGTAATTCCATTACCTGTTGCTCCTCCACGAAAATCAAGAGCGGATCCTGAACCGGCTCCTGTTGCGTCTAAAGCGTTTCCATCTCCTCCCGCCACAAGATTAACTGCAGAAGACGTATCAGAAATAATTGATAAGGCTTCACCGGAATCATGATGAATATCGATATTTTTAAATTTCCATGTTTCTGAATTTGTTGAAAGATCTGCATCAAGATTAAATGAGTGCATAGCATTAGTATCGCCATATGTTTCTATCATGATATAATCATCAAGCCACGTTTTGGTAGCATCTTGATCGACAATAGATATAAAGAGTCTTTTAGCAGCGGTTTCAGTCGCTTCCAGAGTAAGTGAATAACCTGTACCATTATCTACAAAAGTATTAGTCGTATCAACTTCAATACCTTCATCCATACTGATTTTAGTATCACCGATTGCTGCTGAGGCATCCGTTCTGAAATTGATTCCATCTAATTTAAAAAGTATAAAATCAATTACAGCTTGTTCTCCATATTTTCTTAATATTCTTTCAGGCATAACATTTACTCCTTTTTATTTTTAGGAGATTATTAAAAAACCGCTACTAATTATATGTCTTCTCCTATTAATTAATACTAAATTATCACTTGGAGTCTGCTTTTCTAAAAAATGCATGTCTCATGTACCATAGCTGAACTCCAAAACTCTGAGACTATTGAATTTGATTCCTGGCTTCATTTTCAGTCCATTGGTTAGAAAATCATTCTTGACCTTCCTATAAAGTTTCATAAACATTTTCATAAATGGAACTCTCAAGGAAAAAGACTGAACTCCTATATAATCACTGAGAAATATGTTCAGTTCTGCTTTGAAATTGATACAGGTCCTAAAAAATCTGGAAAACAGGCTATAGGAATTGATTCCAAGATTAATGTCCTTGCTAGTACCTCTATTGAAGACCAATTTGGACTCGATATCAAAGAACTCATAGAACGTATCAAAAGATGTGAACATGGTTCTAATGAACAGAAAACAGCCCGTAAAGCATTGAAGCAGAGAATAGATGAAACTGTTAAAGAGCTCTTGAATTACTTTAAAGACATAGATGTTATTGTTGTTGAGAAACTCAGAAATCTGAATTATAAATCTAAACTCAGACAACGACCAAATAAAAATATTCGTCGTTCTGTCGGCACCTGGGGATATCGGTACTGGCTGAGAAGGTTGAAACGGGCTCGTGAGATTAACCGTATTAGTTTCAGGACAGCGCTGCCTTTTTACACCAGTCAGAAATGTCCAGTCTGTGGTCATGTCGACAGGAGAAATCGTTCGGGAACAGTATTCCGATGTCAGAGCTGTGGCCATACTGACAATGCAGACGTCATAGGTGATCGGAACATACTGGAACGGTTTCTTACAGGACCCTACGGTGCCTGTTACAGACTTTATATGGCTATGTGAGTTTTTCATAGTTTTCAAGGAACGGTTCTGTATATTGATACGAAATAATTCTATATTTTGTATTATCCCAGGTACCGTTATTTATTACTCTATGATTAAAATTGCACTGAGTTATAGTATCATTTGGCATATCATATTCCTACCTGAATGTCTAAACTATTTGTATTAAAAGTTCCATCCTGTATTAAAAAAACATTCTTTATTACTACGGGGCTGTTTCCATAACATTTTACTTGATAAGGTTCTCGATTATACTTAGGAGTTTCTGCAGTTTTATCAATATATAAATTTGGAATTACTCCTCCAGCATTATATTCCAAATTTTGATAAGTACTTCCATCAAACCATAATTGTAAATCATTGAATGAATTCCACCAGTTATAGTCAGATTCACAAGTTAAATCACCTCTTATATGAATTTTTGCCGATGATGATATACTTCTTGCACTCCCACTCTTTAATATTACACTATCCTCAACATATACATATTGATTTACCAAAGCTCTATCAGCATTAAATTGAAGAGTTGATAATGAAATACCTGTAGTATCAAGCACACAACCTGTAGCATCAAGTGATACAACTCCATTGTTTGAATTAAAAAATCCTGTTGTTGGATTATAATTAAATGTCCCATCACAAGATAATGTTGAATCTGTACTTATAAACTGACATGAACCTTGTAAATACAGATTTCCTGAAATTCTTATATCAGCTCCAGAACCAGTAAAATTTCCGCTATTAAAAAAAGCCCCACTTGAATCTATTTGTATTTCTTTATTATTTTGAAAAATAGCTCCTGTATAATTTAAAACGGTCAGGCCAAAAATAGATACCGTAGTATCAAGAATACAATTTCCATTTCCATTTGAATCGAAAATAACTAAATCATTAATATTAGGAACAGAATAACCCCCTGAACCACCGGAACTATTTGACCAGTTTGCTGTATTATTCCAAGTTGATGAAATTCCTGAAATCCAATATCTATTAGCCATAAAAAATCCTGTTATTTATTTTAAAAACGTTATTAAGACATTATTATTAGATCAAAAACAGGGCTGATCAGAATTCTGATCAGCCCTGTTTTAATACAATAGAGAAGAAGATATTGATCTATAAGTTCTATGACTCATAAATCAGTACATGTCTGCCACAATCACAAATAAGACTCGAATCTGGAATTTCATTTTTTGATAAAAATTCATAAATTTTACCACAACTGCATTTTATGGTAACATAACCAGTAACTCTTCGAGAGGGCCCAATATTATCAACAAAATTAATGAATTCAGTTTTATCTTTAAAATTTCGATAATTTTGACCCTCTCTTTTTCGTACTATAGGAGTAATCAGATTAGTTTCAAAGGCGTTTCCTTTTCCACGGTATTCTATAATAGGAACCATTATTTTACCCTTGTTATGGATTTTGATTTTTCTGAGCTTGTGCCTGGGCAATCAAAATTTTTACATTAGTCTCATAAATATAATTAGCCTTATCTTTCTCAAGATTGGCAACTGTAGCTTTTGCCTCAGCTATTTTACGATCAAAATCCTGAATAGCAATAACCATATGAGTATTTTGGTCTACATTTATTTTTAACTCAGGTTCCGGTTGTGTATTAGTTCCTGTTTCAGTCTGGACTGGTTTCACTTCAGGCGTTACAAGTTTTGTTTCAGTTTGCTGAACTTCCGGCTGTACATTAGTCTCTTCTGGCATATTAAAATCCTTTCGTTTAAATTTAATATTTTATTTAGATGTATAAAATAATTTACCTTTTTCCTCTTCTTTTTTCTCTTCTTCAACTTTTATTCTATTTTCTTCTGCATATCTATCATGACGAATACCTGAAACAATCCATGAAAATCTGCAATCACCATCTAATGATGTAACTTCAAATTCATTATTTTCAATTTCTTTACTTACATATAAACGAGAATAAGTCCCTATCGAAGTAAAATTATAAGTATATTCAGATTTATCCGAACCATTAAGAGCTATCCACCATTCCGGTAATTTTATAATAATTTTTCCATTTACAGTTTCAGCTTGACCATAATAGGCATTTCTCATTTCTGGACTTTCAACAGAGCTATGACGTAAAACTTTATTTTTTAAATCAAGAGGGTGGTCTATACAAAAAGCTTTAACATTGGCACTAATACTTCCAGTACAATCTAAATTTACACCATAAATATTTGCCCATCTAAAAGACGGCAAATTTAGACCTAAATTATAAGTATTATCAACAATCGGATAGATATCTTGACTCTGAATGTCTTTTGTACCACCTGATGTCATCGTTATTGTTCCACCACAACTAATACCTCCATAACCCACTGTTAATTTACCACTAGATCCAGTTGATAAATCAGCTCCAGCACTTATTGCACCAATAGCTGTAATAGCACCAGCTATGAAACAAGCCCCCTCTAAATGAGAAGATCCATTAACCCAAAGGGCATCTCCTACAGTTGGAGCTGTATTTATACCAACATTATTCAATTTTGAACGACCATAGGTATCTAAAATTATTCCATCACCACCATCATAAGTTATTTTTACAGAATCGTCACTTTCATCATAGAATAAACCACCTTTATAAACCCTTTCATTATATAATATCATTCCAGGTATATTATTACCACTAGTACCGCCTTCCTCTATTCTAATTTGACCCTTACCGGCAGTAGTAGAATAGACATGTAATATTTCTTTTGGATTAGTTGTCCCTATGCCCACAGAATTATCAATAGTAACATTTCCAGTGCCCCCATCTATATCTATTCCAGCACGTCCAGTTCCATATAATATAGAAGTATTATAACCGTCTGCTGTAGCACCCATATAAAATACTCGATTAGCACGTGTGGCATGCCCTCTTGCTGCAATTGTACCTACAACATTTCCACCCTGAACAAATTGAATATTATTATAGCCGCCAACATCTGAACAAATCTCAATTATAGGTAAAGATGTATGATAAATATTTAATTGATCTCCTGATACTGCTGCTGTACCTATACCTACATTTCCATAAAACCGAGCATCTTGTGAAGCGTCTAATTTTAAAGCGCTTGCACCTCCAGACAAAAAGGAAAGAGCATTACCTGTAGTTGCATTTATAGTTAAAGAAGATCCTGTTGCCCGCATCTGACCATTAGCAGCTCCTGAATAAACAAAAGTCAGAGAAGGTGTCGAACCACCACTTAAACGCATTTCATGAGTAGTAGTTGTACCTATACCTACATTTCCTATAAATCGAGAAGTTCCCGTCACTCCTAACTGATCTGAACTTGGAGCCTGACCTATACCAACTTTACCTTCAACTGTTAAATCATCCCTGTAATGCATGCCCGTCGTTGTCTGCTCAAGATAATTCTGTCTCCCGGATGTCATTACCCGATTCGTACCACCATAACCCACAGCTACAAAGAGACCGTTGCCATAACAGACTGAACGCCAATGATTATTTTCAGTAGCAGAACGGGCTGTCCAATTTATTCCGTCCGGAGAAATCATTACTCTATTGGTACCATCAATACTCACAGCGACAAAAAGACCGTTGCCATAACAGACGGAATGCCATTGATTATTTTCAGTGGCGGTACGGGCTGTCCAATTTATTCCATCAGGAGAAGTCATTACTTGGTGAGTGCCATTAAAACTCACAGCTACAAAGAGGCCGTTGCCATAACAAACAGAGCGCCAATTATTAGCTTCTGGAACAGAACGGGCCGTCCAGGTTATTCCATTTGGAGAAGTCATTACTCTATTGGTACCATCAACACTTACCGCGACAAAGAGGCCGTTACCATAGCAGACTGAAAACCAGAAATTATCTTCAGCAGCAGTCCGGACTGTCCAGGTTATCCCATCTGGGGAAGTCATCACTCTGTGAGTACCGCTAAAACTCACAGCTACAAAGAGACCATTGCCATAACAAACGGAATGCCAATAATTAGCTTCTGGAACAGAACGGGCCGTCCAGGTTATACCGTCAAGAGAGGTCATTATCTGGTGAGCGCCTGTATTACTCACAGCTACAAAGAGACCGTTGCCATAACAGACTGAATACCATATATTATTTTCAGCAGCAGTTCTGGATGTCCAGTTTATACCGTCCGGAGAAGTCATTATTTGGTGAGTGCCGTCATTGCTCACAGCAACAAATAGGCCGTTGCCGTAACAGACTGAAGCCCAACTATTATTCTCAGCAGCGGAACGGGCCGTCCATATATTTCCACGGTCAACAATCTGACCATGCACTTCCAATTCTGTAGTAGGAGAATCTGTCCCTATACCGACCTTACCATCACTGGTTACTATCATCCGTTTATTAGCCGCTCCAGTACCTCCAGTATATATTTGAACTTCACCCGAGGAGTTTGCTGCCATCAGAGCTACAGCAGAAGCATTTGTATCAGTTAAAATAACTACTTTATCTGCAAGTTGGGCATCAGAATAAGCGTTATCAACAGACAAAAATGAACCCCTACATGAATTTGCGCTTGCTGTAAAAGCGGCTCCTGCTCCTGTGCCTGATGTTGGATTATTAATTCTCATCTCAGTAACAGCATTCTGTGCTCTCCAAAGAACCGTATCATAAGCCGGAGTAGTTGTTCCAACTCCTACAGGGCCCCCCCATCCACCAGAAGAATTGGTAGCAGTAGTTAAAGAGGGACCATTACCAACATTTTCTATTCGAACTACTGTAGCAGAATTACCCGCATCTTGACTAGCAATTAATGCAGGTTCATTTGCAGTTTGATTTATTTCTAACTGATCAGTAATAACAATTTCTGTATTAATTACCGTTACAGTCCCATCAACCTGAAAATTCCCATCAACTGTCGCATCACCCAATATAGTCGTAGTACCCGTAGGACTGATATTTAATCTCGTTGCAGCAGCATTTAAATCATATATCTGAAAGCCCCCTGTCGCATCCGAAATAAGCTGATATGAATGGGCACCCAATGTATCCATAGTAAAAGTAACAGGAGAAATCGATTGCATATGTAACAAAGAAACAGGATTATCAGTGTTTATACCTACATTACCTGAAGAATTAACCGAAACTCTGTTTGTACCGGCATCCTCATCACTCAAATTAAAAGTACCGACAGAATCTGAGCTTAACTTAAAAGTACGACCATTTCCACCATCATCCAAGTCTAATCGTAACCCGACTTCAGTAGAAGTTCTTCGTATATGAAGGGCATCATCTGGACTATAAGTTCCTATCCCAACAGTACCTAAAGCATTCGTACTATCTACTAATAACCCATTTATAGTATATGTATCAGTGGGATCTATCTTATCATTATTTACCGCCCAATCTGATATCCACTTTCTGATTATCTGACTCATTGAATTATCCCCTTTATTTTCAACTATTTATGACTTATCATAAATAACTCTGAGTTTATCGCCTGTAGCTAACTGACCATTTAAAGCATATGATGTGGTATCCCATATAATACGAGTACCATCTACTCCAAAATCCCCACTACCATCAGCCAAAGCCTGAGCAGTACCGCTGATAATATCAAGGGCCACATTCGTAGAACTGATAGGAGTACCTCCTAATCTTACATACTCATTTGTCGCATCAGTACCAGATAATGTAAAATATTCTACTTCAAACATGGAATTTTTCTCCTTCTTTAAAAAGAATGATCGTTATAAGAAGATTATTAAAATTTTTACTTTAATAATGCAGGAAATAAAGATATTATTATATGGAGGAAATTATGGATATAGCAGTCACAATACCTAAAAATGAATTTAAGAATGTCCAGAAAGAAGAAATCTGGGCAAAAAAACAAAACAGGTCAGCAATCTGTTTCTGGAAAATAAGATATGAGGAAAAAAATTAAAACCCAGTGATCGAGTATATTTTATTGAAAAAGGTATGATTACCAGCTACAATATATTTTTAGGCTATGATAAAGACTGTATATGCGAAGTAACAGGAAGAAAATGGCCGGACTTAACCTTATAATGAATACACCTTCTATAGTTCTTAAAAAGCCTGTTCCAATGAAAGGCTTTCAAGGCTTTAGATATATAGAAAGGATTGAATAATAGCTGTCCAATTAAGATTCCCGGCTGAAAAAAATCTTCATTATGCTAGAAAACAGATGTTATCAGAAAATGGATCCTTTTTGATGCTTTAAAGAAAGCTGTAAATTATGAAAAATCTATGGGTCTTTTACCTTAGATGGTGTAAAATATAAGTGTAAGAAATGTGGAAGAAACAGTACATGGAATTTTGACATTTTTCCTCTTCCTGTAGACATAACGGACAAAAAATATCCTTCCCCAAGAGAAATGGGTTTAAAAAATGAGAAAAATTTTATTAAAAATATTTAAATCGGAAGATTCTGAATTAGTACTCTGCGGCCCTTTCAACAAAAAAAAACGGTACGTATGCAATAATTGCTAATTGCCCGAGATGCGAGTATGATATTACATTTGTCCTGATCACAGAGGATATTTTGAAATTATATTATGAATTAGACCGTGTAAAGAATACAATTGAAAAAAGAAAGGAAATAAAATGGCTTTAAAAAAAACAACTGGTACATGGATGTGGGACCTGTATTTAGAATGCCCCTATTGCAATGAACCAATCGTAAGTGCAGAAGAACTAATAGAAGGAGAAGAATATAAGGGCAAAATGGAATGCCCTCACTGTAATAAAAAATTCTATACCGAAATTCATTCGGAAGGATAAAAAATGAAAAAACTATTAATAATTCTAATTTTATTAATTTCAGTATCTGCAGATACAAATCTTAAACTCCTTCATAAAAATCAGGCAAAAAATGAAATAATTTACACTTCCATGAATATGACAACAAAAAAAATAATCGTTCAAATATACACAAGAACCGGTGATGTCTGGGTATTACAAAAAACTATTAATACAGGCATGTCTATACAAATTTTAAAGGACCTATTAAAAGAATAAGGAGTAAAACAATGAAAGAAAGTAAAATGGTATTCGACATGCATAGCTACATGGGTATAACGGCGATAGAATATGGCAAAACTTATGATGATGATTATTCTGATAAGGAGCCACCACAATACACTATTTTTTGGACAAATAACCCCAGTCAAATTTGCAGAATCTCTGAGAACTGCTACTGATTTTCTGGAAAAACACGCAAATGGACATCGAATAGAAGTAAATATTGATTAAAGGAAAAAAATGTCAATAGAAATTAAAATAAATAAAGAAAATTAAATCATTTATGCCCTGCGACAATTATTCACCATCAAATGAGACTAAAAATACTAAAAAGGAAATTAATCATGAAAGATAAATCAATCGGAGAAGATGAAATTTATGGCGAATTTTTCAGATGTACTGAATGTAATGAATGTTATATTATGAATGATTTTAAGTTCTGTCCTTATTGTGGGGCCCCTACTAATACGAAATTAGAAAAAACGGTTAGAATAACATGTTCCCATGATAAGTGTTTCTATCATGATAAAGTTAATTCATGTAAAAGAGATGACATAACTATCGATGAATTTGGACATTGTAAAAATTTTACCTTTTTTCTCCATAAAAAGATTTAATCATGACAGACAAAATATTACTCAATATACTGGTCTTTCTATTAATAGGAATCTTAATAACAGAAACTATTCCGTCTAAATTCTCTAAACACTTTATTATTTCATGTATATTATGGATAATTATTCTAACAGGTAGCTTAATAGGTTTATGGATATTATGGATATAAAAATTAAAGTAAACAAAGAAAATGAGACTATATCAGCTTATGCTTATAGTTCAGTAGAAAAAATTTCTGAAAATACAGAATTTCAATACACCACAATTCATAAAGAATGTAATAACCTGATGGACTTGATTAATGTATCAGATACACATAATGCATTGATATGTAGAAGATGTTTACTAAGAATATTAATACCAAATAAATTAAAAACCTGGAAAGACTTAATTGAACATTATAAATCATGTATGTTTTAAATAAACCTATGCAAATTTTAATATTGACTTTATTCCGATTATTTAGTATACCTATAATATGCCAGCAAATACATGGACATCAGAAAAAATTAATCTTTTAAAAGAAATATTTGAGACATCCAGTAAAAAAAAGATAATGGATACTATTCCCGGGTCATGGACAAATATTAGAAAAAAAGCCCGAGACTTAGGACTTAAAAGAGATCCGAAATTAATCTATGAAGACAGAGTAAATAGAAAACCGAGACATGACAGCCTACAACCAAAAGAAATTGATTTATTAAAAAAAATCTATGAAAATAATTCAAAGAAAGATATTCTTAAACAAATAAATAGACCATGGCATCTCATAACTAAACAAGCTCGAAAATTTAATCTTAAAAGGAACTCGGATCTCATTAATGAAGACAGAAAAAAGCGGGGGCCAAGAAAAGATTCCTATAATCAAAAAGAAATTAATCTTCTCAAAACCATTTATGAAGATAATACAAAAGAATTCATATTAAAAGAATTTAAAAAGGCAGAATTTAACAGATCCTGGAAAAGTATTCATTTAACAGCAAAATCTCTCGGACTTTCAAGAAACCCGGAAATAATAAAACAAGAAATGATTAATGGAAGTTCTCGGGCCCATTGTGAAACACAATGGACAGAAAAAGAAGATCACCTTTTGAAATTAATCTATCCAAATAATTCAAAAAAAGACATATGTTCAGGATTTCCGGAAAGAACATGGAAAGCTATAAGAGAGCGTGCTATAAAACTTGGACTTTCCCGATCTCTTGAAATAGTTAATAATGATAGACAAAGACATCTTAAAGAAAATCTGGGAGTAAATTCTACCTGGCAATTAAACAAAGTTAAAGAAAAATCGTGTCAAACAAATCTGGATAAACGGGGTGTTAAATACCCCACACAATCATCTGAGGTAAAAGAAAGAGTAAAAAGAACAGTTCAAGAAAAATATGGCGTCGATAATGTTTTTCAATCTGAAAAGATAAAAGAAAAAATTAAACAGACTAATATTGAGCGTTACGGTTTTCCTAATCCTAATCAAAATTCGGAAATTAGAGAAAAAAGCTATTATACAAGTAAATTAAACAATTCATTTTCAACATCTGATGAGGAAGTTAATTTTCATGAATATGTTTCTTTATTTGATCCCAATGTAGAATCTCATGTATTGCATCCTGTTATTAGACATGTTATGGACTTTTATATGCCCCGATACAATTTATGGGTCCAATATGATGGAGCTTATTGGCATGGAAAAGAAAAAAGGAAAAATGACAGTTCAGCTAGAGCCGAAAAGATTAAAATAAACATGCAAAATGATAAAATTCAAAATGAAAATATTCCTAATCTTATACGATTTTGGTCAGACGATGTTGATGAGGCAATTAAAAAAGGAACAATTTTAGAAATAATTAAAACTAAAATAGATGAAAAAAAGGTGTGTAACTTTAATGCTCATCAATATATAAAAAAGCAAGAATTCTTAGAAAATGATCTTAAAAATTTAGACTTTGATCCTTTTCAATTAAAAGCTTCTTCTTTTGAATTTAATTTTGAAAAAATTAATAAAGAACTCGTTGATTTTATTTTAAAATATGAATGGTTAGGATCTTTAGGAGTGACTCCTAAATGGTCTTTTACAGCTAGATATAAAGGAAATCTTGCAGGAGTTATTTTTATAAATGAACCAACGAGTTATTCGAAACTTCTTGGTCAAAATACAATGAAATATGAAGCTCTAATACAAAGAGGAGCTACAATTTCATGGGCACCAAAAAATTTAGGGAGTAAACTTTTAACTTTTGCCTGTAAATGGATGATTAATAATACAGATAAAAGACTTTTTATTGGATATGGTGACCCTAAAGCACTTGAAATTGGTACAATTTACCAGGCATGTAATTTTGAATATTTAGGAAATAATTTTGGAACATCTTTTCTATATAGACATCCTCTTATAAAGAATAATAGAACTTTCTCTTCTCAATCACTTAATCGTACATCAGCTTTTAAAAAATGGTGTAAAACAAATAATATCACCCCTAAAAAAGACTGGTTTAAAGAAAATGGATTCAAAAATCTACAAACAATTCCAGAGGGCATAAAAAATGCATGGAAAAATTGGAAAAAAAAGATACTTTCAGAGGCACAAATTTTTTTAACAGAGCGAAAGCATAAATATGTATTACTCTTAGGAAAAAATAAAAGAGAATATAAAGAATTAAAAAATTTGAAAACTTATATATGTAAACCATACCCTAAACGGAATGAAGAATATACTTCAGAATGTATTATTGATTCTAATATAATTGCCAAATTACCTCAACCTGCAACAATTCAAACTGGAACTAAATTTCATTCTACTAAAAATAGAAAGACTCCAGAAAAATTAGACTATATCATTAAAAACTATCAAAATAAGACTCAAAAGGAACTAGCTCAAACTCTTAATGAGACTAAACGATGGGTTAATTCTCAAATTCGTCAATTACAGAAAGGAGGCTCACTAGTAACAAAAAACCCAGTAGGATCTACTAAAAGTAGAAAAAACAGTGAAAAAATACAATTTATAATCGATAATTATAATAAACTCACAAAAAAAGAAATAGCTAAAAATTTAAATGAAACTGAACGATGGGTTAAAAAAACAATATCAGATTTAATAGGTAAAAAGCTGATTATATCTAAAATATCATTTCCCGAAAATCTTATAAAAGAATCAGACTGGCTTCCTGAAATAAAAGACAGACTTTTCGAATTACGTCATAAATATCTGAAAACTAATTCACAAATTTGTGAGATCCTCAAAAAAGAATTTAATTTCAGTGTTAATCCACCGGCCCTTCAGTTCTGGGCAAAAAAATTTAATTGTAAAGGTAAGAATAAGCAAGAATGGATGACTAAATATTTAACAAAAGATTTAATAATCAAACTCAGGTCAGAAAAATATAGAATAATAGATATTACAAAATATATAGAAAAAAAATATGGTATTTATATATCAAGTGATCTTATTTCTCTTCATATAAAAAAATTAAATCTTCAATAAATTTAAATCAAATTTATACATAGGCCCCATAAGAAGCAGATGCAATAAAATTCCTTCTACTCTGCACTCCGGGCCGATTTAAGGGGCCAAGCGCACTTGTGATGCCCACACCATATCTGAACTGTCTTAATCCCTTGACTATCTTTATACTTAATTTGTTCTGTTCAACTAACTTATCATACTCATTAATGTACTCATCTTTCATAGACTGGTATTTAGAGGACTTTTCTAAAGTAAGGGATACTCCAGAAATAGAATAATCAAATTCGTTCAGGATCCAATTCATTGCTATAGCGAAACATGCAAAAGCTGCGGCTCTCATAATGATAGTAGTCCTCCATCTCCGACAACTTCCCCAAAGATCATTAATTATTATTCCGGTCACGGGGGGCCTACTATTAAAATCATCTACGGCCATATATAAATATTCTAAAAGTTCTTCATCTTCCCATATAAAACCAAAAACCTGGGTTTGACCTTGAATAAATTTTTCTGATTCTGGAGGACGGAATCTAAAATTTCGATCCGGATTATTGTCTCTTAAAATAACTCTTAAACTATGAATCAGAGCATCAAGATTAGCATCTCCGGTAAACGTAGCAATGACATTACTTCCTATTACCTGAAATTCCTGAACTGATTGATATACAGGGTCCGCGGCTGTTTTCTGGACAGTCCATCGAATACGCCAAACACCAATATTTGCATCAGCCGGAATAGTTACAGGAGCATAATATTGTCCTATTGATATTCTTTCAGGAGTATTTACGGGAGAACCTATTAGGACTTCTACACCAGTTGTGAAATCATACACGGCATATTCGAGCCTATAAGGATCTATCAAGGTATCATTAGTATTTCTTACAGCAGTATATAAATCATTGGGACCAGTTGTAGACCCCCTCTGAAATGCTACAGCCATATCTTATTCCTTTTTAGAAGGAATAGGTATAAATAAATTATTACGAATTTTATCTTTAATATATTCGAACGAGATAATATATTTATAATAAAAAGTTAAATATTAGAAATAGAGGGGAAATTTTGTTAAATTCAAAATATACAGTCTCATTAGAAAAAATCTGGATAAAACATATGATGTGCATTCGCCTCTAAATTATAAGGGAAAATTAAAACGAGTTATAAAAAGAGTTTAACATGAAACAAACAAATTCATTAGAACTAGAATTATCTAAATGTATGGAATTGCTTGACAAATTATGATGTAAAGCAGTGGCCAGTTCAAACGGTTTTATTTCTGTGAGTATAGAGCAGCTAAATGAAATTACCAAATCCTTACCATCCGGAGAAAATAATAAACGCATGAAGTATGCTAACGCGCGTGAAGCCCATGCTGATATTGAAAACCTGCCGGGAGAACCGACAACTTATAAAGAACAGATTGCCTTTGAAGCTGGTTTTCTTGCAACGCGCCTTTATGCCTGAAGCGGTTGTACCAACAGAGCAAAGGCTTGCAAATTGCCCAGTTTATGGAACTGATAAACCCGAGCAATTTATGGAACAGTTAATTAATAATTTACTCGAAGCAAGGAGGTATAATATGTCATTTGGTGAGCGTAGTTGTATACCAGACAGTAAACCTGCCCGCCAAAAGCAAAGGGCATTGAAACGCGAGGACCCTGTAGCCAACAGCCTTGTCCTAACGTAGAAAACAATGACTAAAAGATGTATTGATCTAGACATTTGCGAACCAGAATTATCTAAATGTCAGGTGTGTTCTGAGCCAACTAAATTTTTGTGTAAGCGTGCAACTTCATAAACGTTGTCGTTAATAATTTTTACAGGGACTATAATTTGGAACGCCTATATTGTGGAACTGAACTTTATTATGATATTTTAGTAAAATGCAATACATTAGGATGATCATGTTGAAAAATAAATCCTGATGACACACACGAAAGATATCCATTTCGTGGGCCCTGTGTGGAAAAATCATAGATTGGAGATAAAAATGAAATTGATAATTAAATGCGAGATGGGAGATAGATGGGTCCCTCATTTTATAGCAATGTTAAAATATATGCAGCAACTTGGTTCGATGGGAGCTTCAAGAAAAGTAGCATTGTATGCTGATGGTGATGGTGATTTCCATCCAAAGTTTAAATTTAGAAGGAAAGGGTTTAAGAAACTTCCCGAAGTTGCAAAACCGATTGAAGATAATAATGGTAACAGGTTGTATGATGCTGGATAACTGCTTAGAAAGGTACATGATAGATATCTAAAATTTAGTTGTACTGATTATTCTGTCATCAACAAAATAAACGAATGTGCTCAGATTCTAAATACTATGAAAGTGAGCCAATAAGTTGATGAAATAACCATACAACACGGCAAAGCTGTCATTTGTATGACATGTGGTAATATCATTCGACAAAATAAGCCATCGATACGAGCACTGAAATACGTTCGATGTGAGACCGTTTATAATTAAGCCATTCACAAATCTTTATTTATAGAAGGGCTATATAAAACGGGTACTGAAAACAATCTGCTGTTTTAAATACATTATGCAAAATTTCATGAATAATTGGAGGTTATAATGAAAAATTTAAAATTAATAATAGAAGGATCTATTCTTGTTTTGTTGAGCTGTTTATGGGACATGTATTTTGTCCATAATACGAAGATTTCATCGGACATTACGGAAATTTGAAAGGCGCAAATGAAATTAGAAGAATTTTTGACACACCCAACTATCGTACAACAGGCACAGGAATGCAATTTATTTAACATTAAGATAGATACATTGTGGCGATTGGAGAATTCAGACACACTCATTTCTTACTGCAAAGGTCGTACTAATAAAATAATCACTTTTTATTATAGTAAATAAATTACGCTCATGTGTCAGCAAAGACCTTGGCTGTAATTTCTGTTAAAGAGATTGTAGTTTGGCGTTTAAAAAGGAAGAAGTGTAACATTATCAGAAAGGAATTATTATATGGCCGATATTCAGATAAAATTTTTATGTAAGTGCTAACGTTATGCCTGTTGGATTGAAGATGGTAAAATAACAGAACCTTGTCCAAGTTGCGGTAGAATTTATAAAGGGATTGAAAAGTTAAATAAGCGTACGGGCATTACTGAGATAGTGGCTATAGAAACACTTTCTGAAAATAGTACGCAAAAAAGAGTACATGAAAACAAATAGATACGAAAACCCATATCAGCGTCTCAGACTAGGAGAGAAAAATGCCAAGCGAATATAACATTACAGAATCAGGATACCCAAAAATCGAAGAAAACCAAAAAGATTACGCTTTAATTGTAAATAAAGAAAATAAATTCTATCACCTATTTAATTTTCTTGCACAAGAATACGGAAACGACCTTGAAAAATTATTAAAACATTTTAATAATATAATAATATTTGAGTTCTTGCTTAAGGTAATAAAAAACACCAAAGTAAGAAATATGATTAAGATCTTGCGATTCGGTATAACAGGTGCTGTATTTACTGTAGATTTTATTCTACATTTGAAACATTATATAAAAAATCAAACAACCAAAGAGGTTTCCCCTCATATAAAAAGGTTAGAAGCAATATCAGACCTTCTGGAAATAGCAAAGACTTCTCGGTCCTATGGAGAGAATTTAAGGCGTTACAATCTTGAACTTAGTTCAGAAATTGCTATGTGGATATTAAACTCGCCTAATACTGAAAATATAAAAATAATAAAATATATAAATATTGAGGATATGAAAGAGGTTCAAAGTTTTCACTTAGACTCTGAAGTAAAATATATACTTCCAGGTGTACTATTAAGGTATAAAGATTATAAGTTACTATGGTCACTGGAACTCCAATATTCTTATAACTCTCTACATATAAGGCATTCTTACCTTTTTGGAGAAGAAATAAATGACGAATTAATAATCCAATTACGCAGAGAAATATTAGTTGAGTATATAAAAAATTTAAATATAAAGAAAAATACCTTACATTTTAATTATTGGGGTATTACGAGCAAGCCTCGAAGAAAATCCAATATAATAATAAATCAATTTAATGTCAGTGCTTTAATAGAAGAAATAAGAGAAGTTCTTTCAAAGAAACAAAAAAGTGCAACAGCTTTTGTAGGTCGTCAAGGTGTTGGCAAATCTGCTATACTAAAAGCAGTGGAAGAACAAGTTACCGAATATCCTTGTTTTCACTTATTACCGGATGATTTTGACAGTTCTGCAACTATACGAGATAGATTTGAAGTCATAAAATTATTACAACCTGCTATTGTTATGCTTGAAGATGCAGACGCTTGCAACCTTAAAAGCAAGAACAAAACGGCAGGAGAATTTTTAAAATGTATAGATGATATTAATAACGATTTAATGATTTATCTTATGGTAACAATTAATGATACTTCTCTCGTACATTATACAATAATAGACAGACCAGGCCGTTTTGATAAAGTTATACAGATTAAAGCACCACAAACACCTGAAGAAGTTGAGTCCGTGATACAGACTAAAATTAAGGAAATGAAACCTATATACAGTAACGGTTCAAAATTTCCAAAATTAAAACGCACAAAATCTTTTGAGGATTTATTACAAAAATGTATTAAACATAATTTTACTCAGGCCGAAATAACAAGTGCAATTGTAAAACAAAGCCTCATAGACATCAATATTAAATTAAATAAACGAGGTATGAAATGGGACCAAATCAAACCGGCTCATATTATTTCTTCTTTTGAAAAGGCTGTTGAAAAGCATAAACAAACAAAAGAGGCTATAAAAAATTGCAATTTCAATAACATGAATCCAAACCTCTCATTAAGAAAAGAATGTATTGAAAAAGAATCACAAAGCTGTACTACAAGTTAAAAAGAAAGTAAAATATAAATATGATAGAATTTACAAAATTAATAGGTTATAATTTTGCTCCTTATAAATATCTTGAACTATCCTTAACAAATAAAGGTATTGTAGCTGTTGAAAACATAAATAAGGATACTACTAGAGGTTCCAACCGCAATACTATAGTAACAATAGAAACTAAAATTGATAAGCTGAAAAAAATCATAACTTTCAATACAAAAAAGAAAAACTAAAAGATTCCTTTTTAACTATTAGAATAGTAAAAAAGAAATTAAAAGAATTTGCAATAAAACCTTCACAAATAAAAGAACTTGTTTCGAATTCCAAAAAACATAAAAAAGTTATAGAAAGGAAATTAGAATCCTATGAATATGCGTGAAAAATTTGCAGAATTATGTCATAGTCAGTGGTCTGGTTGGATGAAATACCTCTTTTCTAAATGTTCCAAAAGGGCAGATGGGAGTATGATTATACCCAAATGGGCAGTTGATCGTTGGAGCAGACAAATGCAAACACCATATCATGAATTATCAGATGACGAAATGGATTCTGATCGTATCGAAGCAGACAAATTTATTGCACTGATTTCTAATTACAAAAAAACTGGAGAAAGCATTTGTAAATATGGAAAAGATAACAGTAAAATATAAAGATTTAATTCGATTTGTTTTACATAATTATATGAATGAAAAAAGTAATATTAATTCTTTTATTATAGAATATCCTGCTCTATTAAGTCATTATTTAATGGATTTTAGATATAAATCGAAAATTAATGATTCAGATTTCAAAATTATTTGCAATGAATTATTATATAAATATTCCAAAATTTTTACAAAAAAACCAATACAGGATATTTCTCAATTAAAGCTGATTTTTACAGATATTCCTTATCTTCCAATAAAAAACCCTAAATTTACATTTATTGACCTTTTTGCCGGTATTGGTGGTTTTAGAATTGCTTTTCAAAACGTCGGCGGGAGATGCGCCTTTAGCAGTGAATGGGATAAATACGCTAAAAAAACATACGAAGCAAATTTCGGAGAAATTCCTTTTGGTGACATAAGAAAAATCAATAAAAAACAAATACCAGATCATGATATTCTTTGTGCCGGGTTCCCATGCCAACCATTTTCGCTTGCAGGGGTATCTAAAAAGAACTCATTAGGCCGAAAACACGGTTTTGCTGACAAAACTCAGGGGACTTTGTTTTTTGAAATACTTGAAATATTAAAATTTAAGCGCCCAAAAGCCTTTTTTTTGAAAATGTTAAAAATCTTCTGACTCATGACAAAAAACATACTTTTGAGATCATCAGGCGTTCTCTTGAAGACAAACTCGGCTATGTTATAAACTGGAAAATTGTGGATGGAGCAAAATGGGTTCCACAGCATAGGGAAAGACTTTTTATTGTTGGTTTTAATCCCTCTGAAATAAATATAGAAAAGGAAGAGATCATAATCCCGAATAAACCTGAAAAAAGGTATAAGTATCGTGAGCTTAAAGATATTATCAAGGAAAAAGTTGATGGCCATACATTGGGACCGGGCACATGGGCAACACTGGAACGCCATAAGAGGCATCATGCTATGAAAGGTAATGGTTTCGGATATGGAATACATAAACTGCCAATTCTCAAAGGAGCTGTAACCCGAACAATTTCAGCGAGATACCATAAAGACGGTGCGGAAATACTTATTGAACAGAAGGGCCAGCGTCCGAGACGCCTAACCATAGAAGAGGCCATGCAGTTGCAGGGATATGACCCAAAAAGATTTGTCTTTCCCGTTTCACAAACACAAGCATATAAACAAATAGGAAACAGTGTTGTTGTTCCGGCAATTGAGACAACAGCAAAAGAAATAATAAAAATTCTGAAGGATAAAAAAAGATAGTGGTAAAATATGAATTTCTCACCGATTATTTTGAAGGTTTCGGATACAAAATTCTGAAATCAGTTGAAATAGATCCTGAAGTTTCTCATGAACATGAATTCAATGGAATAAACAGTTTCAAAAAAATTCTGGAACATGAAAAACAGAAACTTTCATGCTGTATTATCTACCTTACCGATGATGAAGATGATATTATAGAAGATAAAGTTACTCTCACATGGTATGATGCCAGAGAAAATCATGAAACTCGTACAGAATATCGGCTTTACTATCCCGAAGCTGGCTGTTTTTTAAGGGCTAAACCTGATGACTTGCTTGTTGTCTGCAAAAACAGAAAAACTGCTGACTGTTTACTGACAATGTTTATTGCAAAGGCAGGTGAGTTGATTTCCAATCAGCTTTCATGGCTGTTTGGCATTTCCGCTGAAGAATTGACAATAACAGGACGCGCGGAAAAAATAGATTCAACTAAAAGCATGAATTACTTCTCAAATCTGATTCTAACCAAGGAATAATCAACCATGACCATCCATCGAATACTGGTTCCCCCGATAAAGTGTCAAGAGATCAAGACTAAACTCGTTCCCTGGATAAAAGCCATCATCCCTTCCGATTTCGACGGTCGCTGGATTGAACCATTTCTGGGCTCAGGGGTAGTGGTCTTCAATGTACGACCTCGTAAGGCGTTGCTTGCAGACTCAAACCCACACCTCATCAACTTTTACCAAAGCATCGCCAACGGCGGGATCAATACCGTGATCACAAGACGGTTCCTAGAAAAAGAAGAAGCAGAATTGCTGCGGTCAAAAGGGGAGTATTATTACGTAGTGCGGGAGAGATTTAATCGGTACGGAAATTCGTTGGATTTTCCTTTTCTGAACCATGCGTGTTTTAATGGAATGATCCGTTTCAACCAGCGGGGGAAATTCAATGTTCCATTCTGTCGTAAGCCTAACCGTTTCGCCCAAGCCTATATCACGAAAATTAGTAATCAGGTTCAAGCTGTTGCAGACGCCTGTGTTTTAGGAGATTACGAATTCCGATGTCAAGATTACTCGGTGACTATCGCCGAAACGAGCGCCTGCGATCTTCTGTATTGTGACCCCCCATACATTACCCGACATATCAATTATTTTAACAGCTGGGACGAGAGGCACGAAAAACAACTAGCGAAACTACTTGCGAATACTCAAACCAGGTTTATCCTCTCCACTTGGCATGGCAACGAATTTAGAACGAACCAATTTATTGACATTCTTTGGGCTAGATACAGCATTTTAACTAAAGGACATTTTTACCATGTTGGGACAAAAAAAGATAACCGAAATCCGATGCTTGAAGCTCTTGTCATGAATTTTAGTGCCTCTTACGAGGAGGAAAAGCCTACGAGAGCGGTGCAATTAACGCTGCTTGAAAAGAGATCGGTATACAATGGCTAACAAGGCACTGCACCTGACTGCTATTCCGCCGGGGCTCCATAGTGGCAGGTGAGCTTAATCGTTATAAATTTTTTGTTGCCCCCTTATAAGAAAAAAGTTCTTTTATTAATCAAAAAATTAATTTAACTTTAATCAGGTATTGAAAGTTAATTGAAAAGGATATTGAAATTATGAAGACTAAACATGTTTGCATTATTGGCGATGTCAGAAAAATGGGTGAAATACAAGATTCATCAGTACATTTGGTAGTAACATCACCTCCTTATTGGCAATTGAAAGATTATGGGATTAAAGAACAAATAGGATTCAATGATTCTTACGAAGAGTATATTAACAATTTGAATTTGGTCTGGAATGAATCTTATAGAGTCCTTTATCCTGGTTGTAAACTAGTAATAAATATTGGAGATCAATTTGCAAGATCGGTTTATTACGGAAGATACAAAGTAATTCCAATTCGGACTGAAATTATTAAATTTTGTGAAACTATTGGTTTTGATTATATGGGGTCCATAATTTGGCAAAAAAAAACAACTATGAATACAACTGGTGGAGCTTCTATAATGGGGTCTTATCCGTATCCAAGAAACGGGATAATTGAAATAGATTATGAATTTATTTTAATTTTTAAAAAACCGGGTAAAGCACCAAAAGTATCAAAAGAGATTAAAGAAAAATCAAAAATTTCCAAAGAAAAATGGAAGGAATATTTTTCCGGTCATTGGTACTTTAATGGTGCAAGGCAAGAAAATCATATTGCTATGTTTCCGGTAAAGCTTCCAAAAAGAATTATCGAAATGTTTACTTTCGTTGAAGAAACTGTACTTGATCCGTTTTTAGGAAGTGGAACTACTTCGTTAGCAGCTATGATAACTGAGAGAAATTCCATTGGATATGAGATTAATGAGGACTTTCTTCCAATCATAAAATCAAAGTTAGAATCTAATAATACCCCGTTATTTAAAAATGATATTGAATATAAAAGACAAAATCTGTCTCAAATTAGCTGGAAAGAAGAGATAAAAAAGCTTCCTTATATTTTTAAAGATCCCGTAAAATTTGATAAAAAAACAGACCCCAAAAAATTAAATTTTGGTTCAAAAATAAGTATTGAAGACAATATAAATGGCACAAAAAGAGAAGATTTTTATTCAGTAAAAGAAATCCTAGTGCCTAATTTGATAAAACTTAATACTGGTATAGTGATAAGACTTATAGGTGTTAAGCCAAGAGAAGAGTTTTTTAATCAGGCGATAGAGTTTTTAAAGAAAAAAATTGGGAAGGGGAAGATTTTTTTAAAATTTGATGAGCAAAAATATGATAATGAAAATAATCTTCTTGCCTATGTATATATGAAAAATAAGACTTTTATAAATGCTCATTTGATAAAAAATGGTTATGTAGAAATAGATTTAGAATTTCCATTTAAATACCAATCGAAATTTGAAAAACTGATAAGAGAATTAAAGCTACATGAAAAATGGAAAACCGCTAGCGACAAAGGCGACAGTGAAAATACCGCCAATATTGGTAAACAAATAAAAACCACAAATGAAAATAATGAAACAGATATATCAGAGTTTACTTAAAATTCTTAAATCTTATCCGCTTTTTGAAATTGAGGAAGAAAAAAGAAAAGACCCAAGACGAAACAACTTCTCGCATTAAAGAAATTATCAAAAACGGTAAAAACAAAAAAAACAGAGTTTAAATCAAGCATTTGATGAAGCTCTAAAAACCGAAGCGAGAATTATTAAACAACAAGAACTCAGCACAAAGCGACACTCCACGGGGCAAGTCCCGTGACTTCAAATAATTATCCTTATTTGTTAATTATTTTACCTGTAAAAGACTACTTTTTAAAAATATTCTACCAATTCATTCCCGCCACAAACGGACGGGTTTTCTTGGCAGTTCTTTATAACCTAAACTCAGCAATACCATATGTCCTTCATAACAATAGATTATTATCTCTTTGTCTGTAGGTAATTTTTTTTTAAATTTTTTCTTTAAGTATATCTAACCATAAAATATTCTGAGCTCCGAAAATATTGCCCTTTGCATAACTTTCAGGTCTTCTTACATCTAATAAAAAGAATTCTGAACTCTTTCCGGTTTCTATGAGTTCGTTCAATTCTGCAAGAAGGATATAATCCTAATCTTCCTGAGTCTCTTGTAAATAATCCTGAAAAAGTTTTAAAAACATGTCAGGATCTATATCAAAATATTGCCTAATTTCTTAAATACATATTTTTTTGGTTCTCTATACCACAACTTTTTTTCTTTAAAACTATAATTAGCTACAAGATATCTTTTATTTTTATAATTTAAATAATAAGCCAAGCCCTCTTCTGACATAGGTTCAACATCAATTTTTTCTTCGGGATATATTTTTTTTACAAATTCTAAAGCTTTATTTTTAGAATTTATATTTTCAATTACCATATCCTCTTGAAAGATATTTTGAGCTATTTTTTGAATTATTGAACATATAGATATCATGTATTATTTCCAGTTGGATAATCAGACATACAATCAAGTCCTTTAGACATACTGACAAAAGATTGTATTTTTCTATGAGCATATGAACTTTCATCTTTCAAATAAGTCCATCTATTTTCATAATGACCTGCAGTATCAGATACTACCATAGGAGCATAATATTGACCGACATTTGTTCGAACAGGTTTTCTGAATTTATATCCACTTAAAGAAAAATTAGATGTATCATAATCTTGATAATAAATACTATAATAAATTTGCGTCGCATCAAACCGCTGAAAACTAAAAGTTCCGTCTACCCAAGTACCATCTACATTTAAATGACCATTAACATAGGTCCAATCAGCAAGAGTCAGAGCCATATCAGCAGGGCCTAAAATCTGATTCTGATAATATGTTGTATCACCCGAAATATGAGATGAATCTATTATTGAAAGACCGGTCATTAAAGAAAGATGGGTACTATCAAAAAACTGAGCATAGCCGCTATAACTAATACAGCCCTGAAAACGGCTTATATGAGTAGTATCAATAAACGAGGCATAGCCATAAACGTCAGACATAAGTTACCGTGGTACAGCATAAAAAGCGCTTGAAAGGGATACTGTTGAATCCTGATATAAAACTACTGCATTTAATTTTAAATCTCCAACACCACTAAATGTAGAAACTGTTCCTGACCAGGCACTTGAACCGTCTCTATTTATGACATCAAATAATGCTGCAGTAGCATCTCTGAAAGCCGTATTATCATAAATAGTATTGGCTACAGCTGTACCGTCTGTTGAATCCCTGAATGCCGGTAAAGATAATGGAAGATATGTAATAATAGTTGAATCGGCATCCAGAATATTAATTCTGCCTGAGGGATAGTCAGACCCTTCATCAACAAAATCAACGACAGCATTACAGGACCTATTAGTGGTTTCAACAGATTTTAACATTTTATTTTCCTAATGGCTCGGCATTAAGAACAAGTTCTACTTCAATAATCAAGGAATTTTCATTCTCATCAATTATGGGCATATAATCTAATTGATCTAACCAGACGACGGATTCTTCCTCAAATTCTTTTGTTTTAAAATCTGAAGAATCACTACGAGGATATTTTTTTTCAAAATAATCATGTAATTCCGGATAAAGAACTTTAGATATTTTTTGTTCATTCTTTTCTACCCAATCCCCAATCATAAGATTCAAAGATTTATAACTCTCAGGTAGAGTTCCTTCAAAAAATATTTTTATTGCCGCCCACATCTCGATTATATCAGGAAGATTTTTATGTTCTGATAATCTTTCAGGTGTTATTTCATCAAATCCTATAAATTCAAAATCATCCTTAATTTTGAATTTTTTTGCAGCATTAACTATACGAATAAACTCTTCCGTAAACATTTAGGCTACCTCTACAGTTTGTCTTACACCAACCTGAACATTCGTAGTTGAATCCAAAACTCGTGTATAAGTAATTTTATATCGTACACCTGTAGGAGAAATTATATATGTAACCATTTTATACCTTCCCTTCAAACTTAAACCTTTCAAAATGTTAAATCATTAAGTTTGTAACTGATACCATACTATTAGCGGGTCCTTTTTCAGGCCGATACCTGACTAATATTTATAATATTATGACAAAGGCTCTTTAAAGATTTGATATTATCAGCAAAAGTTAGAGCATCTATTTTTGCCTCCCGGCTAAAATATTTTAATTTTAACTCGCTTATGACAGGATTTTTTTCAAAAAGAAAATAAACCCGTTTTGAACTTTTATTCCGTTTTGAATCGATCATTTTACATCCAGCTGATACAAAAAAAGCAGCTAAATATAAATCACATGTCTGATAACCGGAATCACTATCAAACATATCTCCTGTTACAAAACTCTCTGCCATGTTATTTTTCCTATTTAAATTTTATTTAAATATTTCAAAAGAGGCCGCCTTATACTGAGGAAAAGGCGGCCTCTGTTAAGGCTGACTTATTTCAATTCCCATTCACAGGAATATTAATATGACTGTTCTCACGGCTAAAGCCGTAAGTTTTCAAGAGCACCTCAATGTTACCATCATTAAGCATCGAGGGGCACTCTATAATTTTTAGGCAGTAACCGTAAAAGCGCCCTTATCTTCCATGCTTTTAATCACACCGGAATTAGCACTCATATATACATCACTAGTAGCAATAAAAGTTGCATCTTGACCATAACTTAAATATTGATCCTGACCAATAGTATAAATGCCCTTTCCACCGCCTAACTGATTACGTTGACCTATATCACGAAGATAAACTCTTCCGTAATTGGTCCCATCATAATTAACTATCACTGTCGGAATAGCCATAATATTTATCCTCCAAAATAAATTTGACTGAATTAAAAGATTATTAGATTCCTATCTGTATATTTTTAAACATCTTATCTTATTTAAATTGTTGCTGTAGTATCTGTTATTTCCATCTTAATGAGTTGACTCCCGGAATATGTGTATGTAGTTAACTTAGCAGGAGAACCGGTAGTCGCATCACTTAAATATGATAAGGTTGTCTTAAGATTCGTCCCATCATATGTATATTCAGTTGTTATATTAGTTTTATAATAATCCGAAGTATCAACAACCATAGCTCCAGAAGAAGAACCAATTTGTTTTACCCAACGCTGTAATCCATCACTGAAAACAAAAGGATGTCTTCGTATTGTTGGATCATCTTTCATAGGTTTTGAAATAATACCCACTGGTGGAACTTTAACTACTGTAGAATCAGAGAGGCTACTCTCTACTCCTACAGAATTAACATAGGTTATTGCAAAAAAGAATACAGTATTTGAAAAATTCACTGTGGCTGCAAGAGACAAAGCAGTACGAACATCAACTATGGCAACTTCATAATATACTTTTCCTCTGGCAATAGCCTGTTCACTTGGAACATCAGAAATATTTGACATCAATAAAGTAAGCGGTGACTCAACCTTACCCACATATATATTATATGAAATCGCACCACTTTCCCGATTCCAACCAAATTTAATAGCATCAGTAGATTTATACAAGGGCTCTATAAAACTAATCATAATATATCCTTATATATTTTATTCCTTAGATTTTTATATTTATAGATTATTAATCTATTAAACATATTAAACGATAATTTTTTTTCTTTGTTTCTTTTCTTTTTCAACCCACGGGGTATAACTTTCATAATTCATACCAGCTTCTTTAGCCATTTTTTGTGCATCCGACCATGATCCTGTTTCAACCCCAGCAATATTAGGTTTTATCTTCGGACCAGTACCATATCTTTCTCTTTGTTTTTTACCAATTTTTTCCCTTTTTTTCAATCGATAGCGCTTTTCTTTCCAATTAATAGCTGGAGTACCTCCCTTAAAAATAAACCCAGTCATATTAAAAGAAATTACTCGAATCATTAAACCGCCACATTCAAAACAACGTATTTCAGGATTTTCAGAAATTTGATGAATCTCTTCTCTGGTTATGTCACATTTTTTACAATAATAATCATAAGCAGGCATTTTCATACCACTCCTTAAAAACTATGAAAAATTTTATTCAGATAAATCTAAATTTATAACTACAGAAAATATATTATTTGAAAATAATACCTGATTATCATTTAATTTATTTGATAATAACAATTTTGCTGTCCAAAGCTCTCCTATATATTGACTATGCGGTTTAAGCACTGAATCATTAACCTGACCAAATACTCTTTTCATTATTTTATTATTTGCTACAATATATTCTACAATATGATCCATATGTTCAATATAAGAAAATCCAAAATTCATTATATCAGTCATATTATCAGCAGAATAATCAATATTCACTCGAGCCTTTGATTTTAAAATATCATATACAATGTTTTTAGACATTATTAATAAATCTCACGTAACCAGTGTTTTGCTTTTTGCCGATTTTCTTCCATCTGATCTTCAACATTTTTAGCGATTTGATTCAATCTCTTTGTTATATCAGATATAACTTCATGGTTATCATATAAGTTATAGGCAAGATAAGCTAATTGATCAGGATCAGTTAGATCCATTATTACTTTTAAATTTCTATTTTTACTCAAATCCTTTAAAGTTTCCTGCAAATTCGGATCTTTATCGTATTTTTTCAGGTCAGCCGGTAATTCAGGTTTTTCCATTTCAGGAACTTCAATTTCAACAATTTCCTCTAATGCTTTTTCTGCTTTCTTTTTTAGTAAAGGCTCCTTAGCTAACTCTCTTAACCTTCGGGCAACTAAAGCTGTAGAAGTCTCCGGAAATCTGTGAGCTAAAAATTCTAATTCTTCAACTTTATTAAGACTGTTTATCCATTTTTTCCTTCTCCGTGGAAATTCCTCCCATTGATCCACAATATCTTTAATTTTAGATTTTCTACCAATAGGAACTAAGCGTGCCGGAATATGTAATTCTTCTTCAGGAATTTCTTTTGTTATTTCATATTTAGGAGCTTTTTTTATTTTCTTTTTCAATTCAGAAGGCATTTCACCAAGTTTATACCGAGAAACCAGAGGGAGACAGGCTAAAACATGCTTGCATACTAAAAACTCTCCTTTTGGATCTCTTATTCTAGGAGGAGCAAACTTTGGTCTGAGGGGCCCATATAAATAGTCCTCCATCATAGCATGATATTGAGCGCCCCAAAACAACCATGATGGACAAGTACAAGCAACTCTTACATGGAGTTTATTGGTATCTCTTATATTTTTATAAGGTATGAACTGAAATACAGTTCGATAACGATCCTTTCCAGATGTTGTAGCAAAACTCCATCTTCCCTGTTTTGGTTCCGCCCTTATAAGTCTTACCGTAACTCCCGGAACATTACCTACCATTTCTCCTTTAGAACCTTCACTGATATTTCCATTACCCGGTTGTCTCACACCTCTGGTTTTTGTTGTTATACGAGCTTTTAAAAAATCTTTTAATAATTTTGCAATTCTAATATTTTCAATAGAATCAAATTCTAAATCAATTGGAATATAATTTAATAAAAAAGAAGCAATAATCTGATGAACATCGGGGCCTGATTGCCCCATAAAATTTAAATAAGCTTTAACCACTCTTTTTTTAGGATCTACATAATCATACATTCTATCTAATTTATCTTCTGATATTTCAGGAGCATCCCAAGGCATCCATTGCCGATTATTCCAATACTCATTTAAAGTTTGATTTCCATCTCCCTGGTCACTTGGTCCGGGAGAATTTATAGAATACCAGTCATCTACTAAATTTCTCGGATGGGGTCTTTCTTGATGTTTTAACCATTCAGAGGGCCAATTAAAATCCCAGAGATTTTCTGGATTTGAAGCCTGCATAATTGGTTTTCCATAAAAACCCGGCTGATCTTTTAATTTCTTCAAAAAATCTCCTTTATATTCAGGAATTACTACTAAAGGAGCCGGGCTATATTGACGCTCTCTGAGAGTTTTTTGCGGTTGGATATCATAATTACCTGAAGCTGCATCTTCAAGGTTTTCCATATAGGTATAGGGCTCAAAAAGATTATGCATGTCATAATCAAGAACATTTGCCAGAACTCTTTTAATCAGAGACTTTCTGTCCAAGTTCTTTTAGCCTTTCCCTACAAGCATTTAATACAGCTTTCACAGTCTCAACTGATAATATGTATTCAATTAATTTTATATCAGTCTGTTCTTTTATAAATTTCTCTTTTTTTACCCAATGTAACCTACCCCAATCATCAGGTAACATTAAGAGATAATTAGAGCCTTTTTTTGTTTTTGAATTTTTCTGTCTCTTTTTTGTTTTCTGCTTTTTTTCATATTCCATAGCAGCTTGAGTATTAGATGCCGTTTTTTTTCTCTGATCAGCCCTTTTCTTAGCACTTTCTTTTGATTTTGACTTAATTGGAATATCTGAAAGAAGATCATCTATATCAATAGCTGAAACTACAGATTCTTCTACAACTTTTTTCATAGTATCTGAAACGATCCCTTCTTTTTCTGAAACGATCCCTTCTTTTTCTGAAACGATCCCTTCTTTTTCTGAAACAATTCCCGCTTTTTCTGGAACAATTCCCGCTTTTTCTGGAACAATTCCCGCTTTTTCTGGAACAATTCCCGCTTTTTCTGGAACAATTCCCGCTTTTTCTG